>Ga0209536_100002365_pt1 | contig 30731 bp, 18 predicted proteins | sample DeeMarSeWOR28_12_FD_187461 | JGI IMG/M metagenome (GOLD analysis project Ga0209536, IMG submission 187461) | Marine sediment microbial communities from White Oak River estuary, North Carolina - WOR-2-8_12 (SPAdes) (version 2) | ecosystem: Environmental > Aquatic > Marine > Intertidal zone >...
GACGACATCGACAACAGCCGCATCACTTACGACCACGACTCCAGCGAGACTACAGGTGACAGCTTTGTTTTCACCCTGGCCGACGGCGGCGAGGACGGGGCCGCCGCCCTGACCGCGCAGACTTTTGCCATTACGGTAACTCCGGTGAACGATCCGCCGACCACCAGCGGCCTGGCCAACGTGAGGGTGAATGAGAATGCGCCGGATTCAATCATCAATCTGTCCGGTGCTTTTGCCGATGCCGAGGACGCAACCCTCACCTACACGGTTACGGCTAACACCAACAGCAGCCTGGTAACAACCGCGGTAGCAGGCAGCAGCCTCACCCTCCATTATGCTGCCGACCAGTTCGGCACAGCGAATATTACGGTGCGGGCCACGGATTCAGGCACCCTGTTCGTGGAGAATACATTCAGGGTTACGGTAACCGAAGTGAATAATCCCCCGACCACTATAGGTCTGGCCGATGTGACGGTGGATGAGAATGCGCCGGACACGGTCATCGACCTGTCCCGTTCTTTTAGCGATATCGAGGACAAAATACTCACCTACACGGTTACGGCCAACACTAACAAAATCCTGGTAACCACCTCGGTGGCAGGCAGCAGCCTGACCCTTGACTATGCTGCCGACCAGTTCGGCACTGCGGATATCACGGTGCGGGCCACGGATTCAGACCGTCTGTTTGTCGAGGACACCTTCAAAGTTATTGTAAACCCGGTGAATGACGCTCCGACCACCATTGGCCTGCCGGATGTCACGGTGAATGAGGATGCGCCGAATACGGTCATCGACCTGTCCCGCTTTTTTACCGATCCCGATGCTGCCGCTGTTTCTGCCGATGCCAGGGACGCAAAACTCACCTACACGGTTACGGCCAATACCGACTCAGGCCTGGTAACCACCTCGGTGGCAGGCAGCTCTCTCACCCTTGGCTATGTCGCCGACCAGAACGGCCCCGCGGATATCACGGTGCGGGCCACGGATTCCGGCGGTCTGTTCGTCGAGGACACCTTCAAAGTCATTGTAAATCCGGTGAATGACGCCCCGACCACCACGGGTCTGGCCAATGTGACGGTGAATGAGAATGCGCCGGATTCAGTCATCAATCTGTCCAACGCTTTTGCCGATATCGACGATGCAACTCTCACCTACTCGGTTACGGCCAACACCGATTCCGGTCTGGTAAACACCTCGGTGGCAGGCAGCAGCCTGACCCTCCATTATGCTGCCGACCGGTTCGGCACTGCGGATATTACGGTGCGGGCCACGGATTCCGGCACCCTGTTCGTAGAGGATACCTTCAGGGTTACGGTTACCGAGGTAAATAACACTCCGACCACCACGGGTCTGGCCGATGTGACGGTTGATGAAAATGCACCGGACACGGTCATCGACCTGTCCGGTGCTTTTAGCGATGTCGAGGACGAAACTCTCACCTATTCGGTTACGACCAATACCGATTCCGGCCTGGTAACGGTCTCGGTGGACGGCAGCAGCCTGACCCTTGACTATGTTGCCGACCAGTTCGGCACCGCGGATATTACGGTACGGGCCACGGATTCAGGCGGCCTGTTCGTGGAGGACACATTCAGGCTCACGGTTGCCGAGACCCGGATAAATCCTGACGAAATCAACAATGAAAAACCGGAAACCACACCTGACAGGGAAACTGATAATACAACGGCAGAAGACACTGACAATACCAGTGATGAAGACAGCACAGAGCCGGAAAGTGAAGTTGACGCTGAAGATACTGACACTATTGCTGATGAAACTCTTGATCCTCAGGCTGAAGAGGATTTCAGCGAAGCTGATGGGGGCCAGGAACAAACCGAGGCGACCAGCCCTGTGCAGCTGGGATTGAACCCTGTAGGCGTTACCTTCAGGCCGGTGGAAATAGCCAGCCTCAACCTGGATTTATACTCGGAAAACCAGGATTCCGGCCAGATAGCAGGGCACAGCATGCTCGGCGGTTCATCCCCGAGCCAAAAAAATTATTACCGCCGTGAAATAGACTGGGGGGTGGATTACAAAATGACATCGCTCCTGCTGCAGCACTCCTTTGATGCCCTGGAAAAGGAAACTGCCAGGGAAATCAAGCTCGAAAAAACCGTCATCGGTTCCGCTATTGCAGCAACCACTACTTTTTCAGTCGGTTATGTCGTCTGGGTGATCAGAAGCGGCATGCTCCTCAGTTCGCTGCTTTCTTCCCTGCCGGCCTGGCAGATAGCAGACCCCCTGCCGATCCTTGCCAAGTTGAAAGACAGCGAGGACAAGGATGACGAATCAATCGAAGAAATAATCGGGGACGATGATACAGAGCAGGAAACAGACAAAAGGGATGACAACGAAAAGGGCAAGCCGGACGGGTCAGAATGACGCGATCCATTGACCTTCGGCAGAACAGCAAAACCACAGTTTCCGGAATCTCCGGACAAGGGTCATCAAGCGCATGAGCATATTAAACACCAAGGTTCGCATCGTTATCGGCCAGGTAGGATTGATAACCAGCCTCGTAATGCTGGCATTCTTTCTCAATTTAGTACCCGACAAGGTCAGCGCGGTCCGGGAAGGGCGAACCACGCTGGCCGAGTCCATAGCCGTATACAGTACCGAGATGGTGATAATTGCCGACATTGAACGCATGGACGGGGATTTCAACCTGCTGGTTGAAAGAAACACGGACCTTCTCTCGCTTGCATTACGCAGAGCAGACGGTTTCTTTCTGGTAGAAACTGAAGGCCATAGTGATAACTGGGAGCCCATGACAGGGGAGTACTCAAAGGAATCGCAGGTGAGGGTGCCTATATGGTCCGGCGACAGCAAGTGGGGCGAACTGGAACTCCGCTTTAAGCCAATCCTGCAGCAGGGGATGACAGGCATGCTGCAGTCGCCAATGGTCCAGCTCGTGGCCTTTTTGGGACTCGGATCTTTTGTGCTTTTTTATTTTTATCTCGGCAAAATGCTCCGCCACCTTGATCCCTCAAGCGCTATACCTGCCAGGGTACGGGCGGCACTGGATACCATGGCAGAGGGGTTGCTTATCCTCGACCGCCGTGAACAGATTGTGCTCGCCAACATCGCCTTTTCCAGCATGCTCGGCAAATCCCCCGATGAACTGCTCGGCCACCGTGCAAGCGACCTGGAATGGTATGATCCGGCGGGAGACAGGATGGATAAAACCCAGCGCCCGTGGATCAGGGCCCTGCTGGAGGGACAGACGCAAAAAGACTCAATTCTCAAATTAAAATTCCCGGATAACTTCTGGAGAACATTCAAAACCAACTGCTCGCCGGTTCTCGGGTCTGCAGGCAAGTATGCCGGGGTCCTGGTCAGTTTTAACGATATTACTGAACTCCAGGAAAAAGAAGTGGAACTCCGCAAGTCGAAAGAGGTTGCCGAAGAGGCGAACAAGGCCAAAAGCACCTTCCTGGCAAATATGAGCCATGATATCAGGACGCCTATGAACGCCATCCTCGGCTTTACCGAACTCCTGATGCGGGGCTACGTAAGAAACGAAAAAGACAGCCTGCGGTATCTCGGCACCATCCACACCAGTGGTAAAAACCTCCTGGAGCTGATAAATGACATCCTTGATCTTTCAAAAATCGAATCGGGCCGCCTTGAAATCGAAAAAACCTGGATAGAACCCTACCGCATTATCTTCGAGGTCATCCAGATGCTGTCCGTAAAAGCCAGGGAGAAAGACCTGTCGCTGCGTTTTTCAGCATCAGGTCCCCTGCCCCAGAAAATTGAATCCGACCCGGCCAGGGTGCGGCAGATCATTTACAACCTTGTGGGAAACGCCATTAAATTCACCGAGCGCGGTGGTATTACCCTTGCTTGCAGCCATAGGAAAGAGTCGGACCGATCGCTGCTGCAAATTGATATTATCGACACCGGTATCGGGGTGCCGCCCCACAGGCAGGAAAACATCTTCGACCCCTTTGAGCAGGCTGATTCTTCCGTGACCCGCCAGTTCGGCGGAACCGGCCTGGGACTTTCGATCAGCCGCGAGTTTGCTAGAGCCCTTGGCGGCAATATTACCCTGGCGAGCACCGTCGGTGAGGGCAGCACATTCAGCGTTACCCTGGCGACCGGAGATCTGGAGGATGTGCCCCTTCTGACACAGGAAGAAGTCGCCCAGCAGGAACAAATTCCCATTGAATCTGCAACATCCCGCTGGAAATTCCCGGAATCGCGTGTTCTTGTTGTGGATGATGGGCCGGAAAACCGTGAACTTGTCAGGCTTCTCCTTGCAGATGCCGGACTACACGTGGTTGAGGCGGAAAATGGCCTGGCAGGGGTTGAAAAAGCTGCCTCTGAACAGTTTGACGTCATCCTGATGGACGTACAGATGCCGGTGATGGATGGGCTCACAGCTACAAAAGAACTGCGCAATAAAGGATTGGAAACCCCCATATTTGCTTTGACTGCAAATGCCATGAAAGGATTTGAAGAGGAATGCCTGGCAGCAGGCTTTTCAGGCTTTTTCACCAAGCCTATCGTCATTAACCAGTTCATGGATAAAATGGCTGAACTATTAGGGGGTGAACAGTTGCATGACGAAACAGCTCACGCCTCTCTGCAAGATGACAAGACGGCTGCCGCCACAGAAACGGCCAATACCCCTCCTGCCCCGATCGTGTCAACACTGCCGAGCGACAACGAGAAATTTCAAAAGCTGATAGTCTCTTTTGCCGGCCGCCTTGAAGAACAGCTGCATGCCTTTGAGAGGGCCGCTGCAGAGAAAAATTTTACCGAGGTTGCAGCCCTGGCCCATTGGCTGAAAGGCTCAGGCGGCACGGTTGGCTTCGATGTTTTCACCGAACCTGCAATAAGCCTGGAGAAATTTGCCAAAGAGCAGCGGGCAGAGGAAGTGGAGCGCTCCATAAGGGAGCTGCGGGTCCTGTCCAAGCGCCTTTATATCCCTTCTGCCTCCACCCCTGTACCGCCTGACCCTGGATCCGGCGCCGGGCTCCTGGCAACACCCGGGGATGCCCCTGAAGATCCGGAGCCTGTTATTTCTCGCCTGGCCTCCAATGATAAATTCAAACATATCGTGCAGAAATTCGTCGACAGGCTTAAGGAACAGGAAGAAAAAATGGACAGGGCCCTGGAACAGGACGACCTGGAAGAGTTGGCCCATCTGGCGTTATGGCTCAAAGGTGAAGCAGGAACGGTTGGTTACTCAGCTTTTATCGCGCCTGCTGAGCAGCTTTGCAATGTGGCAAAGTCCGGCCTGACTGAGCAGGCCAGGGAAAAATACAGATGGATAAAAAGGATGATGCAGGCTGTTATCCCCCCGGCTAGGACTTAATCGGTTGCGGAAGAACCCCGACCCTGAAATTTTGGCTTCTTATTTAACAATAAACATGATACTTTTATCATACTTGGGCAAGATCCCGCAGCCAGCACAGGAACATGCTTTTGGACAACAGCAGGAAAAGGCATGATTTTTTTGCGGGACATTCTACCGCACAAAGCTCTTGCGGGGTCAACGATAAAACCTTCTTTTATAACTGACAAATATGCAAAACAAAATCCATAAAACATCCCTGGCAACCCCGGGCTACCTTCAAGACCTGCTGGCTGCAAAAATCATGATTATAGACGATGAGCCCATAACCCTGGAAATGGTTCAGGCCTTCCTGGAGGAGGCAGGCTACACAAATTTCATCCTGGTCGAAAAATCCACTGAGGCAATGGAGCACATCTTAAACAGCGAGCCGGACATCCTGCTGCTCGACCTCATGATGCCCGAAGTCTCAGGATATGATATTCTCACACAGGTGCGCGAGCTTCCGAAGCTGCGATACCTGCCTATCATCATCCTTACAGCTGCAACGGACACGGAGAGCAAACTGCGCGCCCTGGATCTCGGCGCCACCGATTTTCTGGCCAAACCTGTAGACCCCAGTGAACTGAGCCTGCGCGTGCGCAACACCCTGGCTGCCAAGTCCTATCTTGACAAGCTCTCCTATTATGACCCCGTCACCAACCTGCCCAACAAGAAAATGTTTTTTGAGCTTTTAGACAAAGACCTGAAAAAAGCGAAACGCTATGATGAAAAAATGGCCCTGCTCAATATCGAGCTGGATCATTTCGACCGGATAACCGACACCATGGAGATCTCGACCGGGGATGAAGTCCTGCGCCAGATCACGCGCCGGATAGAAAAGGTGGTCAGGGATGTTGACCTGCTGGGCCCCCCCATTAACAAAGATGACAAAATGCTCGACCTGTTCAGATTTTCCAGCTCGGTTTTTTCGCTGCTTCTCTACAAAGTAAATGAGGCTGTTAATGGCGCCCTGGTCTCAAAAAGGATATTGGAAGAGATCAGGAAGCCGGTTTCCGTCGGTGACCGTGAAATTTATGTAACGGCAAGCATCGGCATTACAACCTATCCAGACGACGGTGATAGCTGCGAAGAATTGCTGCGCCTGGCTTCAAGCGCCAAGGATTTTGCAAAAAACAAGGGCGGCAACACCTTCCAGTTTTCCTCCGATGAAATCAACGCAATCTACGAAAAACGGCACATTCTGGAATCCAAGCTCAGGAAGGCCTTAGCCCGCCAAGAACTTGTGCTGTTCTACCAGCCGCGGGTGAAAATTGCCACCAACACCATAGACGGCGTTGAAGCGCTGGTCCGCTGGGACGGCAGGCAGGAATTTATGCTGCCCGGGGAATTTATCCCGCTGGCCGAGGAAATCGGACTGATTATCCCATTCGGGGAATGGATTTTAAACGAAGCCTGCACCCAGTTAAAAAAATGGCACCAGGAGGGCAAAGAAAGGATCAGTATGGCAGTCAACCTCTCTGCAAAACAGTTTACCGATCCTGATTTCTTTCCTATGGTTCAAAGGATAGTGGCCAAAAGCGGCATAGATCCCCAGTTTCTGAAACTGGAACTGACCGAGAGTCTGTTGCTGGGCGACATTGAAAACAAGATTATTATCCTGCAAAATCTGAAGGACATGGGCCTCAAGATTTCAGTTGATGATTTCGGCACGGGCTACTCTTCATTGAGTTATCTCAGCAAGCTTCCGGTAGACGAGTTGAAGATAGACAAATCCTTCACCAGTGACCTGCCCGGTCGCGCGGATAGCCGCGCCATCGTCTCGACCATAATATATCTGGCCCGCAACCTGGGGCTGCTGACCGTTGCCGAAGGCGTAGAAACGATGGAACAACTCGATTTCCTGCAGCAGGAGGGGTGCGACCTCTACCAGGGATTCCTGTTCAGTAAACCTGTTTCAAGCACCGTGTTCTCTGAACTTTTCAATTCTGACCGGAATGGAAATAGAGGAGTGAGCACTTTTGAAAAGCACGCCTGAAATAAAGAAAAATCATTATGGTGTTTCGGATCCTGTCATCATGCTGGTTGATGACGAACCAATCACCCTGGAGATAGTAAAAACCTATCTCGAGAAAGCAGGGTACTCCCAATTTGTCCTGGTCAGCGAGGCGACAGAGGCTATGGGAATCCTTGAAGAAACAGACCCGGATATTCTGCTCCTCGATCTTATGATGCCGGAGGTATCAGGTCTTGATATTCTGGGCGAATTAAGAGAAAAACCAAAATTCAAGTATCTGCCCATAATAATTCTAACTGCCTCTAAAGACCCGCAGGACAAGATCACGGCACTTGGACTGGGAGCAACTGATTTTCTGGCCAAGCCGGTCGACCCGACAGAACTTGCATTGCGCATTCGTAATACTGCGGCTGCCAAGGCTTACCATGATTACCTCACATTTTATGACACCCTGACCGATCTTCCTAACAAGTCCATGTTCCTTGACCGTTTTGACCTGGCCATCAGAAAAGCGAAGCGCGACAATGAACAGTTGGCCCTCCTGCATATCTCCTTAGATGATTTTGATAAAATAAATGCAACGGTTGGAGCCGCAGCAGCAGACCAGATCCTGCGCCAAGTTACATACCGGATCGAACAGATGGTCAGGGAAATCGATGTGGTAGTGCCATCCGGTAAAGTCAGGACCTTTAAGCAGATGAATCTGTTCCGGGTTGAGGGCAGTGCCTTTTCCCTGCTTTTAGATCGTATCCACGGGGCAGAAAATGCGGCCCTCGTTGCCAGCCGTATCATTACAGCAATACGGGAGCCCTTTAATATCGAGGGTACCAATATCTATGTCAAGGCGAGTATCGGTATAGCGAACTATCCTGACGACAGCCTGGAACGCGACACCTTGAGTCATCTGGCCTGCGGGGCCAAGGATTATATAAGGAAAAAAGGCGGAGACTCTTTCCAGTTTTCCAACAAGTCGATAAATGCCATATATATCAAGCGGCAAAATATTGAAAACATGCTGAGCGAAGCCCTTGAAAGAGATGAGTTTGCTCTCCACTATCAACCTAAGGTAGATATTGAATCCGGCCTGATCAAAGGAGTCGAAGCCCTGCTGCGCTGGGAAAGTGATGGGGAGTTCGTGCCGCCCGATGACTTCGTTCCGGTTGCGGAACAAACGGGACTGATCATTCCTATCGGGGAGTGGCTCCTGACAAAGGCATTCCGTCAACTTGAAGATTGGCATCAAGATGGCATCATGATAGGCATGAATGTCAACTTATCCGCCAAGCAGATGCAAAGTAATGAATTCCTTGGATTTGTTGAAGATATGGTGCGGCGCAGCAATGTTGATCCCCTTTATTTGACACTCGAAATTACCGAATCCCTTCTCATGGCGGACATTGCATCTACAATTACGCTTCTGGAGCGTTTCAAGGACATTGGGCTCAAAATATCCATCGATGATTTCGGCACAGGCTATTCATCATTGAACTATCTTAATACTCTTCCTGTCCATGAATTGAAGATCGACAGGTCCTTTATTCAGGAAATACCGGACAATGAAAAAAGAAACGCCATCGTCGCCACAATAATTTATCTTTCAGAAAGCCTGGGAATTCAGTCGGTTGCGGAAGGCGTTGAAAATGAAAGGCAACTGCAGTTTCTCAAAAAAAACCGCTGCCACCAATACCAGGGATATCTTTTCAGCCAACCTCTAACAAACTCCGAACTGTTAAGTCTTGTAAGGGCGTGAAAATTTTAGCCGCCAGTTCCTTGACGGCGCAAACCGCGTGGTCTGGCTCCACAAGGATTATATGCCCCGGATGATAGGGGCTTGGGGGTCATTTCAGGAGAGAAGAATTCCCGGGTATGTTTCTGCAGCGCTGACAAATGGAGGCATGATCTCACCCTGCGCATCGATCCTGACCGTTACTGCATGGCAATTCCGAAATCCTGCAGGATCGTGCCTTTTGCCCATTGCAGCTTCAATAGCGAGATATTGTAATTTGATATTGCCCTGATGTATGTGCGATAGGCAAAATAGTAATCATCCTGGGCGTCAAGAAGCGAGTGAATATTTACCTGCCTGATCTCAAAGCGTGATTTCTCCCTTGATAACAGCCGACGGTTCGCTTCCCGCGAATTTTCCACTGCCTCTATTTCTTTCAACAGCTGTTTAATTTCGGTGACTGAAGAATTTATCTGGAAAATAACTTCCCTGGAGGTCTTATCCAATTCAGCCTGGGACTGCCTTTCCTCATAGAGAGTCTTCAGATACTCTGCTTCCGCTTTTCTTCCCCCAATGGGCCATACGAACTCAAGACCGACTGCCCAGCTGCCATTGTCACTGAAATACGTATCCCCAAGCGTATCACCAAAATCTTCCCCCAGTGCATTGAAAGCATACATGGCCCTGGCATCAAGGGTCGGCAGCTTCATGTGTTTTGCGAGTTTTTTGCGTATCTCGACGGCACTTACCCTGCCATTGGCTATGATGCACTCAGGACGGTTCAACAGGGCTTCTTCCTGCAAGGCGGGGGCATCCAGCTCCACCTCTTCTCTGCTCAATTTCTCTGTCGGAATTACTGCAGTGCCCGTATCCGATTCGGGAGTAAAGCCTAACAGAAGCTTCAATTGATCCATTGCCAGTTTATATTCTGTGTTTGCTTTTATGAATATTGCTTTACGATCGTACACTGAGGCAAGGGCCCGATCGACATCCAGCAGGTCCGCAAGGCCGCTTTGCTCGCGGTAGAGCAATTGCTGGTAAATATCTTCTGCATCCTGCAGATACTTGCGGCTGATACTTACCTGTTTGGCATAAAACACCAGTCTCCAGTAATACGTCCCCACTTCCCGTATGACGTTTGCCATGGTCCTGCGGAATTCCATGCCTGATATGCTCAGATTAATATCCGCAATCTCCATGGCAGAACGATTTGTCTGATCACCAAACTCCTTCAGCAGTGCCTGCCGCAATTCCAGGGTAAGCCGCGAGGTGTATTGCGGGTTAGGTATAACGAGATCGCTGCTGCTGTCCAGGTGGTCGACATCCAGGACAGAAAGAGAAAATGTTCCGCCTGTCGGCAGCGGCTGCCTGACCCCAGCCCGCAAATCCCACTTATCTTCCAGGAACAACTCCGTTTCCTCGGCCCCGATTTCGAGCTTGCTCTGAATGGGCCTATCCGTCCTGTAGAAATTGTTTCCGGCAACCAGAGAGGGGTCATAAACCGTCTGGGTGGACTTTTTTTCCTCTTCCGCTATCGGTGAAAGAAACGAAGCTATCTTGATATCAGAATTCCTGTCGATTGCCATTCTGATCGCTTCTTCCAGGCTTAAATTCAGATGCTCCCCGACTCTTGAAAAAACCTGGGCTTCGCTTAAGTCATCTTCGTAAAGACTGGTGCTGTTTATGGTTCTGGTGCTGTTTTGGCCAGGTGGTATTCCTCCTGCTGAGGATACTGGCTTCCCACTTGCAGGCGACACCTTTCCTGTTTCAGCCTCTGTGGCATAGCCATTTTGTGCCGTTGCAGTTCCTGCCCGGGGTTGCTTTTGCAGGGCCGATGCGGAGGTTTGCAGAATTTCGCCTGCACCACTCCTTAACTTGCCCGGGTCGGTTCTGACCATTATATAGTCATAACCCTTTCCTGCCAGCTTCGCCTCGATGAAATGCAGTTCGTCCCTGCTGAAAGCCCGCCCGAAACGCACTGTGTAGTAGCCGCTGTCTGTCTTATAGACAAAACCGTGCGGCTGCAGGTCGCCGGGCAGGTCCGCAAAGGCCTGCCGGGCATCTGACTCGACCGTGTATGTACTGATCTGCAGGGAATAAAGAACTGCCGGCAAACTCTCCCTGCTCATGCCATTGCCACGGTTTTCAGGCTGATCATTTTCACCGGCGAGACAAAGGGCGGGAACCGCCCAGATAACAGCAGCCAGCGAGAGGCACAGCAAAAAAAAGGGATACAGCAGAGTCTTTTGCCGCCTGTAGTTATCAGTCATAGTAAAATGCATTATCGGCACCATGCCTTTGCAAATGGTTGAAAATATCCGTATTACTGTGCCGGTTTTTCCGCATCCTGAAAGGAAACGGTAACCCGCTCACCAGCCGGCCGATTTCCAGGGTTTGGCGCGATAACAGTAATGCGGAGCGTGTTTGCTGCAGAATCAGCTACCGAAGCAATATTGTCTATCCTTCCCTGCACCTGCTCCTCATCAGCAAATTTTATTCCTGCTTTCTGGTTGTGAGCCAATGCTTTTGCCCTGGAGATGGGAACAGCGATATCGATCAGAAGGTTCTCGATATCGACTATCCGTATGACAGGCACAAGTGCTTGTACTGATTCGCCTTTTTCAATTTTTACTTCCTCGACAATCCCTTTTATCGGACTTCTGAGGTGCAGGTTGTTTAAAGCCGTTTTAAATTCCTTATGCTTCAACTGGTCCTGAGCATTTTCAAACTCGGCCAGTTTTAGCTCCAGTAAAGCGGTTTCCGCTGTCAACCGGGCATGATCAACCTCCCAATCCGTCACAGCTCCGTTGCGCTGGGCTTCCTCCATTTTCTGCAGGTCTTTTTCTTTCTGCAGAAGCTCGGCCCGGGCTATCTTGATAATTGTCGTATCATTGGCCTTGGCCGTTAATAACTGGTATTGGATCTCTTCCACCTCTCCTTCCAGGCTGGCCAGAAGATCGCCGGCTGCCACATGGTCCCCCTCGCGGACCGCCATTTCATGAACCTTGCCGTGCTGAACAAATGAAAGGCTGATATCCGCACTTGGCTTGGTTATGGCTTCGGTTTCCAGAGCATGAGACGGAAGCGGCATGAACAGGAGCAGCAGCAGGCCGGCTATGAGAGCAGCGGAGGCTTTTAATGCAGCAGGCATCATAGTGTATTCCTTTTTGAATTGTTTGAAATGGGAACAGAGGCGGATGAGACTTTGCAACATTTTCTGAAATCATAAGAAAGCGGTTTTCAGCGATCGCAATTCACTACCACGGATCTGATTTCTGGTTGAAAGATCATGGGTCATATAAACCGCCCCACATGAGAACATATATAATATTTTAAAAACAATTCCAATCATTATATATAGATGTGACCTGAATGCTGCGCCTTTCCGCCTGGGAAGAGGACATGTATGCGCTCAGCATCAGGACTATTCGGCTTTGCCGGAAAACGCCAGTGAACTCTCCAGTGATTCATCAAGCGTAAGAAGCCCTTTACGCGTGCGATAAAATTTCTTTTCCAGGAAGCGCTGGGCGTTGCCGACAAAAAACCTGAAGGCAAATACATAAAGCGGACTTTTCGTTGCAGCCACAAGCTGCAGGAACATGCCGGCAACGGTCTTTGCAAAAGGCTTTAAGGTCTCGTCTTCCAGGGATATGTAAGCTTCATACGTCCCAGGATCACCCTGGCGTCCGCAGCGCCCGAAAAGCTGGCGGTCAATGCGCCTGGCACTGTGCGGTTCAGTGGAAAGTACATGCAGCCCCCCCAATTCCTTCACACCCGGTCCGAGCTGGATGTCCGTACCTCTCCCGGCCATATTGGTGGCCACGGTTATCTGTCCTTTGGTCCCAGCACGGGCAACGATAGCGGCTTCTTCTTTGTCCTGCCTGGCATTCAAGACCTTGTGCTCCAGTTTATTCCGGCTTAAAAGCTGACTGATTTTCTCTGAAACGGCGACAGTCGGGGTCCCGACCAGCACGGGCCGGCCGCTAGCGTTAAGTTCCTTGACCCGCAGTACAACGGCGGATAATTTATCTTTTTCAGTGGTAAAATAGCGTGCAGGCAATCCTTTGCGGATTAACGGCTTATTGGTCGGGATCCTGACAAATTTGAGGCCGTAAACAGACCAGAGTTCTCCTGCAACCTCGCTTGCTGTGCCGGTCATGCCTGCCAGCATCTGATAACGCCTGAAAAAACGCTGATAGCTTATCCTGGCAAGGGTTTCCCTCTCTGTAGTAATTGCACAGTTTTCCTTGCACTCGATAAGCTGATGCAGACCCTTTTCCCATGTACGGTCCGTCATGCGCCTGCCGGTGTATTCGTCTATTATCTCAACCCTGCCATTTCTCAAAAGATAGTCTTTGTCTCTATGAAAATGATGCAGCGCGACAAGTGCCAGGCTTACCAGGGCCTCACGCCGGCGGGGAGAAACCCAGAAGCCGCCGGCCGGTCCTGCCAGAGAGGCCAGGAAGTTGCGCCCGGCTCCGGTTAACTCTATGCTTTTTGCAGCACTGTCGGACCTGAAGTGTTCATTGCTGTTGAGCTGCCTGGCAAAAGTCAAAGCCTGGCCATAGGTCTGTTTTTCAAAATTACTGTTGCCTGCCCCGGAAATGATAAGAGGGGTTCTGGCCTCGTCAATCAGAACGGAATCGGCCTCATCGACAATGGCGAAACAGAGCCCCCGCAGGATGAGGTCCTGCAAGGTGCCTGCCGAACCATAAAGGCATTGCAGCGGATACGCTATGTGACCGGGCTTCTGCTTGAGGCGTAAATGGTCTTTCAGATAATCGAAGACAATCTCTTTATTTGTGCAGTATACTACATCATGGGCATATACCTGGCGCCGTTCTGCAGGGGACATATCATGGCGGATGACCCCCACAGTCACCCCCATTGCTTCATAAACAGGCTTCATCCAGGCAGCATCCCGCTCGGCAAGGTACTCATTAACCGTGATTATATGGACCGGGATACCTGCAAGGGCCGCCGTACAGGCAGGCAAGGTAGCGGTCAATGTCTTGCCCTCTCCTGTTTCCATCTCAGCAACCGTTCCATGCAGAAGGGCGTAGCCGCCGGCAAGCTGTACATCATAATGCCTGGTGCCAAGAGTCCGCCCGGCATGTTCGCTCACTAAAGCAAAGACGCGGGCTGTGTTCTCGAAAGATACCCCTTCCTGACGCAACCTTTTCCTTACTGCAGCGGTTTCAGCGTCTAATTGTGCCGCATCAGATGAGCGCAATTCCGGGCTTAACTTTTTAACTTCCTTGACAATCTTATGAAATCGTGCCGCACCGACACTGCAGCGGGCAAAGAGGTAGCCGGGATAATCGTGCAGCAAGGCTTCAAATTGATTGCGCTCCACCCGCGGGCGCCGCTCCGGGTAGAAACCGGAATTTTTTTTGCTTAAAGAAGGCATACTAGACATTGAAGCGCTTGAGAAAAAGTTGGCGAAAACTTCGATACCACTGGAATGCGAGCGGTTCATAGCCGTGGTCGAATCTCACATATACCCGGCTGCCTATAAAAAATTCTTCCCATGTTTCATCTACGGCCAGATCAAACTGGAAGTATCTTTCAAATGTCTTGCTGCCGCTTCTGTCCTGAGGATCAACCGCGATCCTGCCGCCGCCTGCAACTCCAAGGGCGGTACTCGGCAGGCGATCAACTGCCCCGGGGATTTCCCGGACGATCTTTGCCCCATGGATTTCATGGGGTTTTACTGAAAAACGCAAATCCACCCCCACTGTTTTTTCCCTGATCAAATCAATATCTCTCTGCGGCACAACAACACGTATAATTGTCGTCTCTTTTCCCAGAACATATCCCAGCAACTCTCCCTGCTTGAGAAATCTGCCTTGCAAGTCAGCAGCATGAGGCATGACAAACATACCCGCTGCCGGGCTGCTGACCACCATGTCTGCGGATCTTTCTTCAGCGCGGGACAATCTCTCGCGGATATTGGCAATCTCTTCCTGCAGGATTTCTGACTGCACTTTATCCGTCCCGTATACGGCATTGTAGCGCAGTTCATATTCTTTTAACCTGGATTGGAGGATCTTTATCTGCGTTGCCAGGAAGGGGTCCCGGCACTCGATGAGAACTTCGTTTTTGTCAACATATCTATTTGGCCGGTCCAGGACTTTTGCAACGATGCCCTCTGTTTTTGCCCGGACCTGCGAGTCCTCAGGCACCCAGACTACCCCTTCCGTATGGGAAAGATACGGAAAGGGCAGCAGGAAAATGAGCAGCAGGAGTCCGGTCAAGGCAGTGCCAACGACAAGGATTGCCCTGTTTCTGCCCTCCTGGTACTGGAGGGCGCTCAGGAGGGTCTTAATATTTCTGTAAACCGGGAGGCCGATGAGCGCAATCCCCCCCCAGACGGCCAATAGCACCCCAATGACAAAAAACCTTCCTGCCACAAAAAGCAGTATCGCCCCATAGATAGCTACCCTGTAGCAAAAGGAAGCGACTCCATAGAAAACGAACCAGAAGCGCTCTCCAGGGGCAACGTTTGGCACTTCAATCCTGCTGTTCCCGAAGACGTACCTGTTGATCAGATAGCCGATATATTGCAGGCTGCGCTGGGCAAGATTCGGGATGTCAAGCAGGTCGGCAAGGATGTAATAGCCGTCATATCTGAGTAGAGGATTGCCGTTGAACAAAAGCGTGGAAACCCCGCCGATAAGAATAATATTATAGGCAACTGCACGCAGCAAGCCGGGTTCCGCAGACACCCAGATAAACATGGCGATGGATGCAAAAAGCAGCTCGGCAGCTATACCGGAAACTCCCACGGTGAGCCGCTGCCGTCTCTGAGGAAAAACGGACGCGGAAGAGGCATCGACATAGGGGATAGGCACAAAAACCAGGACCATGATCCCCATTTCATGGACTTCCCCGCCCCATCGCTTGACAGCATACCCATGGCTTAACTCATGCATGCCTTTGACAAGCGGATATACGAACCAGAGAATGTAGAGGTTGTCTTTTGCCAAAACCCTGTCCGCCAGGTTTATTGTCAGGGCATCCCAGTTGATGGCGGCCTGGACCAGTGCTGCAGCGATGATGAAAAAACAGAGCAGAAAACCCGGCATGGAATATAAAAACCTTACAAAAGGCATGGTTCTTTCCAGAAACAGGTCCGGGTCAAGCAGTGGGAAGCGGAAAGAGAACGGGTTGGAATATCTTGCCTTTCTGGCGCTTTTTTCAGATTTCCGGCTGCGTAAAAGAAGTTCTTTGGTGTCAGCCGGCACATCGCATAACAATATGTCAGCTGCATACAAACTGCTGAGAAGCTGCACCATTTCAAACTGTGAAGGTGCATCATCGCTGTACAACTCAGAGACCTTTTCCCACAACTCCTGGACGGAGCGTTCTCCGTCCATCATGCCGATCACCCTGTAGGCGATGGGGGTAAACCGGTATACCTTGCCGCTAAGGTGGTCCTGCAACACATACCACAACTCTCCCCGGTAATGATGGCGATGGATCTGGGCATGCCCCTTGATCCTGGGTTTCAAATGCGCAACTCTATACCATGAGGGGCTGAATATCGCGTCTTGCATCGTAGCGCTAAGAAATTTTTGTCCAGATCCAGATGCGCATCCAGTCTATAAGATCGTGCGTCCAGATCCAGATCATTTTGCGGCGTGCTATATAAATCTTGCCATATCCCTGCATTCCCGGGCGGAGTTTCTTTGATTCCTGCATGATCCTGCCTTCCACGAGAAAAAAATTGCTTCCCTCCCTCGTGGTGGTAACAGGTGTTATCTTCTCAACCGTAAAAGCATACGGAATGTCCGGCATGGCATTTAAAACAAGTTCTCCCTCCTGTCCTACTGCAACCTGGTCTATGTCCCCCTCAGCAACCTCCAGCATGACCCTGTAGGAATCAAGCGGGGCAATTTCAAACAGAGTTTGCCCGCGCTCTATCGGGGCACCGATGGATTGGCTCCAGTCGCCGGTGATGATTATTCCGTCAAAGGGTGCATTTATCCTGGCCCTTGCTATCTGCTCATCCAGCAATAACAATTCAGATTCGGCCTGGCTCATCTGTTCACGTATTATCTTGGACTCTGCGATTTCGTTCTTTGCCAGCGCCTTGTTAAATTCCAGCGCGAGCTGTTTCTGCTGACTCGCCCATTTAAGGCGCTGGAGCAGAAGGTCACGTTTATCCAGGGCGGCCATATATTGATCCTGCATGACGATATCGCCGGCACGGGCAGGGGCCTCGTACAGATATCCGTCAAAAGGCGCAATGACAGAGCGCTGGACCGTACCCTCCAGAACGCTCATAGCCGAAATACGGTAGTCACCGTTTGCTACCGCCAAAAAAATCAGCATAGCGGCAAGGCAGCAGAAGACAAGCTTCAAAAACGGCTCGCCGGGGCCGAATAGCCTGCGAAACCAGCCTGAAAAATGAATTGCCGCTTTACTGTAAAACGGCAGATCATTAAGCTGTTTTTCCTTCAGGATAGGGCCCAAGAGGGCTGTCACAGCTTCACAGAGCACCACCGTATCAGCACCAAAGGGTTTATCCGTTTCCCTTTCAAAGGTAACCGCCCCATAGCCCTGCCCGTCTCCGTCAAGAAAGGGGACGGTCAGGATGGTGCGGGAACCGTGCACACTTGCCAGAGCTGCATGGCAAAGCTGTATTGTGTCTTTCTGTCCGGCTGCAGCCGGGTATAGCACCTTTGCACCCTGATCAATGCTTTCATCCATGGCTTCACCAATGGAACTGACCAGGTTCATTTTCTGTGCAAATTGGGAACTATGGGAAATAGCAGCGATTTTAGTCAGATTTTTCCTGGTGAACCCTATGCTGACGCGCTCACAACCAATACGGGTGGCAAGTTCGGTAACAGCAACGGTTGCAGCAGCTTTAAAAGCTCTCTCCTCAAGTGCTGCCGCGACAACATCGAAAACCGTCATGAGCCGCCGGCTCAATGATTCAAAGGGTTTGGCGCCTTGACGAAATTCTTGGCGCCGCATCAGGTTCTCAAGCCATGCCGTGCCCCACTGTACCTGGCGCATGGCAATTTGCAGTTCCCGGTCTGAAGCCGAGTGCAGCCGGAAAACGACTGCTCCCCGACGTTTTGATTCAATAGTGAAAGGACACCCGAGAATAAACGACCTGTTTTCATCAGCTGCTGAACTTTGTGACTCCGCTTCAAGGGAGGCGATGCATTTGCCTTCCGACAAAACACGCTGAACAGTTTCAGCAAGCTTCTTTTCGGGCTTGTTTTTTCCCGGCCAGGATGCCGCCGGGGCAAGTGAGAAACCCGCTTCTGGGTCCAGGTAAACAGCTGCACTATGGACATCATGCAGCATGCTGCATTGAATGTTCAGCCAGTTGAAACAGAATTCCTTGTCCGTCCGGGATGCATAAAGTTTCTGCCACAGGGCTTGATTTAAAAATACAAAACCGGCTGTATTCATCTCTGCAAAAGAATTCTTGTTCTTTTTTTCATGTTTCTGCTGCCTTTGGGGGGAATCTGAACGCTGATCGTGCTCAAGGATTTGTGGAGCGTATAATTAGGGCCTATCCGAACCGCCGTGCACGGCGGGCTTCATAATTGGGCTGAGAGACCTGAAAATTCTGGTAGTCTTAATTGTTTGACCAGGACGGGACTGACCCCTTCATACACAATGTCAAAATATACATCCGGGTCCGGCTCAATTCGAAAGATTGGTGTTATCGGACCGGCACCCGAGAAAATCTATTTCCCTGCTCATAATGGTTCTGTTTTTCCCTGCTGCTTTTGCCTCATACATAGCGACATCCGCCCTGTTAATTAGATTTTCAATGCTATCATGACTGTTAGGGAAATATTGGCTCAAACCGATACTGACACTTAGAGAAATACTTTGGGGAAATATAATGGAGCAGATTTCATTTCGGACTCTTTCAAGGCCGTTGAAACATTCTTCTGCCTGGCAGTTGTGTATTATCCAGGCAAACTCTTCACCGCCGAATCGGGCAATAATGTCAGACTTTCTTGCTGACCGCAAAAAGATCGCACCCAGTTTTTTCAGAATCTCATCCCCGACAAGATGACCATATGTATCATTGATTTTTTTGAAATCATCAATATCAAGGAGAGCAAGATAAAAAGGGACACTGCTGCGCTCACTGAACTCACGATCCTTACTGAGAAATTCCTGGAACACCTGCTTATTGTAAAGACCTGTAAGACCGTCGATAAGTGCCATGCGCGTTGTTTTCTGATACAGATTGGCGTTAAGGATGTTGATGCCCATTAAATTCTGAATGAGCGAAGCAGAATAGAACACAATGTCCTCGCTTTCCATGTTCTCGATCCTGCCAAGGTTGAGAACGCCCCTGATTTCCACGGTATTGCCAAGAATATCGCCGGTCGTATTTTCATCATTGCCGATGGCAAAAGGAATAATAATGCATGCATCGCCCAGGCTTTCTTTTCCCAAAAAAGTAAAGCTGTCAGACCGTTTTATATCAGGTATCACTATAATTCTGTTCTCGCGCAAGGCGACCATCATCGGGGTAGCGCTCAGGTTTTCCATGGGCTTTCTATACGCTTCATTCAGGAAATTGCTTCTTACCATGTCCAGGCTGTTGTTCTCCTTATTCAGGAGAAAAAGGGAAGCGTATTGGGCGTTAAAAAGATCTGGAAGTTTCTCGATAATTAGCCCAAAGACTGCTTCAAGGTCGAGTTTTTTAAAGCCCTGGGCAAGATGGGCAATTTTTTCCGTCGCCCTGTGCATTATTTTTATTTTCTGGTTCTTCTCCTCAAGTTCCAGAATATAATTCTTCACTTCCTCCTCAGCCTTGTCTTTCTCTTCCCTGGAACGGTAAACATTCAGGGCATTGTTGATTAGAACTGCAAAATTATCAGGATCTTCTATGGGCTTGGTAATATACTGGTCAAGGAGGTTGTTGTTGATGGCGTATTTGGCCGACTCCAGGGTACCGTAGGCGGTGAGAAGCACCTTAAACGCTTTGGGGATGAGTGTATTCGTCTGTTCGAGTAATTCGATTCCGGTCATGTCCGACATTTTCTGATCAGTTACTATTACGGCAATCTTTTCATTCTTTCCATTCAGCTCATGGATTAATGCAAATGCCTCGGGCGCACTGCTCAGATAATGCAATTTCAGGCGGGAACTGTTCTTTTCCCTGGTCAGTTTTGCTGACATGGCTGCATCTATGAAAAGAAGATAATCCTGGTCGTCATCCACGAATATAAGATGATAATCTATGGCAGGCATTCTGGTGTTTCCCTCCTAGACTTGCTTTAAAAAGGAACAGAGTGAAGATTCATCCTCGCTTTCACCTGTTATCAAATTTTCGGTCGGTCTTAGTCTTGTCCTTATTTTTACACGAACAAACAGCTTATTATCACCCAAACTGGAGAACACCGGCCGATTTCTTTTCTTGTGCATAGTGAACTTACTATTCGGACAAAGCAGGAAAGTTATAGGAGAATGTTGGGGTGGTCACGGCATGACTGATTTATATAACATTCTTTTATCGTTGCATGGATTTCTCGCTGTGCATATTTTCCGTCAATAAGTTGACTGATTTTGAGGCTCAGCCACTTAAACATTACCAGTATTATCTAATTTTTTGAAAAAGTCCAGATTTCTCCTGCCTGAAAGGCAATACTGTGTTGAATGGACATTCGAATTAACCCCCGGCCGATCTATTATTCCTGATTTTTACTTTTCGCACAATGCCATGTAATTATGCAAGAAATTCAAAAAAACAATATCGAGAAACATTGCACCCCCTAATCCATTGATGTCTCAGGCCCTGTTGATGACCGCGGCATTTTAAAAGCAGTTACCAATATTGTCGGTCTCGAAAAACTCGAGACGGACAGGTGCTACGTCTCTAAAATCAAATTATGTCTCAGGCCCCGTTGATGACCGCGGCATTTTAAAAGCAGTTATCAATATTGTGCAAAGTGATCTTTCCCGTTGCACAATATTCTTCATTTTTCATTCTTTCCTTCTTTTAAGCCAGATTTCACATATCACAATTATTTTAATAATATCAAATGAATGAAACTGAAATTTCGACAAAAAACAAAACTGGCATACCCTTTGCTAAATGAGCAATAGAATCAGGTATCGGCTTACATAAAAATCTTACACCTAAAGAGACGAAAAATGGATCAGAACAAAAAAATCATTGCTGCCTTGAGTTCACTTATACTGAGCCTGCTTTTAGTTGCTCATGCCAACGCTGCAACTGTGCAGCGCTCCAATTTCATTGTGGGCAATCTTTCCTGCACCTCTTGCCTGGCAACTATTGAGGCCGAATTAAAGGGCGTTCCTGGAACTCTTGGAATGGACGCTGACCTGCGTTCCGGCCGGGTAACTGTTGACCACCTGTCCTCGCTGGACCAGGAGCAGATCGCCTCCACGATCAGCAAGCTTGGTTATCCAGCCGCCATGGAATGGACGGCAACCGTTCCTGAGCAGTATACAAATAAATTTGCCCGGCAAAACAGTTACGGTTCCGGCTGCTCCAGCGGCGGCTGCGGCACCTCAGGTGGCGCCGGAGCCGGCCCGACGGCATGGAAAGCTGCCCCTGCCGGCACGGTCAGCCGCACAACCCTGCAGGTCAGCAATCTTTCCTGCACTTCCTGCCTGTCCAATATTGCTGCTGAACTGAGCAAACTCCCGGATACCTACGGCATGAATGGCTATTTAAGCAGAGGGATTGTCATAGTCGACCATGCAGACACTTTAGAGAACAGCAGGATTGCCGCAATCATCTCCGGCCTCGGATATCCGGCTCGGGTTTTGGCAACCAACGGCGTGCCGGCCCAAAAAGCATTTACAACAACCCCCCGTTCAGGTTCCCAGGGACAGGTAGTCCGCTCAGGCGGGGGTTGCGGTAGTAAAGGCCCGTGCAATGCAACATCTGCCTCATGGCAGAAATTATACAATCGTTACTTTACCCAGACAAACGCAAATAAATAATCAAAAACAATATACGGAGGTTTCTTCACATGGTAACTGAAAGAAAAAAATGGTCATTAACTGCAATTCTTCTGCTGTTCCTGGCAGCGTTAATTTTAAGCGGATGTTCCAATACCACTGCGGGTAAAGGCGGCGTAACAGGCGGCCTGATCACCCCGGCCAATGGCAAGCTCGAAATCCCGGTTGCAGGCATCAGCGACGGCAAGTCCCATCATTTCCAGGTCAAGTCGGACGACGGCACCATGGTTACCTTTTTTGTCCTGCAAAGCGCCGACGGAGTGCTTCGGGCCGCCATTGATTCATGCGATGTCTGCTACCGCTCCGGGCTCGGCTACTACCAGGAAGGCGACAACATGGTCTGCAAGAACTGCGGCCAGAAGTTTGCCTCCAACAAGATCAATGTCATCAAGGGCGGCTGCAACCCGGCCCCGCTGAACAGAACGGTGGTTGGCGACAAGCTGGTGATCAATATGCGGGACATCAATATGAACAGCTGGTACATGAAATACCGCCAGTCATAGGATGAGACGCCTCTACAGATAAGGAAACAGACAACATGGCTTACAATTCTGAAAAATACAGGGAAAAACGCGAAAAGGTGCTGGGCGTGAAAAAGAGGGGCCTCAGCTTCGGCACCCTGGCAACCATTGTCTCGCTGGTCATTATCGTGGGACTGGGCATCGTGGTTGTTCCCAAATCCATAGCCTACTTCAACACCAGGCACCTGGATGATGCCATTTATAAGCTGCAGAATGCCGAAACCTGGCCCGTCGAAGTGGTTGCCGGCATCCGGGAACTGGCCGGGGTCAAGGGTGTTGAAACAGACACAAACAATTCAAGGATCGTTGTAATATTTGACAAGTCAATAACCGGCACCCCTGCCATAAACGCCTTCTTTAAACAGAAAGACATCCAGACAGTCCTGCTCAACCATGTCGGACATGCCGACAGGCAGAAAATTCTCGAAAAAGAAGCAAAATTTTAAGGATACCTCAGTGAAACTGCATAATATTTCGTTCAATAACTTAAAGCGCCGCAAGGGCAAGATGATATTTCTTGTCCTGGGACTCTTTATCGGCATTGCCACCATCGTGACCCTGCTGTCGATCACCGAATCCATGAGCCGCGACATTGAGGACCGCCTTGACCAGTTCGGGGCCAATATAGTCATGGTCCCCAGAAGCGACAACCTGACCCTTTCCTACGGCGGCATCACCATGGGCGGCGTAAATTACCAGACCGTTGAATTTGCCGAAGAAAGGATCCCGGAGATCAGGACCATTGAATATTCCAAAAACCTGGGCCTTGTAGCCCCCAAGGTCCTTGGTGCCGCAACAGTTAATGGCAAGGACGTTCTGCTCATGGGAGTGGATTTTGAAACCGAGCTGCAGCTCAAGAACTGGTGGCAGTTTGAGGGAACACCTCCTGCCGCTGCAAATGAACTGCTTATCGGCTCCCAGACTGCGGCAACTTTCAATCTGGCGGCAGGTGATGCTCTGACAATCGGCACCGGCAATTTTATCATCACTGCAATCCTAAAGCCTACCGGCGCCTCGGAGGACGGCATTATTGTCGGTGATCTGCATGCCTTTCAGAAAATACTGGGCAAAGAGGGCAGGGTTTCCATGGTGGAGATTGCCGCCTTCTGCCGCGACTGCCCCATTTCTGAACTGGTGATGCAGATAGGTGAGAAATTCCCCGAAGCCAAGGTGACAGCCCTGCGTCAGGCTGTCATGTCAAAAATGCAGTCCATTGAGATGTTTAAAACCTTCAGCTACGGCATTGCAGTCCTGGTTATTTTCATCGGCTCACTCCTGGTTTTCGTAACCATGATGGGATCGGTGAATGAAAGGACCCGCGAGATAGGCATATTCCGTGCCATAGGCTTTCGGCGCGGCCATGTCATGCAGATCATCCTGCTCGAAGCCATGGTGGTCGGCCTAGTCGGCGGCATCCTCGGATATGTGGGCGGCAATGGCATTGCCTGGGCTGCCCTGCCGCTGGTTGTAAAAAACGGCTCTTTTGCCGGCCTTAACTATAACCTTGGCGGCGTGGCGCTCCTGCTTTCCGTTGCCTTAAGTCTTATTGCAAGCCTGTACCCGGCCCAGAAAGCAAGCAAGCTTGATCCAAGCGAAGCCTTGCGGGCCCTGTAACAGGATGAGAACAGTAAAATTTTATTGATAATAGGAAGAACCATGAAGGATAACACCATGCATAATGTTGCAGTTGAACCGGACGTGCAGCACCTTATTGAGATCCGGGACATCGGCAAGGATTACCAGGACGGGGAGACTACAGTAGAAGCAATCAAAGTGATGGATTTTTATATTGACGATGGCGAGTTCGTCTCCATCATGGGGCAGTCAGGCTCGGGGAAATCCACCCTGCTTTCCATCCTGGGCGGCCTCAATCACCCGACCCGCGGCAGGATCCTGCTGGACTCCCTGGATATCTATAAACTCTCCAGTGAGCAGCGCGCCGACCTGCGCAGTGAATACATCGGGGTCATCTTCCAGTCTTTCCAGCTGATCCCCTACCTCACGGTGCTGGAAAACGTGAAGCTGCCCATGGCCATTACCGGGAAAAAAGCCAAATTACAGAACAAAATGGCGCGCGATGTTCTCGCCAGGGTGGGTCTGGCCAACAAGGCTGACCGGCTGCCGGATCAGCTTTCCGGCGGCGAGCAGGAACGGGTCGCCATTGCCAGGGCCATAGTCAACAAGCCTCCCATTCTCCTGGCAGACGAACCCACAGGCAACCTTGACAGCAAAACAGCTGCTGAGATCATGGAACTGCTGAAAGAGTTGAACAGAGAAGGCCAGACCATTATCATGGTCACGCACAACCCCGAAGCATGCAGGCATACATCAAGAACCATCCAGGTCAAGGACGGTTCCTGTTATGTCAATTAGATAAGACACTGACGATGAAAAATCTCTGCCCTGTGTTGCCCTTTTCCTACCAGCCTTCCCTTGCTGACAGGGCACCACATACCCTCCTCTGGAGCCGGATTGCTCCTCTGAACTATTAGGAGCCGGCACCACACAACGCCCAAGCCCCGAGGGCCATCCGATCGACAGCATGGGCAGAGCATTAATGCTGTTGAGAAGATGGCCCTCATTTTTTTCATACCTCCCTCTCTCAATTCCCGTTAAGCGCACTAGACATACTACTAGTTTCATACTAGTAGTATACTATCTTTCTTCTATTTTTAAATTTTGTGTACTGTCGTGTATGATAGGAGAAACTTTTACCAACAAACATTCTTGTTGAATAAAAATTCCTGCAACAGACCGGAGGCATACATGGCCGTTCCTAAAGTTCTTGTCATTGACGATGAGCCTGCCCTGCAAAAGGCTATACAGAAAATCCTGAAACATGAGAATTACAATATTGCCTTTGCCGCTAATGGCCTGGAGGGTCTGGCATGCCTGGATAAAGAAAAGCCGGATCTGATCTTCCTTGACTTGCGCATGCCCGGTCTAGATGGTTTCGGCTTTCTTGAAAAGATCGACATTAAACCTTCAGATCCCTATCATGTTGTAGTCATTACCGGCCATGGTGATGACAGGGAAGTTCAGAGAAGTTTTGAACTCGGGGTAAACTTTTTCCTGCGCAAGCCTCTGAGCCTGATTGAGGTTCGCTGCCTGGCAAAGCGCTGTCTTGAGATGAAGGCAATTGAAAGGCAACTGCGGGAGCACAGCAGCAATCTTGAAAAACTCGTGGCGGAAAGAACCTTGGCTCTGGTTAACCAGGTTCACTTCCAGCAAAACCTGATCGACTCGATACCGGTACCCGTTTATTTCAAGGACAATACTTTGCATTACCTCGGCTGCAACAAGGCATTTGAGAGAGCACTCGGATATAGCAGGGAGGATATTATCGGCAGAACAGAACATGAAATTACAGAGCAAAACCAGGCCGGTATCCATGAGCAGCAGGATTTGCGCCTCTTAAAAACAGGGGAAACCACTTCATATGAAGTTTCGTGTTTTTATCCTGACGGCACTGAACATAACCTGCTTGTGTTTAAATCCCTGTTTTATAATAAAGACGGGGGGATCGGCGGACTTATCGGTACGAACCTGGATATCACGGAAAGGAATCAGGCCCAGCTTAAGGCTGAATTGCATGCCGAGGAGCTCGAAAATTCCAATACCGCTTTGCGGGTACTTCTGAAGCAGGTCAATGAAAATAAAACCGAAATGGAAAGCAAGGTCCTGGATAATTTTAGCAGGCTGGTGAACCCTTATCTTGATCAACTGGAGGAGAACCTGGCCAATACGCCGCAGCAGGAATATATCAAGATCATCCAAGAGAACATCAAGAAGATCACCTCCTCTTTTTCTCTCAACCTCTCCTCAAGCTACCTGGGTTTAAGTCCCAGGGAAATACAGGTGGCAGACCTCGTACGCCAGGGAAGAGCAAACAAGGAAGCTGCCAAAATTCTCAATATCTCCATAAATGCGGTGGAGTTCCATAGAAATAATTTGCGCAAAAAACTGGGACTGCAGAACAAAAAAATAAACCTGAGGACCTACCTGCTCTCAATGCAATAAATGGCACCCGCCAGACTTTAACGGCTTATGCCGTATTGCCTGAAATAGTTTCCATCTCCGGCTGCATTCTCCACTGTATCTTTCAGGTCCACACGAATTCCATACTCGCCCTGCAAAGTAATAGAGTTATTCATCCCCGAAGTGTAAAAGTCCTGTGCGCCGCCCTCATCAATAAAAAAAGAAAGGCTTGAGCCGCCATGGTAATCATTATTTTCTGCTAGGGCCTGGTCCCCGAAATATTGATCCATTCCTGCCGCATCGATAAAAAAAGCCATGCCATTATGTGATGCCGCTGCCTGGGAAAAACCGTTTGAACCATGATATATGTCATTGCCCCCTTTATCGACAAGTGCGGCCATGCCCAGGTCCCAGGCTGCACCCTGCAGAGCGATATGGTAGCCGTTATACCGGTCATTGCCACCGTCATCCAGCAGAATGCCGGCTGCTGAATGGGCTGATGCGCCCTGTCCATATCGCGAGGCAGTATAGGTGTCGTCCCCTGCACCAAAATTTCTGATTATACCGATCCCAAAGAAATATCCTGTTCCCTGTGAAAAATTTCCTGCCCAAAAGCTGTCTTCGCCATTGCCGTCAAGCAGCAAACCTATGCCGCCGGATGCATATCCCCGGAAACCTATACCAAGTCCCTGGGATGAACCCTTAAAAATACCAGAAGTGCCGTAAGAGCTCTTGTCCCTGCCGCCGGCAAAATAGAAATCATCCCCGGTATTATCCAGCAGAGCCCCCAGACCTTTAACCCCTCCAACCCCCTGGGCAAACAGGTTTGACTGATAATAATCATTTCCTTTTGCATCAAGCAGAATGCCGGCGCCCCAAAACGCCACACCCTGGTTAAAATCTTCACCAAAATAGCGGTCGTTCCCCGCGAGATCCGCCAGTATGCCAATGCCAAGCACCGCGCTGCCCTGGGAAAATCTTGTACCGATATACAAATCATCACCACTGAGATCATAGAGCAGTCCGACGCCTGATATAGTACTGCCCTGAGCATAGCGCTCGGTGGCCAGATACTCATCATTGCCGCTGAGGTCAAAAATTGCTGCAACCTGCTGCCTTTCATCTCCCAGGCCTGCTTTTCCCGTATAAAGATCATCGCCGCCCAGATCTATGATCACCGCAGCTGCAGCTTTATAGATATTCCTTCCTGGGCCTCCGATAATAACTGGGCCTGCCTTTGAAGAAAAAGAAGAGAAAATCGTCCCGCTCACCCCCTCAACCGTTAGTGCTGAAAGCCCTTCTTCTCTTAACAGAACATCCTGAAGACCGGCAAGCCATTGCGGGTCAGTCAACTCGGCCAGGATTGAGGCGGACTGAAAAAGGGAAGGAAAGTCAACTTTCTGGGCAAGTTCAAAAATTTTCCGGTTATGGACCATTTCGCTTTCCCCGCTATCCTGAGATTGTTCTATATAGTAGGAATGGGAAAACCGGTCAAAAAGCAGGACAAGCTGTTCTTCCAAATACCCGATCTCTTCTGCGCTTAACTGTGCAAAAGCCTTTTGTCTATACTCCCAGGCTGTATCAACTACTTCCCTGATATGTTCTAAATACTCTTGATTGTTGCCATGTAAAAACTCTTTCCCGTTGTCAGGCTCTACAGTTACATCAAGGAAACCACCGGCCTCGCGGATTATTTCATTAAAGCTGAGATCCCTGCTGAGGCCTGCCAGCCTGTCTGTCTTTTCTTCCACAACGGGTATGAACTTGAATGGGTCCCGGTGCAGGTATCTGAACAGGTTGAGACGAAAGCCGTCATCCCAGAGTTCATCTTCTCTGTAGCGTGAAATGATATCCTGATACTGCTTTTGCAGATCAAAGTGCCCAATAAGTTGAGACATAAATGCTTCATGCTGGGTTGCCAGTTTTTCATATTCTGGAAAAAGTTCCCCGTTGGCTGGCAGATCCTGTTCTGCCAGATGTTCCTTGGCACCCAGGACAACATTGAAGTTGAGAATCCGGATTTTATTATCGATGGTTACCGTGATTTTCTTATCAGGAGGTTGTGCAGCAATTAGGGCATCCAGTTCCTTTTTGCTTCCAGGGTAAAGGGTTTCTCCATGCCTTTCCACCTTAATATCGGATGTCTGCCGCAGTACTTTCAGGCAGATACTGTCGCCGATTCTCTTCTTCTCCCTGACATATTCGGAAAAATAGCGTTTGTGTTCTTCCTCCGGTATTGCATCCAAACGTATGCCATCGAATTCCAGCATGATATCCCCTGCCAGCAGCCCTGCCTTCTCCGCTGCCGAATCCGGCATTACCCTGTATATGAGATATCCGTGCAGGACTCCGGCCCTTGAAAACGTATCTGTTGGAATTAACCTGTACGCCACCCCGAGAAAAGCGTTTGAACTTTCCCTTTCTTTTTCACTGTCCTGGAGGCTTCCAGACAGTTCGGCGAGAGAGGGTGGCTTGAGATTTGGTTCACATATGTCAACCCGGGCACAGGCAGCAGTCAGGCCGATTAAAATGGCAAATAGTATATAACGGATGTCCATATCGTTAGGCTGGGTTCCTTAGTTTTTTGGGTACTTCTTTACTTTGCGCGATCATGTTACTCCATTAATAGCCAATATTTCACTAAATTAAGTTTGGTAATGTATGTTGGAAAAAGCTGGAGCGCCTGAAATGATATGTATATGGTGTCTTCCTGTTCAAGGTCTGACAGGAAGAAAATCAAAAGAAAACTTTTCCTGCACCCGGCTCTGCCTGCAGCCTCATTCCTCTTCCTGCTTTCTCCCGGAGCCTGCACTTGTTCCGATAAAAGCAGGTGCTGGCCAATATAAAAAAACGGCTTGCTAATTTTTATTACTTTTTGCATGGTTACGGAGTAGTCCTCACGTGATGATCCATGATCCGACTCAATGATTAAAGGAGAGACAATGATTAAGATAGGGATTATTGGCGGCTCAGGCCTGGATGACCCTGAAATTTTACAAGAACCTGCCGAGCTGCAAATAGATACTCCTTACGGCAAGCCTTCTTCAGTCCTTACTTGCGGAAATATAGCAGGAGTAGATATTGCCATTTTAGCCAGGCATGGCAAGAAGCACTCGATCAGGCCATCCCAGGTGAATTTCAGAGCCAATATCTGGGCCCTGAAAGAATATGGCTGTACGCATATCCTGGCAGCAACTGCGGTCGGTTCCCTGCAGGAGGAAATCGAGCCTGGGCATCTTGTTTTTCCCGACCAGTTCATAGATTTCACGAGAAAAAGAGAAAAGACTTTTTTTGACGAGGATGTTGTTGTGCATACACCCATGGCAGAGCCATTTTGCCCGAATCTGCGCCAGCTTTTAGCGGCATCGGCCAAAAAACTTGGCATTCCCTACCACAGCGGCAAGACAGTGATCACTATAGAAGGACCGCGTTTTTCGACCAGGGCGGAAAGCCATATGTTTCGGTCCTGGAATGCCGACGTCATCAATATGAGCACCGTGCCTGAAGTGAACCTTGCCAGGGAAAAGAAAATTCATTACGCTTCAGCCGCCATGTCCACTGATTACGATTGCTGGCGCGAGGGCGAAGAATCGGTTACATGGGAGATGATCCTGGATACCATGAAAAAGAACGCCGACAGCGTCCTTAGTCTTTTTATGCATGTTATACCAAAGATCAAAGAATACAATGATGTCTGTATAGACTGAAAGCTAAAAAATTTATTGCAGCGGAGGAAGGCATGCCAATAAAATCGCGTATCAGGACAGTACCGGATTACCCCAAGAAAGGGATTATGTTCAGGGATATCACCACGCTCATAAAGGATCCGGTTGGTTTTCGCCTCGTAATAGACAGTCTTACCCAGCGTTATATGACGAAAGACCTGTCGTTTGACACCATAGTCGGTATTGAAGCCCGCGGCTTCATCATTGGCGGGGCGTTGTCGTATACCCTCGGCAAGGGCTTTGTTCCCATCAGAAAAGCCGGCAAACTTCCCAGTGATGTAGAGGAACAGGTATATGACCTGGAGTACGGCAGCGACAAAATTGAAATACACAGGGATGCCTTGACAAAAGGGGAGAAAATTCTTCTGGTTGACGACCTGTTAGCCACAGGAGGCACCGCCATGGCAGCCGCTGCCCTCATAGAAAAACTGGGTGGCGAGATCGTTGAAATGGCTTTTATCGTTAATCTGCCGGATGTCGG
>Ga0209536_100002366_pt1 | contig 30730 bp, 20 predicted proteins | sample DeeMarSeWOR28_12_FD_187461 | JGI IMG/M metagenome (GOLD analysis project Ga0209536, IMG submission 187461) | Marine sediment microbial communities from White Oak River estuary, North Carolina - WOR-2-8_12 (SPAdes) (version 2) | ecosystem: Environmental > Aquatic > Marine > Intertidal zone >...
ATATGAGCGTACCACCGGAAAAAATGGCCACCGCGGCATCCGTTACGTGCACATGGAAGTGGGCCACGCTGCGCAAAACGTATGTTTGCAGGCCATTGCCTTAAGACTCCACACAGCGGTGATCGGTGCTTTCCACGACGAAGCCGTCAAAGAGGTTGCTCACCTGCCCGTCAATGAGCAGCCGTTGTATTTCGTTACGGTCGGTCGGTAGCACTCTTCGCTTTTCATCAGCTGCAACATCGTCAGGAATCTGTAAATTGCCGCTTTTCATTTTCGGCCAAATGGAGTAATGGAGTGCTGGAGTAATGGAGTCATGTAAAGGATCGACTAAAATGTGCGCCTTTATAACCAATACTCCACTACTCCATTGCTCCAAAACTCCTTGATTCATGATGATATAAGCGACACATGCATCCCGGGAGGACACTGTTTTATGAAATCCGAAAAAAAGGCAGTCTGGGGCTGGGCATTGTATGACTGGGCGAATTCTGCGTTTGCCACCACCGTGATGGCCGGATTTTTCCCGATTTTTTTTAAGCAATACTGGAGTTACGGTGCCGATGTAAATGTCAGCACAGCCCAGCTGGGCTTTGGCAATTCCATCGCCAGTTTGGTCGTGGCGATAATGGCCCCCATTCTGGGAGCCATCGCCGATAAAGGCTCGGCCAAAAAGAAGTTTCTTGTTTTCTTTGCCTATCTGGGCGTGCTGATGACAGCCGCTCTTTTTCTGGTCCAAAGGGGACAGTGGGGGTGGGCCATCTTCATTTATGCAATGGGTATCATCGGCTTTTCCGGCGCCAATGTCTTTTATGATGCTTTACTGCCCGGGATCGTTAGCGAGAAAAAAATCGATTATGTCTCCGGCCTGGGCTTTTCCATGGGCTATCTGGGCGGTGGGCTTTTGTTTCTGATCAATGTGCTCATGACGTTGATGCCGCAAAAATTCGGATTGCCCGACGCCGCCGCCGCTGTGCGGTTTTCGTTTTTGTCCGTCGCATTATGGTGGGGACTGTTCACCTTTTTTACGATATTCTGGGTCCCGGAAAAAAGCGGCGTCTCGACCGCAAAAACCGCTGACAGCATTGTGGTTGCCGGGTTCCGCCAATTTGCCGGGACATTTAAAAAAATTCGTCACCTCAAAGTCGTTTTTACCTTTCTGCTGGCCTATTGGTTTTACATCGATGGCGTCGATACCATTATCCGCATGGCCGTCGATTATGGTCTCTCTCTTGGATTTGATTCCAACGATTTAATCATTGCGTTGCTCATCGTGCAGTTTATCGGGTTCCCGGCGGCCCTGGTCTTCGGCAAACTGGGAGAGCGCTGGAGCGTTCGCAAATCCATCTATCTGGCAATCACCATTTATATGGCGGTCACCGTTTGGGGCGCGATGATGACGCAGAAAACGGAATTTTACATCCTGGCCATGGTCATTGGTCTGGTGCAGGGCGGCATCCAGGCCCTCAGCCGCTCCTATTACTCACGCCTGATCCCCAAAAACAAGGCCGCCGAATATTACGGTTTTTACAATATGCTGGGTAAATTTGCAGTCATTTTAGGCCCCGTAATGATGGGTATTGTGGGGCTGACCGCCAGACGACTGCTGCTGCCGCCCTCACCGACCCCCGAACAGGTCATCGCCGCAGGCCAGATGGCTTCCCGCTGGGGCATTGCCTCCATCTTAATCCTGTTTATCGCCGGAGCGGTTCTGTTTTATTTTGTGGATGAAGAAAAGGGGCGGGAGCAAGCCGCAATACTCGAGAAAGATTAAGCAAAGGTCAGGTTTCCCGCCTTCGCAAGCGCTATGGCGCGGCAGGCAGTGTTCGGATGTCAGATACGACAGGTGCCGATGGTCGAATGTCAGGCTGCTGCTCGCCGGCTGCCGGCTACTGGGCTATGAGCCGGTGAAAGGTCCGAACCTGTCGTATTCCTGATGTGACAGACAAACGTCCAGTGGCTTTTTGACAGCGCCAAAAATGGCGGACCCCATGAGGGGCTGTTCATATATCCGAGGGCTTTATTTTTGGTAACCATCGTATGGCAAGGCACAATATTTGCCATCTCCCATATAAACCGCCAAACCCATAAAAATCCCTTTTTGATCGTAAAATTCGGCTACGTCCCCATGCGTTTTGCGGGGATCACACCGATGCGGGCAATATGTGGAAAAACAATTTTGATAACACCTGATTTTATGCTGTACCATGCCGCTGCGGGTATTCGAAAAGACCTCTCGGACTTCGCTTTGCCAGTAATAAAATTTTCTAAACAGACAGCACTGTGGAAATAAACAATGGCTCTTGGTATAAAATTCATCTAGCAGGACATATTGATCATCCAGGGTGTGTAGATAATTCATCTCAGGAAGTGAACGTATTTCCATTAACCTTTTGACTGCCTGATTTGTGCAATCACACAGATGGTTATGATCGGCCGCCAATAAAATCAGCGCTGAAAAGAATAAAGCCACGGTGATGCTAAATCGCCCTAAGCTGTCTGGGAACAAACCCTTAGTGATCATTCTGCACCTCCTTGACATAAGTAAAATAAGAAGATCGGCAGAATAAGCAGTGTTCAGCAGGCGGGTGAGCAGGTCAATTCAACTGCGAATGAACTCAAGAGCGGGAGATTTCAGGGCATGTACTATTTCTGATGGAACGCTGTATCCTATAGTAACTTTATATCTTATTTGATGCCATCAAATCAATGAAAATTAAAGGGCTTCATGCAGCACTGGGTATTTTATCATCAGAAAACCAAACGGCGCCCGATAGCAGACAACCCTCAACCCTGCCTGGGGTCGCCTTGTCCGGCGTCGCTCGCAGAGCGAAGTCGGAAGCCCAAAAGGCGGTGTCTTCAACCTAGGAACCCTGAACCTGACCGGTCTGCAGCAACTGATTGACGATCTTTTGAAGTTCCACGGCATTGTCGGAAAAAATCCACTCGACGCCACGGTTTAACTCTCGAAACAGGCAATTTTTGGAATTCACAAAACCGGTAGCCAAATTCTGCATGCAGGCTCTGTGTCTTTTGAGGCGCGACCGGGTCAGCAGCGCATAATGGCCGGCAATCCCGCTGTAGTTTTGCTCTATGGCCAGCTTGCTGAGCCGGAAAAAATTAAAATGCGCAACCGGCAAAAATGCGTTGGGGGGGACGCAATCGATGATGGCAAACATCTGCGGCGTCATGGTCAGAAAATGATAATCTTTCACCGGCTGCAAATCGGCAAGCACTTCTGTCAGAATCCGATTCTGGCGCGCCGGATCCGGATACACCTCGAATTTGATCTCGATCATCAGATGCATCTTTTTACCATATCTGGAGATGATTTCGGCCAGCGTTGGAACCAAGGGGCATTCGGATTTCAGTTCAGCCAGGGTGGCCTGATGGATGGCGCAGTCGCTGCCGAATACCCGCCGCAGATTGGTATCATGTAAAACCACCGCGTGCAGATCGCCGGTCCAGCGCAAATCAAGCTCGATTCCCCATACACCGCCTGCGCTGGCCCGGTCAAATGCCGCCACTGTATTTTCAAATACGTGCTGATTATCGTAGTCCCCCCGGTGAGATATCAGCTTGCACCGCTTCAGACGATCGTTGGCAGGTATGGACTGTGGCCAGCGGGCATAAAACTGGTCCAGCGTTCGGCGAATATAGATCTCTGCGGTTGGGAAAATCCTCATTTTGTCATCATCATTAGCGTATTAACGGCATTTTATAGCGATTGTCAAAAAAAGGTTGCGTTTGCGGAAGGTTTTTTTGCTACAAGCGCTTATGCCGCCATCCTTTTACGCGGAGCGGTTTTATGACAAGCGGTATAAACCCGGCTCATAGTTGCAGAACCATTTTCGAAATTCAAGCAAATTTATCCAATACAACCTGGCTCTTGAAAAAAGCTGGCAGCGGAATTTTTTCGATGAGCAAGGCCGCACAAGGGTTTACGACGAGGCGTACTTAAAGTACGTCGAGGAAGTAATCCCGCGGAGAACGCCGCTCATCGGAAAAAGGGCCATTTCCGGATGGAAACGAATTAACGGTACTGCGGATGATTAACTTTGGTCAGCTTCTTCAAGCTGTGTTTCTTTGGATGCCTGCCCGAAATTTTGGATTTCGGTTCGTCGGCAGCCTGATTTTCCGTTTTGGTCAGACGCTTTAGACTGACAAATTTGGAGCTCTGTTCTTGGCCGTTTATGTCCGGAATGGGTACCCGGCTTGTCAAATAGCGCGAGAGTTCATCCACCGTCCTGACCTTTTCCGACTCGGTTAAATTCATTCCAGAACGAATACCAATCATGGCGATATCCGTTAATGCCAGCGGAAGCCCGCCCTCATGCTGACGGGTAACATGCTCATCGGACCAGATCCTTTTACCGGTGCGGGTGTCCCATACCGCTATGGAAGCACCCACTGCCATCTGGGAATAAAGGCCTGCGTATAACCGCTGATATTCAGTCACTTTGCCGACCACAACGGCATCACAACCCAGAATTCGACCCAACCGCCGGGCCGATTTTTGGGTTAAGACATCATAACCCATCAGGTTATGGCGCTTGAGCTTTCGATCGACTTCATGCAACTCCATATCTTCATAAGGTTGCGCACATAAATGACTGTAAAAGGTGGTGCGCACAAATTCGTGTATGTCGTCGGATTCAGTCAGATTGTCGAAAGGCAAAATGGCAATTGATTTGGGAGGATTTCTGACGATGATTCGCTGGGCCTCATCATCGTTGTCTTTAACGAGCCCCAGATGCGTCCCGCAGCCGCTTAGCATGCCCAAACAAATGATTATAACAGCCCAGGCCGTCAGCCCTATTCTGAAATGGTTCCCCCCAGCGAATTTGAACAATGCAGTCCTCCTTTTTGTCCATTTTCGGGCTTTTGCCAAAAAAAAAGCTGTGCCACCCTTATCCGGTAACCAGCTTTGTGAGCTCGCTTTGGCAACCCGGCGATCCGCCTTCAGCGGACCCGTGGCTTTCCGTCACCCGATTACTCGGGTTTTGGCTTTTTCGTGCGCAAATTTAGATAAACGTCTTTGAATCAGATTGCGGTATAAAATGAGTGCAAAAAACAGGCCTGAGGCAACAGAATTCAATATTATATTAACAATTCGGTAAGTTATGTAATTTGATCAGATTTATTGTAAGTCTTAAATGACAAATATTGTCAGATTTTGTGACAAAATAACGCTCAACCAGCCGTTGGGGTCACCCGTGTCCGACGCCGAACCTAAAATAAAGATCAAAGGCGCAAAAAATGCGGTTATTCGGTTAAAGCCTTTCTGGAAAATGCCGATAAAAAACATATACCTAAAGCGTACAATTTCATCATAAACCCTGCTGCAGGCGTTCCATGCTGCGATGGTCGCAAAAAGACTGAGTGGTGCATGTTTAAATTAATTCAAAAATCGAATCCCGAAAAATATCATCAGACGCAGAAAACCAGTTTCCTGCTCGGACGCTCGAAACAGTGTGACATTGTCATTAGCGACCCTAAAATTTCAGATGTACAGGCCAAAGTCGGCGCAAAAGACAACCGCTATTTCATCAAAAACCTGGGTTCCGCCAAAATTTCTGTAAATGGCCAGCCGACAGAAGGTCAGTTTATAAACAATGGAGACGAGTTGGCGCTCGGCAAATCAAAATTTGTCGTGCAGCTGGCAGAAAAAGAGCGACCGGAATCCAAACTGCCATCGATGGATGATAAAACAATGGTGCTCGACACCCCCAGCGACGAAACGCTGGGGCCGAGATTGGTGTGCACCACTGCTGCCGGAAAAAGCAAAATCATTCCCCTGAAGCGGGAAAAGCTGATCATCGGTAGATCAAACGAGGCCACCCTCAAATTGATGCACCCGTCGATCTCCCGCAAACATTGTGTTATCGAAAAGCAGGACCAGGGGTATGTCGCCCGAAATATCAGCACCACCAATCCCCTTTTCTTAAATGATCAGGAGATATCAGAAAAACGCCTGTATTCGGGTGATCAGCTGCGAATGGGAACATTTTCGATCACCTTTATCTCTGATCAATCGACCGATGCCCGTCAAACAACCCAGAAAATTGTAACCTCCGCAAAACGATCAAACCGGAGTCTGTGGCTCACAGCACTGCTAATTTTCACCTTTTCAGGATATTTGCTGTATCTGCACGCCTACATGCCCTGGAAAGCCGGGCAAAAGCTTGCCGAGATTGCCGCGCGGATTGAAGTAGGTGATGTCATGCCCGCCCAGGCATCCCTCAAAGAATTGTTGCAAACTGATCTGTCTGCGGAAAATGCTCAGACGGCCAAAGACATGCTGGCACAGATCACCCTGACCATCACCCAACAAAAAGCCGAAAAGGGAGACCTAAAGGATGCCAAGCTTTTTTTGAAAAATTACCTGGCAAAACACGGTCACGGTCAGGAAGCCCAAAAGCTCTGGGATCGCCTGGATTTTTACCGTTTAACCCTCGGTGAACAGCTGGAATCCAACAATCAACATCAATCTGCGCTGAGGGAATATTCCTCCATTCGCGAAGACAGTTTATACTTTGAGGAAGCTCAAAAAGCCATACGACGCATCTGGTTGGCCTACCAGCAGAAAAGCCGAGAAAAACAAAACATCGCCCAGCTGCTTAAGGAGGCCGAAACGCACTTTCTGGCCAAACGCTATCTCACGCCGGTCAATAAAAATGCCTTTTCCGTATACCAGGCCGTGCTTGCACTCAATCCCAAACATGAACTGGCGTTGCAGCGCATCGAGCAGATGAAAGCCTTTTACCGTGAGCATGGTGAGGGCTATTATAAAAAACAGAACTGGTCTAAAGCCCTATTTTATTTTGAGCGCTACAGTATCATTGATTCTGAATCCCAAAAAATCAAAGCCAAGATAACGGCCTGCCGCCAAAAATTAATGTCAACACAGAAAAGCACCAGTGCCTCCAGTGCCAGCGGCAGCAAGCTGGCTAAGCATGAAGAAGAGAAAAAACGCGAAGAAATCCAGCGCCTTCTGGAAGAATCCGGAGCCGAAAGTTCCAGGATTATGAAATATCTATTTGAAGAAAAAGAAGGCGAAAAAGAGACCGACACGCCCTGGTAATCCTTATTTGGGCACGCATCACCCCTGTTTGCAATAAATGCTGATTTTATGATCTCTAAATTTAACAGGCTAACGAGTTAAACATATGAAAAATACGGTTATTACCTTTTTGGCCATCATTTGCCTGGCAGCCGGCATCAATGCCTGTGCCCTCAAAAGCTTGCTGATGCCCGAGCTTGAGCCGGAAATCCTGGAAAAGGACCGGCTCCCGTATAAAGTTGCGATTGTGCCGTTTGTGAATCAGACATCCAATCCTGAAGCCGGCAGCATTGTCCGGAAAATGTTTTACAATTTCTTTAGTTCTCTCAATTACCTGGATCTGGAACCCTTCGTCATTGATGATAATCTGAAGAGAAACGAACTGTATCAGCCAATCATTTCAGGCAAGGCCGTCTCAGCAGCGCGGCTGGGACAATTGCTGGGGGTCGATGCGATTATCTTCGGTGAGGTTACCAGTCTGGGCAAAACCTATGCGCTGGTTTATTCGGATAACGCTGCAGGACTCAAAGCCAGAATGGTGCGGTGTGACTCGAATCGCATTATTTGGGAACTCGAACACAGCATTCGTATTCAGGATGGTGACTTGCCGCTTAGCCTGACCGGGCTGGCGGCAACGATCGTCAAAACAGCCATCACGCATCAAAAAGCGTCACACCTTCAGGCAGCGGCCGAGTTGTGCATGCAAATGGTGGCGACCATCCCGGATCGCGAAGGCATAACCGAACCCCCGCCGAAAATCATTGCGCTGGTTCACAACGCCGGGGGCAAACTGCTGCGCCCGGGAGATCTGCTCAAAGTGGCCATGATCGGCGAAAAAAACCAAAAGGCCAGCTGGAGTATTCCTCCGCTGGTTACAAATCTGCCGTTAAAAGAAAAGGAACCGGGCGTCTATATCGGGGCCTATCGCATACGCAGCGATGATCGCCTGCCCCACGGGCGGATCATCGGATATCTGCAATCGAAGACCGGCACCGGCAGCCAGTGGGTGGACACTCTCGGACCCATAAGAATAGGGACGCCCACAGTCCTGCCGCCTAAAATCACCCGAAATACGGTGCTGACTGCCGATAAAAGCCCTTATCTGGTAGAAGACGCCCTGCTGGTTTTACCCGGAGCAAAACTCACCGTGCAACCCGGTACGGTCATCTGGTTTTTGAATCTGGGGTTGATTGTAAAAGGCGAACTCCAGATCAACGGGACAGAAATACAACCGGTGCGCCTGGCCAGCTTGGGTTCCGGCAGCTGGAAGGGTATATTTCTGGATAAAACTAAAAACGGCTCCCATATCAACCACTGTCAGATTTCCGATGCCGAATATGGCCTCAGGGTGACAGAAGCGACCGTCACGCTGAAAAATTGTCGGTTTCAAAATAATGTCTGGGGAATCGTTATCGAACAAAGCAAAGCTGAAATTCATCACACCCTCGTGCGCACCTCCGGTAAAATCGGGATTGCCGCCCGCCAAGCGCAACTGCTGGTAAAAAATTCGGTCATAACCGAAAATGGTGCCGGCGGATTTATTCTGGAAAAATCAAATGCGAGCATTGAGCAAAACAATATCGTCAACAACGGAAACTGGGCGATAAAGGTTGCTGATACGGCCAGCAAAGTTAAAGCCAGACATAATTGGTGGGGCGTCCAGGAGCCTGAACAAACCGAAATTATCGGCCAGTTCAAAATTCGGCCTATCCTGGAAAAACCGATTGAATTTAAGATTGACAGCTAGTCCCTCTAAGGCGGCCCGCTGAGCAAGTCATATTGTTTTATGCATCGATTTGTACTTTTCGAGGTAGCGTGCGGCCTTTTGCACATCATCTAACGCCTGATAACATTTGGCGGCAAAGTAGACAGCTTCTTTCAGATGCTGCAATTCTGACAGGTAAGATAACGCCTTTTGAAAGTCTCCCATGTTCATGTAACTGACAGCCACACATAAATTCAGCTGTTCGTCCTTCGGAAAAGCCTTAATGCCGGCGGTTAAAATTTGAATCGATTCAACGAAGTCCTGGCGTTGCTGGTAAAGCATGCCCAACCCCCAATATGCCCGGGCAGAGGCGCCGTATTCCAAAGAGCGCTGATACAGCCTTTCGGCAATCCGGTCCTTGTGTGCGATAGCGTCAATACCCGCATAATCTCCCTTTTGAAAGGTGAGTGCCAGGCGCGAATAGAAATCGGCGTGCTGCGGGTATAAATCCTTATTGTCGATGAGGTCCAGGTCCTCGACATAGTCAGGAAGCTTTTCATAAAAAGCGCTTCTCAGTTTCTGGCCGAAGGCCAGGATGAGATCTTTTGTAAGCGAGGGGTCGGTTTCAAAATACATGATATCTTCGATTCGGTTCAACCAGATATCATCGCTCACGTTTTGCCGTTTTTTGTAATCATCATAAAGTGCGGTTCCCGGAAACAAATCCAGGATATAGAAAATGGCACTCAGCGGTTTAATGGCGTTCATCAGCTCAATCGTTTGCTCGATGGTCTGCCAGCTTTCCTGAGGGCAGCCATAAATAAAATAGGCGCGTGCCATGATACCGTACTGCTGCGTCAGCTCAAATGCCTGACAGATCTGCTGCTGACGGATATGTTTCCCCAATAATTTGCGTATTTTTTCAGAACCGCTCTCCACACCGTAACTGATTTGAATACAGCCGGCTTTTCGCATCCAGTAAAGGATATCGGCATTGATCATGTCGACCCGGGATATGGCCGCCCATTGAACATCCAGTTTTGCTTCAATCATTTTTTGGCATATGTCGATGACGCGCTTGGCATTAATGGTAAATGTGTCGTCGGAAACATAAAAAAATCGAATCCCCTGTCCGGCCAGCAGAGAAAGCTGCTCGACAAAGTAGCCTGCTGAGTGAAATCGAACCTGCCGACCCCAAAATTGGGGCGAGCCACAAAAATCGCATTTGGCGGCACAGCCGCGCGTCAACGAAACATGCTGATAGCCGAAATATTGAGCGGGTATGGGAAGTTGATCCAGGTCACGCACGGGCCCGGCATTTTGATTTCGAATCACCCGTCCATTTTTCCGATAGGCCAGCCCCTCAATTCGTTCAATTTTTTGCATCTCGCCGGCATCAAGGCATTGGATCAAACTCAGGAAAGTATATTCACCCTCACCCATAACCACAAAATCCACCTGGGGGAAATGGTCCAAAAAATGCGACCATAAAAAAGTGGCGCCAATGCCACCGAAAACAATTCTCACTTTCGGATTAATCTGTTTGGCAATGCGTGCAATATCGATCCCCCCCCAGCGATTGCCATGCAGGATGGAAAACCCGATGACATCCGGGTTTTTTTGGGTGAGTTCGGATCTGATGTCCTGCGGGCCTGTGTTGATGTTGTGCCAGTTTAGAATCTCCACATCATAGGAATGTTTTTTGAGCAAGGCGGCAATGTAGAAGACCCCCTGCGGTATAACACTGACATCTTCAACCTGCAGCCGTTTCTCCAAAAAATAAGGATATATCAATAATATTTTCATCCCGATAGCGCGCCCCGCCTTTAACGTGAAAAATTCGGATTGATGGACATGTTCTTGTCAAGATGGTGCTCGATATCAAGGACGAGACCGGTACGACTGGATTTTGCGCGGCATGATACCTCTTCTCGTCCTCGCGCTCGTTTTCGATGATATTATTTTTAAACCTGTCAGCCGCAATTGTCAAAACCGGTATGGTGCCGCAACGTAATGGAAGCCCGGGCAGTTTGACTTTTCAATTGCATTCTGTCATGGAAAGAAAATTTATAAACAGCAACGAATCGCTTCTATCCTTACAGCAGCTATGCATGATCGGCCATACCACATCCGTGCAGTTTTATTATACTGGGAGGGTACCGTTGTCCGGCAAGATCAACGGTCAATAGAGACGCTGAAGGCCGCCATCGGTTGCCCGATGCATCAGACGATGCTGGAATTTATATTAAGCCTTGCGGATGTGCCAGATAGAGATGACACCCTGGCCAAGCTCAGCACCCAGGAAAAGATCGCAGCGTTGCGCCCTGAACCGCATCCTGCCGCGCTGGAAATCCTCGAGTATTTGCTTGCAAAGGACCTGCGGATCGGCATTATCAGCCACTCCGCGATAGACACGATCCGGTGCATTTTACAGGAGTTCGATACGATCGGTGAGCATGATTTCGATTTTATCTTCAGCCGGGACAATATTGCACAGCAACAGCAGCCAGCAGAATTGATCGGGCTGGCTGCTGAACGACTGAAGGTTGCAATCGAAAATATAGCGGTCATTTCAGCGAATGCATCTGAAATTGAACATGCCCGCGACGGGGGGGCCCTGACGATCTTTTTAAAGGAGCACACTCAATCTGACCTCCAAAGCATCAATGCCGACTTTGTGATTGGACACATTCGAGATATGATCGATACCGTTCGCATGGGCATCCCGCTGCCGACCGGAAAATTGCCCAATCATTTTTTACGCGAATTTCTGGATCAATTTATTTTTAAAGATCCGAGCGTGTTGATCAATCCAGGTGTCGGCGAGGATATCGCAGCAGTTGATATTGAATCTGAGGATGTGTTGGTACTGAAATCCGACCCTATTACGTTTGCCACCGATTCAATCGGACAATATGCCGTTTTGGTCAATGCCAATGACATCGCCACCTCCGGTGCGATCCCCAGATGGTTCTTAACCACGCTTTTTTTCCCCTGCGGTACGACACCGTCACAAATTAAAAGTGTGTTTGAAGAGCTTAAACAATATTGCCGGCACTGGGGGATTACATTGTGCGGCGGGCACACCGAAATTACAGAGGCTGTCGTCAGACCTGTTGTTGCCGGCATGATGGCCGGTACGGTTTCCCGTAAGGATCTGATCGACAAGCGCCGGATGGAAAAAGGTGATCGGGTGCTATTCACCAAGCGCGTGGCCATCGAAGGAACCGCCATCATTGCCAGGGAATTTGGCGCCCGTCTCGAGCAAATGGGCATTTCAAAGAACAAGATTGACCACTGCCGTCGATTTTTGGATCAAATCAGCATCATAACCGAAGCTAAAATAGCCGCTGAAAACCCGGGAACAAGCGCCATGCATGATGTAACCGAAGGAGGGCTGGCAGGGGCTCTGGCGGAATTGAGTATTGCAGGAGGACATCAGATCAAAGTCGACATGAATCAGATACCCGTTTATCCGGAAACACAAAAAATATGTGACCTGCTGGATATTGATCCGCTGGGGCTGATTGGTTCCGGCAGTCTCTTAATATGTTGCCGCAACGCCGATAGTCGGGAATTGATACAACGAATTGATGCTGCCGGCGTTGAGATCACCTGTATCGGAGAAGTATTGGGCAAAGGCCAGGAGATCCAGGCCTATAAGGGCAAAAAGCACGTGCCCTGGCCCAGTTTTGAAGTGGATGAAATTACGAAGCTATTCTAAAAACGATTTGAATTCGCTTTTAGCCTATTTTTTGAGTCCGCGGCGGAAAATGTCAAAACCAACGTCAAGGGTCTGTTTTAAATAATCCTTGCGTTCATCAATAATTTTTTTGCTCGTCAACCATAAAACCACTCCGGAGAATAAGGCCCAAAACGTGTCTGCCAGCGCCACCGGGTGTTTGTCGACAAAAATGCCCTTCTCCACGCCTTCTTTGAATATCTGGGCTATGGAACCCAGCGATTTGCGCGACAGCATTTTTATTTCTTCCATGAGCTGAGGCGACAAATTTTTCAGGGTTTCACTGGACTGAAGGTGAAACATGTTGATAATGATCAACGGATCAAATTCATACACGTCGTACATTGCATCCACAAGAGACTTTAACTTTTGCTCGGGCCCGGAATCCTTTTCTTCATTGACATGTTCAACCCGAATTAAAAGGTATTGGAGAATCCGAAGTGACAAAGAAGCATACAACTCTTCCTTGTTTTTGAAATACAGATATAATGTACCCGGGCTGAGTTCAGCTTCCTGAGCGATGTCTTCCATGGTGGCCTTGTTGAAACCTTTGTCGGAGAAAACGCGTTTGGCGGCAACCATAATCTGTTGCCGGCGCCTTTCTTTTTCCCTTTCTTTCCTTTCCTGGATTCCCATAGCTCAGACCCTTCATGAATAATATTTATTTATAATATGACTATATAATTAGTATTTATTATTTAGTCAAGTAAAATATTTGGAGCCGCGAATGCGCAATAATGTCAGATGTTTTTCTATTATCTTATAATCATTATAATTACGGATTATTGCCAAATAAGATAAAACCCATAAATAATCGGAAATTGAAAGACATTCATAAAATTTATGCTAACTTAGCGAGTCTTGCTCATCCTGGGGGATACAGGATTTGAAAGGGTATTGAGGCTGGTGGCCCCCCCGATTGCCGGTACCCGTAAGTGTACGCCTCATATACCCTGACAGGAATATTGGGTGCTGCAATAAACACTTGCCTGTATGATGATTTAATGCCATTGTGCTTAGCAACCGCAAATGGAGGAACGATGAAGAAAAAATTAAAATCCAGTGCCCGGAAAGTGCAGGAAGCCTTAGATGCCCATAACCTGAGCTGCGAAGTTGTTCAGATGACAGATACCACGCGCAGTGCTTCAGATGCTGCACGGGCTGTCGGATGTCAGGTGGGACAGATTGTAAAATCGCTTATTTTTGAGGGCCAGCAGTCCCATCAACCCATTTTGGTAGCTGCCAGCGGAGCCAACCGGGTAAATGAGCGGGCCATTGAGAAATCTGTGTCTGAGCCTGTCAAAATGGCAAAACCCGACTATGTGCGCCAGATGACCGGTTTTGCCATCGGCGGTGTACCGCCGGTCGGGCATGACCACCCGCTTAAAATTTTTATTGATGAAGATCTACTGCAGTACGATGAGATTTGGGCTGCTGCCGGTACACCTCACGCTGTTTTCAAATTGACCCCCGAAGATCTCAAAATGATCACCAGCGGCAAGATCATATCGGTTAAATGAATTTATTCTCATTAATTTTCATGCAAAATTCAGGTATTAGCCGATGGCCACCTGGATAACATCCTGCCTGGCGCTCACCCGCTGAATGGTCACCTGAATCAAATCTTCCGGCCTTAATTCAATACCGCCGGATATCGGCAAATCGCACTCCAGCATATACTGTGTTAAAAGGATCTGATAATTTCTGCGGGCCTTATGCAGGACAATGGCCTCTTCTTTTTGCCCGATTTGATTTTCCAGATATTTTAGTAGCCAATACCGATGGCGTGTGTATTGAAGGCGGCCCACAAGGCTCATCGGCAGCTCGAGGGATTTTATAATATCCGCAATTTGATCCGTGCGATAGGCCGTTTCCAATCCCAGCGATGCCCGGATCTGGCGCTGATTGACCAAATCCGAATATTTTCGGATAGGAGAAGTTGCGGTGATGTATGCATCCAATCCCAATCCCGAATGCCAATCGGGCTTGGTGCTCAATATGAAACGGCTGAGAAGCCGGCGTTGCATCCAGTTTTGAAAAAGGGTACCGGCACCGTCTTTATACAGCCGTTCCCGGGGCTTGTGTTGAGATCTGAAAATGGCCGGTAACTGACGCTTTTTTAAATGATTTGCCATTAACCCGTTGGCCATGATCATGAGCTCTGAAACCAGCATCCTGCCCGGACTCTCCCGGTTTACCTGATTAACAGAAACCTCCTGGTTTTCATTGACCCAGATACTGATCTCGGGCACCGTAATCTGTATGGCCCCCTCATCCAGCCTTTTCTGGCGATATTTTTTGGCAATATCCTGCAAAATGCGCATCTGTGGCATTTCATCCACGGAATTATTGACATCGTAATAGGTCAGCTGATGCTTGACTTTAATCAGGCTCTGCAAGATCTCAGTGCTCACAACTTCAGCCTGCGCGCTCAAATCGATCATAATGCTGATGGCCGGACGCAATTCGCCGGCTTTCAGGCTGCAGAGCCCTTCTGCCAGATCCGACGGCAGCATCGATATTTTTTGGTCCGGCATATAAATGGAGCTGCCGCGCACGCTTGCTTCTTGATCAATAACATCATTTTTGGGGATGAAGTGACCGACATCGACAATGTGAACGCCCAGCCGAAAAGTATCACCTGTTTCTTCAATGCTGATGGCATCATCAAAATCCAGCGTTCCCTGGCCATCGATGGTCATCAGCGACAGGTGGGTCAGATCACGGCGCTCAGCAGCAGCCCCCATCGGGTTTGAACTGACAATCTGCGCCGTACGGGTTAAAACCTTTTCATTAAAATCAGCCGATATCTCGCAGCGCAGCAGCTCAAGGTTTTCATTTTCATCAAACACACCCAATCGCACAAGGACCCGAAATAGATCCTGAAGACTTTCAACAGCGGCTCTGGACAGTATCTTCCTGGCAATCGTATCGTCTTTACTTTCTTTGCCGAAAAGATAGTATGACTTCAGGATTTCAATAGACTTCTGAACAGGGGTTGTAACCGAATCCGGATCAATGGGCCCGGTTGAATTCAACACGTTTTTAAGCCAGCTACCACCGGCTTCAGTCAGCTCCTGCTTGCGTTGCGCCTCTTTTCGCTGGGCTGAGAGCAATTCGACCTGTTTTTCTGAATTGGGCCGGAACCCGTCCGGATTAAATTTAAAATAGAGCCGATCATTAAACAGGGCCCGCATGACAGCCGCTTCGTGATCTCCTGATGCACTTTCAGGAAAGCAAAATTCGGTCATGGTCGCCAGGTCGATCCAGTTTTGTTCGGTATTCAGTACTTCCCATAGATCGCGGATATCAATATTATTGATTAATTCTTCCCGCCTACGGACAACTTCTTTCAAGGCCTCGACCATCCGATCTCTTCCCAGGGTAAGATCAAGGCGCATTTTGTCCCTGTGCAGCAGTCGCTTACGGGAAAGGTTGACCTCTCGATTGTTTTCAGTTAACAACCGTAGCCGCTGGTTCTTGACTTCAAGGATGACCGCACACATTATTTTCTGGCGGTCTATATATTCGACGATACACCCTGATTCCATAAAAATTACAATAACAACCGGCTTTAATGAAGTCAACGCAAGAAAGAATTCTGTTTATTTTCAATTTGTTATAAAAAATCAGCAGGTTGAAGCACGACCCCATGAAATCCGTAGCTCTGATCAAGCCCTACCTTAAAGAAAATCGACTGAAAATCGCAGTTGGCCTGCTCAGCTTAATTGTGGTTGACGTGCTGCAGCTTTTCATACCGCGCATCATCAAGTGGTCGGTTGATGGCCTGACCGCTTTACAAATCGAAACAGGCCAATTATTGCTGTACGCAACGTACATGGCCGTTATTGCCATATGGATTGGCGGTTTTCGATATGTCTGGCGTCTGTGTCTGCTGGGCACATCAAGGCGCGTTGAGGAAGGTTTGCGCAACCGCCTGTTTGCCCATATTCAGACCCTTTCGGCGTCCTTTTTTGATCGCACCCAGACCGGCGATCTAATGGCGCATGCCACCAATGATATTCAGCAGGTTCGCATGGCAACCGGCATGGGTCTGGTCGCCTTGAATGATGCCATCGTGCTGGGTGCCGCCGCCATCGGCTTTATGCTTTATATCAACGTCACCCTGACGCTTTTTGTATTGATCCCGATGCCGCTGATTACCATCAGTACGAAATTTTTCAGCAAACAAATGCACCAGCGCTATCAACGCGTTCAGGCCACTTTCTCGGACCTGACCGAGGTCATTCGAGAACGCTTCTCGGGGATTCGCATCATCAAGGCCCATAATCATAAAGAAAAAGCAGCAAACCGAGTTGACGCCGTTTCAAAAAAATATGTCAAAGAAAATCTGGGGCTGGTAAAAGTTGTCGGATCCTTTTTCCCGCTGATGTTGCTGTTCACCAATTTAAGTCTGGCCATCGTGCTGTATCTGGGCGGTCGCCAGACCATTGCTCAGACCATAACCCCCGGAGACTTTGTGGCGTTCATCAGCTATCTGGGTTTATTGACCTGGCCGATGATGGCATTGGGTTGGGTGACCAACTTGATTCAACGCGGGCGGGCGTCACTGGATCGCCTCAATCGAATTCTGGAAACCCGTCCGGAAATAAAAGATGCTCAGCATGCCAAGCCGCTCAGACGGTTTAAGGGTCGCATCGTCTTTGAAAATGTTGGTTTCAGTTATAAAGCGAACGCTAATGGCAGTCCACCGGTTCTTTCAGGAATAACGCTGACGGTTGCGCCGGGCTCTGTTCTGGGTATCGTCGGCCCTCCGGGCAGTGGCAAAACGACGCTGGTAAGCCTGATACCCAGAAGATACGAGGTAACCCGGGGCAACATTCGCATCGATGGCCAGGATCTACGCGCATTGACAATTGACAGCTTAAGATCGCAGATTGCCTTCATGCCCCAGGAGCCTTTCCTGTTTGCCGGAACCATCAGGGAAAACATCACTTTTGATGATCCGTCCATAGCAGAATCCCGCCTGCAGCAGGTTACTCAAAAAGCCGCTGTTGCTGATACGATCCGGGCGTTTCCGAATGCCTATGACACCCTCGTCGGAGAAAAAGGGGTGATCTTATCCGGTGGTCAAAAACAGCGCATTGCGCTGGCACGGACATTAAACCAGGACGCCGGGATACTCATTCTGGATGACCCCATCAGCCAGGTGGACCTGGCAACCGGCAATGCGATTATCAAAACACTTAAAACGATGATCGGCCGCAAAACAATCATCATCGTGTCCCATCGCATCTCGGCTGTGCGTTTTGCGGATCAAATTATCACCCTTCAGCAGGGTCGCATCACCGAACAGGGCACTCACCAGGAATTGATCGCAACCGATGGATATTATGCCAGAGCCTTTCGGCTACAAGAATTGGAAGAGGACCTGAATGCATCCTGATTATGGATATTTCGAAGAAGCGCAGCTGGGCAAGCCCTATGATCTCAAGCTGCTGAAAAGATTGTTGCCGTTTGTAAGCGCCTACCGCAACCTGATCTTCTATTCAATTCTGTTGGTTTTGGGTATAACCGCCCTGGATCTAGCGCTGCCCTACGTCACCAAGCTTGCCATAGACCGCTACATCGTCCCGCAAACATCCCTGGCGCAAACGGCCGATCCGCAACCTGACGGGCACCCCAAACGATATCTGAAGGCGGACCTGGACGATCCCCGGCAACGCGCGGTGGTTGAAAAATATGGTGCCTTGTTCCAGTTGGAAGGCCGCACAGCGCTGATTTCATTTGACGCCCTGAGCAAGATTGCCAAATCCGATCTGAAAATTTTGCGTCACGCCGATGTTGCGGGGCTGGGTAAAATGGCGCTCATCTTTTTGGCCATCGTCTTTGTTAATTTCATCCTCAATTTCAGCCAGAAAATGATTATGGAATACTGCGGTAACATGATCATGCATGATTTGAGGATGACGTTATTCAGGCACGTCCAGAATTTGGCCATCGAATTTTTTACGCGTAATCCGGTGGGCCGTCTGGTCACCCGGTTGACCAATGATGTCCAGAACATGCATGAATTATTTACCTCGGTCATTTCACTGGTGTTCAAGGATATATTTTTGCTGATCGGGATTGCCACCATCATGCTGGTTCTCAGCTGGAGGATTGCCCTGGCATCCTTTATGGTCCTGCCCATCGTTTTCTACGCTTCGGCCGTATTTTCGGTTAAAGCCCGGGACGTTTTTCGCACGCTGAGAATTAAACTGGCCGAAATCAACACCCGTTTTGCTGAAACCATCGAGGGCATCGGCGTCATTCAGCTGTTCGTGCAGGAATCAAATAATTACAAAAAGTTCAGGCGGCTGAATCATGAAAATTACCAGGCCGGCATGCGCCAGATTCACGTGCTGGCCCTCTTTATGCCCATCATCGAGCTGATGGGAGTTGTTGCCGTTGCAGTTGTCATTTTCTACGGGGGCAGTCGCGTGCTCGCAGAAGCGATCAGCCTGGGAACCCTGGTGGCATTCCTTTCATACATTAAAATGTTTTTCAGTCCGATCAGAGATCTGGCCGAAAAATATAATATTTTACAAAATGCGATGTCCTCGGCGGAGCGGATATTGTTGATTCTGGATGCGCAGGATCGCCTGCCAAAAGACCGCCTTCGACCGGACTTGCCGCGATTGGACCGTATCCATGAGATCCGGCTGGAAGATGTTTCCTTCAGCTATATCGGCGATGAAAAAGTGCTCAAAAACATTTCGTTGCGCATAAAAGCCGGTGATACGGTGGCAGTGGTCGGCCCCACCGGTGCCGGGAAGACCTCACTGATAAACCTGATTCCCCGGTTTTATGACCCGACCGCGGGTCGTATCCTGATTAACGATGTGGACCTCAGAGAATTTGATGCCGTTGAATTTCGACATAAGATGGCACTGGTGATGCAGGAACCGTTTCTGTTTTCCGGCACGATCCGCGAAAACATATTTGACAATGGCCACCGAGTAAGCCAGGAAAACATGCAGCGCATCATTGAGGCCGCCAACTGCAGCAGTTTAATTGAACGCATGCCCGAGGGTCTTGACACCGTCCTTTCCGGAGGCGGGACATCCCTGTCGAGCGGTGAGCGACAGCTGATTTCAATTGCCCGGGCGTTTGCCCGCAATCCAGAGCTGATATTGTTTGACGAAGCCACCTCCTATATTGATTCGCAAACTGAATTATGGATTCAACAGGCCCTTGAAAAACTGATGAAAAACAGAACGGCCCTGGTGGTTGCCCACCGGCTGTCGACCGTGCGCCATGCGGATCGAATCATCGTTATGAACAGGGGCCGTATTGTCGAAACCGGCACCCACACCGAATTGATGGCGCGCCAGGGCTTCTATTATCAACTCAATCAGCTTCATAATTAAAGGTTCCACGTTCAGCGTCCACCCGCCTTCGCGAATGCTGCGGCGCGGCGGGCAAGGTTCAAAGGTTTCGTTGCCTGGTTCATGCCGTGAACGGAATAAATTCTCTTGCCAAATGCCCGGTCAGATGGTAAACGCAAGATATTTTTATACAGCTTCGAGCGCTTCATAAAAAGGGAGTTACAAAGGGTTCTTCGATACGATTTCGCAAAAGCTCTATCAAAAACTGGAAAGGAGGATTAAGTAGATGGCTTACGATGCAGTAAAGATGGCAGACTGGCAGATTTCTGAAGAGGCAGAAAAGAACATGCCAACGCCGGATGAATGGCGTGAGAAACTTGGCCTCGAAACCGATGAAATTCTTCCCATGGGCCGGCTGGCAAAACTCGATTTTCTTAAAATTATCGACCGGCTCAAGGACAAACCGGACGGGAAATACATCGAGGTGACCGCCATCACCCCCACACCGCTGGGAGAAGGCAAAAGCACCACTTCCTGCGGTTTGATGGAAGGCCTCGGCAAACGCGGGAAAAACGTGGGTGGCGCTTTGCGCCAGCCCTCCGGCGGGCCTACCATGAATGTCAAGGGCACCGCTGCCGGCGGCGGCAACTCGTTGTTGATTCCCATGACCGAATTTTCCCTGGGTTTGACCGGCGACATCAACGACATCATGAACGCCCACAACCTGGCCATGGTGGCCTTAACATCGCGCATGCAGCATGAGCGCAACTACAACGATGAACAGCTGAAGCGACTGACCGGCATGCCGCGGCTGAACATCGATCCCACCCGTGTGGAGCTGGGCTGGATCATGGATTTTTGCGCCCAGGCTTTACGAAACATTATCATCGGCATCGGAGGCCGCATGGACGGCTTTACAATGCAGTCCAAATTCGGAATCGCCGTGGGCTCCGAATGCATGGCCATTCTGTCGGTTATCCGCGATCTGGCCGATCTGAAAGAACGGCTCAACAACATCACGGTGGCATTTGATAAGAGCGGCAAGCCGGTCACCACCGGTGACCTGGAATGCGGCAACGCCATGACCGCCTTTATGCGCAACACCATCAATCCCACTATGATGTGCACCGCCGAATACAACCCCTGCATGGTGCATGCGGGACCGTTTGCCAACATCGCTGTCGGCCAGTCCTCTATTATCGCCGACCGCGTTGGCTTGAAACTGTTCGACTACCATGTCACCGAATCGGGTTTCGGCGCCGATATCGGATTTGAAAAATTCTGGAACGTTAAATCCCGCTTCAGCGGATTGAAGCCGCATGTATCGGTCCTGACCACCACCATCCGCGCGCTCAAGAGCCACGGCGGCGGACCCAAGGTGACACCGGGCATCGCCATGCCTGAAGAGTACACCAAAGAAAACGTCGGCATGGTTGAAAAAGGCTGTGTCAACATGGTGCATCACATCAACACCATTCGCAAGGCCGGCATCAACCCGGTGGTGTGCATCAACCGCTTTTACACCGATACGGATGAGGAATGCAAGGTGGTCCGCGCGGCAGCCGAGGCAGCCGGTGCCCGCTGCGCCGAGTCCAAGCACTGGGAGATGGGCGGCGAGGGTGCCCTGGAGTTTGCCGATGCCGTCGTCGAGGCCTGCGAAGACAAAAATGACTTCAAATTCCTTTATCCGCTGGAGATGAAGCTGCGCGACCGCGTCGACCTCATCGCCAAGGAAGTTTACGGTGCCGATGGCGTGGCCTGGACTCCGGAAGCCGAGGCCAAGGCCAAGATGCTAGAAGACGATCCCAAGTACGCCGATTTTGCCACCATGATGGTCAAAACCCATCTGAGCCTGAGCCACGACCCGACAGTCAAGGGTGCGCCCAAAGGCTGGACGCTGCCCATACGGGACGTGCTGATTTATTCCGGTGCAAAATTTCTGTGCCCCTGCGCCGGTACCATCAGCCTGATGCCCGGAACCGGCTCCAACCCGGCTTTCAGACGGGTGGATGTCGATGTCAAAACCGGCAAGGTAACCGGACTGTTTTAGGAGATTACTTTAATTCTTAAGGTCAATAGAGGCTCGGGAGCTTTTCTCGAGCCTCTTTTTTTCCTTTATTCAAATTCGAAGCACTAAATCCGAAACTCGAAACAAATTCAAAATTCGAATTTTCCAATATTCTTAACTCCGCAAAACACATTAAACCCTGAATCGCTGCCTTTGTTTTGTCATTAGAATTTTGTAAATTTGATATTGTTTCGAATTTCGATATTCGGATTTCGAATTTATAACAAAAATCATTTCCCGATGGCCAATAGTCGAGACGAGCGGATGCGTATCCTGCTGATTAACCCCTTCTACCCCATTTCCGAGACCCCTTCACCGCCGCTGGGGCTGGCCTATCTGGCAGCGGCCCTGGAGCAGGCCGGCGCCCGGGTGAAAATTCTGGATTTTGTCGTGTATCCTTACTCGCAAGCCGGGCTGGAAACTGCGGTCAGAAGCTTCAAACCGCATATGGCCGGCGCAACCGCGGTAACCATGACGGTTGATCATGCCAGCCGGGTGCTCAAAGATCTCAAAAGCATCGATCCTGAAATCCTAACCGTTATGGGCGGACCGCATGTGTCGTTCCGTGCCCAGAAAACACTTGAAGAGACCCCGGAACTGGATCTGATCGTTTTAGGAGAAGGAGAGCAAACCGCGGTCGAGCTCATGCAGACTGTCAAAAGCGGCGGGGATTTAAGCGCTGTCAACGGCATTGCTTTTCGTCGGGGTTCTGAGATTACCACCACGCCCGGGCGTCAATTTATCGCCGACCTGGATACCCTGCCGTTGCCCGCCCGGCACCTGCTGCCGCTGGGCCGATACCGGGCGCTGGGCCTGCCGGCGACGCTAACCACCAGCCGGGGATGCCCGTATCCATGTATTTTCTGCGTGGGACGCAAGATGGGCGGCGCCAGGGTGCGTTACCACAGCAGCGATCGGGTTGTCACCGAACTGGCCTATCTGTCCAAACGACAGTTTGAACGGATCAACATCGCGGATGATCTTTTTACCGCCAGCACGGATCATTGCCTGTCGGTTTGTGATGCCATCCAACGCCATCATTTAAACATTAAATGGACCGCGTTTGCGCGCGTCGATACGGTTACCGCAAAACTGCTGTCAGCAATGAAGGCCGCCGGGTGCACGGCCGTCAGCTTCGGCGTCGAGTCGGCCAATCCGGCTATTTTAAAAACCATCAAAAAAGGGATCCGCCTTGATCAAATCCGGCAGGCGGTCCGGTTGTGCCTGAAAGTCGGAATCAGCCCCAATGCTTCTTTTATGCTCGGCCTGCCGGGTGAAACGCGCGATACGATCAAAGAAACGATAGCCTTTGCCAACAGCCTGCAACAGGAGGGGCTGGCATATGGATTTCACATTCTGGCGCCCTTTCCGGGCACCGAGGTGCGCGAGCATGCGGATCGGTTCGGGATTCAGATCCTAACCGATGAGTGGTCTGAATACCACGCCAATCGTGCTGTGGTGGAGACCGTCAATGCCGGACGGCAGCAGTTGAATGCGGTGGTCAGCGACTGGGAAAAAAAGTATTTTCAGTACCTGGGGCATATTCAAAAGAACATCCGGGCCGGGACGGCATCTGCCGATGAGGTCGGTCAATTCGAAAACCTGCAACGCGCGGTCACGGTATACGAGCTGATGATGAAAAATATGATCGAAGAAAACGGTGCCTGGCCGCATCGGGAACCGCCGGTGAAAACCGCAAAGAATCTGAAATTGCTGATCGACCGGATCATCTCAATTCACAAGCTCGATCCGAAAATACTTGAATCTGCCCTGACGCAGGCAGTCGCGAGCGGAAATCTGATCTGTCACGCAATGGATGGCAGGGTGAAATGGCAGTGGCAGGATTATCTATGATTCATTTATCGAAAGCTGAAAGACGCGCGCTTTAGGTCCATGACACCATCAGTTTCTTAACCCGTGCAGCTGTCTGCCGGGCCATTTCTTCCAGATTTTCGGGCGCCAGCCCGAGTCGATCCGCCACCGGACCGAAGTGTTCCAGGGCCAGGTCCTGGTCAATCTTTCCATAGCCGGTCATGATTCCCATGGTGTTCGCCACGTGCACAATGTCGCTTAGGTTGCAGCTTTCTTCACAGGATTCAGGATCATGGTGCCATTGAACAGCGCTTACCAGCTCTGCCGGGAAAGACCATTTGCCTAAAATCTGACCTCCGATTTCAGCATGGTTGGTTCCCAGTACCATCGACTCCGCCACATCAAAGGTAATACCTTTGGTTACCATGTCTTCAATTTGCTGTAAATCTTCTTTGACAAACCCGCCCAGAATCAATTTGCCGACATCATGCAATAATGCGGCGGTAAAGACTTCATCGGCATCGGGTATTTTCAGAGCTTTGACCAGAATTTCGGCAGCCGCTGAAACGGCAACCGAATGCTGCCACAGCGCTCCCCGGGGCAAATCATATCCGGGGATCGTTTTGTTCATGAGCGGACTCATGCATATGGTCATCACCACCTGAAGCAGGCGCTTCCAGCCCAACAACACAATCGCCTGCCGAACCGAGCTGATCCGCGAGGGAATGCCAAAATAAACTGAATTGGTCAGTTTCAGGATGTTGGCGGTCAGGCCCGGATCGTATTTTAAAATGCTTTCAATTTCGGCTGCGGTTGAATCGGAATTTTCCAGGAGCGGAAGCAGTTTGGCGGCAGTCGTCGGCATACCCGGAAATGCTTCGATTTCCAGCGCAATCCGGTATATCTTTCTGTTTGTCACTCGTTTCCTTCCCCGTCGGTGGCATCATGACATTTCATCAATGCGCAATGGTATACAGAATATATCGGTCGGATAGGAGAAAACTTTAACGGTTTCGGCAAATCAACAGGCGGGAGCGGGTCTCGCTTATTGACATCGGTATTATATGCCGCTTGTCCTGATAGTGTTCCGAAAAAGGGCTGGCGGCATAAAAAAAAACCGGGAGTCCTCCACGGATTTCCCGGTCTTTCTGTTTTATTTGTGAAAATTCAAATTTGATAGATGCTATTCGCCTGCTCCGGAAACGGCAAAACCGCTGGGACCCAGTCCGGTCGATGAGGGTGTCCCGGCAATTTTGGCAAGATAGGTATCCCCCAGCTTTTTGATGTGATTGTCAACATTATCAAAATAGTTGTAATGCAACTGCTCTTCGTCAATGATCTCTTCAAAAATTTTCATGCTGATGCTGTCTCCATTTTCCCGGCAAACCAGAAGGAATTCATTGTAAACTTCAATGGTATGATCCTCCAGATTTGCATCGAAAGGGAAAACGCCTTCCACCGCCTGCCCCTTCTTGACGGTACCGTCATGCCCTGTTACGGGCTCACCGCCGAGCTCTTTAACCCGTTCGGCAAACGTCTCGGCGTGTCGCATCTCATCGATGGCAATCAGCTTTAACTTTGCCGCCAGCTCACCATAGTCGAGATCGTCCAGATTATAATGCTGGTTCATGTATTGATGGATGGCTTGCAGCTCCATGGCGCGGGCTTTGTTCAGCACCTCAATGACGTTTTGCGTCCTTTTTTCTTTAGAAATTTTTGCCATGTTGATCCTCCCCTGAAAACGATAATTAACGGTTACCTTGGCCATTCTGTGGCTACAGACTGATTAATATAAGTTGGCCAAATGAATTGTCAACTCGTGTTGACCTTTGATGCGCCTATATTTGATTGTGTGCACGGTTAACGGCACTGCCTGCCATCTGCAGGACCCGGGCGGTTAATCGTCATCATCCAGACATTTTTGCGCGGCGGTCACGATGGTGTCATAACCCGTGCAGCGGCAAAGGTTGCCTGCCAGGCCGCGTCGGATGTCATGGCGGCTGACGTTCGGCTGCTTGTGCTTTTCGACAAAAGATGTGGCCGCCATGACAAATCCGGGGGTACAAATACCGCACTGCACCGCACCTTCATCCACAAATGCTTGTTGTACCCTGGAAAGCTTGCCATCATGGCTTTCGCCTTCCACCGTACGAATGGTTTTGCCGTCGGCCCAGACCGCCAGATACAGACAGGCATCAATTGGCACGTCATCGATTAAAACCGTGCAGGCACCGCATTCACCCACAGCGCATCCCTGTTTGACGCTGAGCAGTCCCAGCTTTTCCCGCAAGACTTCCAGCAACGATTGGCGCACATCAACACGGATTTCTTTTTTCTTGCCGTTTACGGTAAGGCGAATGGGTCGGTTCACTGAATGATGCCTCCTGCATTTAAAATGGCCTGTTCGACAACACGGTAGGCCAGAGTGGTGATGATTTGCAGCCGAAACGCCTTGGCCGCCCGCCAGGACGTCCGCGGGCGCACGTCCGCCGATACAGAGTTGGCGATATCCGTCAGTAGTTTCGGCGTGATTTTACGGCCCCGGACTTTGTCCTCCGTCCCTTTACAGCGGATGGGAACCGGTGCGGCCACGCCGAAGGCCAGCCGCAGGTCCTGCAGGGTGCCGTCTTTAATCTTACAGACGGCCGAACAGCCGATGGTTGAAATATCCATTGCTTCCCGCATGGCATATTTATGGAAATGCCCGAAATAATCAGCATAATTGTCACGGTTGATGGTGATGGCGGTTAATATTTCATGTTGCTCGAGCGCTACCTGGCTGGGGCCCAGAAAAAAAGATTCAAGGGGCATCTGCCGGGAACCGTTTCGGCCTTCGATCGTCACAGCTGCATTGAGCGCGATAAGGGGAGTGGCGCTATCGGCACTGGGCACGCCGTTGCACAGATTGCCGCCGATGGTTGCCATGTTGCGCACCTGAGGCCCGCCGATGGTGAGGACGGCTTGTGAGAGGATCGGAATGTGCCGGCAAATAAGCTCGGATTCGGCCACTTGCGTAAAGCTCGCCAGAGGCCCGATGATGATATCACCCGAATCGTTTTGGGTGATAAAATTGAGTTCGGCAATGTCGTGAATATCCACCAGATGATCAAACTGTGCTTTACCCTTGTGCAGTTTGACCAGTATATCGGTACCGCCGGCAATCAGATGCGCTTCGGGATTTTCTCCCAAGAGCCGAATTGCTTCCTGGACGCCGCCGGCCCTGGCATAGCTCTTAAAATTAAACATTCAGCCTATCCTCCAGAATTGTGCGCTGATCCCACACTTCATCCATTCGTTATTTCAAATAATAGGGTTGTCCTAAATCCGAATACCGAAACTCGAAATGCGAAACAAAACCGAATATCAAATGACCAAAATTCAAAACAATTAATTTACTGAAATTTTGTTTCAGCCGTTTCTTATTTGGAATTTTGAAATTGTTTCGAGTTTCGAATTTCGGATTTCGAGTTTCCCGTTAAATGTTTTTCCATTCTTCCAATATGTTAACGACATAAAAAGGTTAATATGCGGGCGCACCTCACAATAATCCTGCTTTTTTGAAATACCGGAAAAGTGTGTGCGGCGTCATGGGCAACTCGTAAATCGGGACGCCGGTGGCATCATAAATAGCATTGCGGATGGCCGGCGGGGGTGAAATAATCGGCGGCTCGCCCAGGGCCTTGTTGCCGTAACCCGACGATGGCTCATAGGTTTCGACGAACTCACAGCCGATATCGGGTACATCCACAACTGTCGGTATTTTATAATCCAGAAAATTATTATTGTATATTTTGCCGGTTTCGGCATCGATCTTCATCTCCTCGTAGAGGCCGGCCGCAATTCCCATGGCCACACCGCCGTGCACCTGGCCTTTGGCCATCACCGGATGCAAGATAACACCGGAGTCATGGATGTTGTAAATTTCTTTAATATCCACCTTGCACAGCGGTACGTCCACCTCGATTTCGACAAAGGTGCAGCCGAAAGTGGGCGCATTGGTGCAGGTTTTATGGGAGACATCCGCTGTTAATTGACCCCCGCGTTGCTTGTCATAATAAGCGTCCAGCGCCACCTCTTTGAGCGCAATCACTTTACGCGCTGGATTTTTGCGTTCCACAATATCGCCGTTCAGAATATCGAGCTCTCCGCCCAGTTTTCCGGTTACCCGGCCGGCGTGTTCGAGTATCTTGGCTTTCAATTCCCGGGCCGCCCGAAATACGGCATTACTGGCTACATAGGCCTGGCGCGAGGCATACGCACCGGTATCAAACGGTGCCACATCCGTATCCTGGGTGGAAACCACATGCACATCCGCATAGGGAACCCCGATGGTTTCGGCCGCCATCTGCGCCACAATCGTATCCAGGCCCTGTCCGATTTCAGTGGCGCCCACCTGAATATGCAGGGAGGCATCCTGGTTTAGAATAATGCGCGCACCGGCAATCTCCATGCAGACCGGGAACGTTCCGGAGGCATAGCTGAAACAGGCCACACCCAGTCCGCGGCGCAGCGGGCCGGACTGCTTTTTGGGCCAGGCTGCCCGCTTTTTATCCCAGCCGATCAGGTCCTTGCCCCGTTGGATGCATTCAATCAAACCGCAGGTTTCAAAACGCTCACCACTGAGCGGATCCGCATCGCCTTGGCGGGCCACATTTTTGATTCGGAATTCTACCGGGTCCATGCCGATTTTACGTGCCGCCTCTTCGATGATGCACTCAACTGCAAATATCACCTGCGGTGCTCCGTAGGCCCGCATGGCACCGGCGGTCGGCGTGTTCGTATAAACGGTCCTGGCGTGGTAATGCATGGCCGATCGGGGATAGAGCAAGCGTGATTTCGCGCCGGCGGCACCGGCCACCGAATGCCCGTGAGAGGCATATGCGCCGGTATTGGAAACAATGTCCATGTCCAGCGCCACCAGGGTCCCGTCTTTATTGATCCCGGCACGCATCTTGGCGTCAAACGCGTGACGGGTCCGGGTTCCGATCATACACTCTTCCCGGGAAAGGTCGATTTTGACCGGACGCCCGCCCAGCTGCAGTGTTAAAAAAGCCACCATGGGCTCGAGGATGACATCCTGTTTGGCACCGAACCCGCCACCGATATACGGTTTGACGATCCGGATCCGGCCCCATGGGATGTCCAGAGCTTCGCCGACAATTCTTCTGGCAATATGCGGAATCTGCGTCGAAGACACCACGACGATATGCTCGAGATCATCCATATACGCGTAGGCAATATGATTTTCAATATGGCAGTGCTGGCATATCTGCGTGTGACATTCGTTTTCGAGTGTCATTTCGGCGCCGGCGAGGGCATCATCGATCTTTCCGCCGACTGCATATTGAGACTCACCGATGATATTGTTCGAGCCGGCATGGATTTCCCGTGCGCCTCTGGCCAGGGCGGCCTGCGGGCTGATCATCGGCTCGTAAGTTTCGTATTCCACCTCGATGAGCTGCAGGGCTTCCTGCAAAACGATGTTGTTTTCGGCCACCACGATGGCAATTTCATCTCCCCAATAGCGGACATGCTCGGTCAGCAGCAGGCGGTCGGCCACATCCTTATGCGCCGGATCCAGTGAATAGGGGTGGCCGGCGGTGGCAAATTTTGTTTTGGGAACATCTTTGTATGTAAAAACCGCCTCCACGCCGGGGACCTGCCTGGCTTTCCGCGTATCCATCTTTTTCACGCGGCCATGGGCGATGGTGCTGCGCAGGTATTTGGCCACGAGCATTCCGGGCATATAAAAGTCATCGGTGTACCGCGCCCGGCCGGTAACTTTGGCCACCGCGTCGACCCGTTTGACGGATTTGCCGATTGTCATTCAAAAACCTCCAAAAACCCGGCTAAACCGGAAAACAAAACCTCACGCTAAACCGCCAGGCTCGCAAAGGGACATTAAAAATAGAAAATCCTTGCGCCTTAGCGTCTTTGCGAGAGCAGAAAGATTTACCACAAAGACACGAAGATCACGAAGGGCACGAAAAGTAAATAAAGAGTATGGTTATTTTAGATCTTTCTTTGTGACCTTTGTGTCTTTGTGGCAAAATATATCTTTTCATCACCTAAGCGCTAAGCATTTTATCAGAGATGGCGTTGCATTTGTTCATGATCTCTGTCTCATCAAATCCGATCAGCCTGCCCTGCTCCACAGCCATTAGGCCATTGACGATTGTATATTCGGCGCCATGATTGTAGCCGGAGAAAATAATGGCGGCCAAAGGATCGGCAAGCGAACCGCTGTATTCCAGCTTGGCGACGTTAAATATGGACAGATCCGCGGCCCAGCCTTCCCTGATTTTACCGACCTTTTCAAAACCCAGCAGGCGAGCACCATTTTCCGTACCCATCTTCATCACATCCAGGGTGGACAGGGCCGCCGCTCCGTAATGGACCCGCTGCAGCAGCAGGGCATTGCGCAGCTCACCGAGCATATCGGACGAGTCATTGGAAGCGCTGCCATCCACCGCCAGCCCCACGTTGATGCCGAGCGGCAGCATCTCTTTAACCCGGCAGATTCCGGATCCCAATCGCATGTTGGATGTCGGACAATGCGCAATGTGGGTGCCGGTATCCGCCAGTCGCTGCAGTTCCGCATCATTAAAATGGATGCCATGGGCATAGGACACATCTGGACCGATAAACCCGCAGCGCTCCATCAACTGTAACGGCTTACACCCGTAAGTTTCAAGACAGAATTCGGTTTCATCGCGAGTTTCCGCCAGATGCGTATGCAGATGCACGCTGTAGCGGCGTGCCAGTTTAACCGTCTCCTGCAACAGCTCTTCGGTAACCGAAAACGGACTGCAGGGCGCCAGGATGATTTTGCGCATGGCCAGCTCACTGTCATCGTGGTATTGCCGGATAACGCGTTCGCTGTCTTCAAGAATCTGATCTTCGGTCTGCACGACACTGTCGGGCGGCAGCCCCCCGTCCTTTTTACTCAGGGACATGGAGCCCCGGGTGGGTGAAAGCCGCATGCCCAGGTTTGCGGCGGCTTTAAATTGAA
>Ga0209536_100002368_pt1 | contig 30718 bp, 26 predicted proteins | sample DeeMarSeWOR28_12_FD_187461 | JGI IMG/M metagenome (GOLD analysis project Ga0209536, IMG submission 187461) | Marine sediment microbial communities from White Oak River estuary, North Carolina - WOR-2-8_12 (SPAdes) (version 2) | ecosystem: Environmental > Aquatic > Marine > Intertidal zone >...
TGATATGGGAAAGCCTGAAAACGTCATCGACAAAATTGTTGAGGGCAAGCTCAATAAATTTTATGAGGAGAGCTGCCTGTTGAATCAGCCCTATGTGCGGGATACGGATATATCCATCGCAGATCTGCTCAATCAAATGATCGCCAAAATCGGTGAAAATATATCCATCAAACGATTTATACGCTATCAGATTGGAGAATCATAAATCGTGAGCCAGCCAAAATACCAGCGCATTTTGCTTAAATTAAGCGGTGAGGCGCTCATGGGGGATCAGAAATTCAGTATCGACCCGGATATGTTGCAGTATGTATCCGGGGAGATTAAGTCCATCATCGAACTGGGTGTGCAAACCGGCATTGTTGTGGGGGGCGGCAATATTTTCAGAGGCATTGCCGCAAGCTCCTATGGTATGGACCGGGCTTCCGCAGATCATATGGGGATGCTGGCCACGGTCATCAACAGCCTGGCGTTGCAGGATGCCTTGGAGAAAATGGGCATTGAAACCCGCGTACAAACGGCCATTTCTATGCATGAAGTTGCCGAACCCTATATTCTGCGTCGAGCGAACCGCCATTTGGAAAGGGGTCGAGTGGTTATTTTTGGTGCGGGAACCGGCAATCCGTATTTTACGACCGATACGGCCGCGGTGTTACGGGCTCAGGAGACCCATGCCGAGATCCTGCTGAAGGCCACCAAGGTCGATGGGCTGTATGATTCGGATCCTGTCGTCAACAAGAAGGCCCGGATTATTAGAAAAACCAGCTATTTAAATGTCATCGAGAAGCAGCTCCGGGTAATGGATATGACCGCAATCTCCCTTGCCATGGATAACAAACTTCCGTTGTCGGTATTTAAATTAAACGACAAGGGCAATATCAAAAGGGTGGTTTGCGGAGAAGATATCGGTACACGCATTTCCTAGGATGGATCCACCCGCCGGCCTGTCGGGTCTAATTTCATTGGTTAGATCTTTAAATTCTTGATATAATGATTTTACCGGTGACAATTTAAACAGACGATAGCTCATAAAAGGGCAACTCCGAGGTTGCCTAAAATCATTTGGGTTTGCGGCGCCGGAGTACTGGAGTGATGGCGTATTGGAGTGTTGTAAAGCGATATTCAGCATTACTCAAATCCTCCAATACTCCGGAATTAATACCAAACCACCCAAGTAAATCAGCCTTTTTTTCGATTATTGATCCGAAAAAATAAGACAAAAAAGAAAATAGAGGCATTCCAATGATTGATGATATCTATCAAGATACCAAGGAAAGTATGAGCAAGTCGATCGAGGCGCTCGATAGAGAATTAAAGCGGGTAAGGACCGGTCGTGCGTCTTTATCGATTCTCGATGGAATTAAAGTGGACTATTACGGCACCATGACACCGCTAAATCAGATGGCGACCCTTGCGGTGCCGGAAAGCCGCCTGATTACGATACAGCCCTGGGATGTATCCGTGATCAAGGATATTGAAAAGGCGATTTTAAAATCCGATCTGGGACTTACGCCTGCCAATGACGGCAAAATTCTGCGAATTTCCATTCCGCCGCTTACCGAAGAGCGCAGAAAGGAACTGGTCAAATTGGTTCATAAAATCTGTGAGGAACACAAGGTTTCGGTTCGCAACGTCCGGCGCGATTCAAATGAACTTTTGAAGAGCCTGAAAAAGGATGGTGATATATCCGAAGATGAGGCGTTCAAAGCCCAGGATGAGGTTCAAAAAATTACCGATGAGCATATCAAACTCATCGATGAATGCTATACAAAAAAAGAGAAAGAAATCCTTGAATTCTAGTCCTGCTTCCGGCGGTCCGGAAGACCTTGACAAAACCAAACTGCCCAGCCATGTTGCCGTTATCATGGATGGTAACGGTCGGTGGGCGAAAAAACATCTTTTATCCCGCATTAAAGGACATGAAAAGGGCGCTGACGCGGTTCGAGCCATTGTGCGCGCCTGCCGTGAAATTGGCATTGCCTATCTGACGCTTTACGCTTTTTCGACCGAAAACTGGCAGCGACCCAAAAGCGAGGTCAATGCCCTCATGACCCTCCTGATAAAATTCTTAAAAACCGAACTGAAAGAGCTTGCCGAAAATGACATCCGCTTACAGGTGATCGGGCAAATGGAGCGGCTGCCGGCAAATGTTCAACAGGCGTTGCGTGAAGCCATGGACTTAACCCGCGCCAATTCCGCCCTTCAGCTGAATCTGGCCCTGAGTTATGGCAGTCGGGCGGAAATTATTCATATGGCCCAGGAACTTGCCCGGAAATCGCAAAGCGGACAGATTGATCCGGATGCCATTGACGCGGATATCGTGGCGGAACACCTTTATACCAAAGGCATACCGGATCCGGACCTATTGATCCGGACCAGCGGGGAGATGCGCATCAGCAATTTCCTATTGTGGCAGATTGCCTATACTGAAATTTATGTCACCCCAACCTATTGGCCCGATTTCGGCAAGGATGAGTTTTACGAGATCCTCAAGGACTATCAGCAACGGGAACGCAGGTTTGGGCGGGTCTAGGGTCATGCCCTCCAAATTTTTTACCAAAGTCGTAATGACTATAATTTAAGGTTTCAATGTTCAAAAGGTTTCAGGTGTCAGGTGTCAGCAAACAGATGAAAGAATGGGGTACCTGATAATTCATGAGGTCATCAGCTGCGGAATCCTGACACCTGGCACCTAAAGTTAAGCCGCGTCTTGCAAATCAACTTTTGAGACACCTCGCTGGAGAGGTTGGCTAATTTATTTCTAAATGGGGATGTGAAATAACTGCCGCATGCATCTTAAACGCTGGATAACGGGGCTCAGTGCCCTCCCAATTCTTATATTTCTGGTTTATAAAGGCGGGGTTTTTTTTGTGTCGCTTGTCAATGCGGCCAGTCTGGTTGCTTTGTGGGAGTATTATCGAATTGTAGCGCCAGGAAAGGCGAAAACGTCATCCGGTGTCATTTTATGGTGGGGTTACGGGATCTGTTGCGCCACCATCTGGGCGGCATATGGGGCGGGGGCAGAACTTATCCTGGGTCTGATCGCGCTGAATCTGGTGACGATTGCCTTGATCTCGATGTTTCGGTTTAAAACAGATCGCGCTGTATTGGACGTGATTACCCGGCAACTTCAGGGAATCCTTTACATTCCGGTGGCGCTTGGCTTTTTGGTTCTTATTCGTGAGGGTCACTCCGGCACCATTTGGATTTTTTTATTGCTGGCGATCATTTTCGCGGGCGATACCAGTGCCTTCTATGTCGGGTCCTATTGGGGCAGACATAAATTGTGCCCGGCGATTAGTCCTGGAAAAACCATCGAGGGGGCAATAGGCGGATTAACTGCCAATCTGGTGGTCGGGGCGATTGGAAAAGCCTTTTTTTTGCCCGACCCGCCTTGGAGCCTGAGCATTTTATTCTTTCTTGCGGTTGGTATTGCCGGTCAGCTGGGAGACCTGTTTGAATCGGAGATGAAACGATCTTCGAATATAAAGGATTCCAGCAATATTTTGCCGGGCCACGGCGGCATCCTGGATCGGATTGACGCCCTTTTGTTTGCGTCTCCGGTGGCTTATGTTTTTATTCGATTTATATTATAGAATTGCGGGTTCCGCGTTGCGAGTTACGGGTTGCGAGCTGCAGGTTTTTAACGCGTAACCCGCAACGCGCAACAGGACGTTGAACGGTTCTCAGCTCATTTTTTTAATCCAATTAGGTAATAACCTGTTCAGATAGTTATGAAAAACCTCTCCATACTGGGCTCTACGGGCTCCATTGGTCGCAATGCCTTGAAAATTGTCGAGATGTTTCCGCAACGATTTTCGGTAAAGGCATTGGCCGCCAAAACCAATACGGACCTTCTGGCCAAACAGATTGAGCAGTTTGCCCCTGATATTGCCGTTGTTTATGACCAGGACAGTCAGCAGCGATTAAAACAGACGCTTGCGACAGGGACCCGCGTCGAGATCCTTTGTGAGGATGAAGGTTACCAAGCGGCGGCGACAGCCGACGGCGTGGATATCGTCATTACCGCTGTCGTCGGTGCGGCCGGTTTGATGCCGACGCTGGCGGCCATCGAGGCCGGCAAGACGATCGCGTTGGCCAACAAAGAAACGCTGGTCATGGCCGGTGACATTGTCACCCGGAAAGCGGCTCGCAAAGGCGTTCAAATCCTTCCGGTCGACAGCGAGCACAGCGCAATTTTTCAATGCCTTCAGGGGAACCGCAAAGCGGATTTAGCTAAAATTCTATTAACGGCCTCCGGCGGCCCGTTTTTAAACCTGCCGATCACCCAATTTTCCAATATCTCAAAAGCGCAGGCATTAAATCATCCCAACTGGGATATGGGACCCAAGATCACCATCGATTCAGCCACCCTGATGAACAAAGGGCTGGAAGTTCTCGAAGCCAAATCTCTTTTTGACGTTTCCGAAGATATGATCGAGGTGGTGATTCACCCCCAGAGCGTGATTCATTCGATGGTTGCTTATCAAGACGGCTCCGTCATTGCCCAGCTGGGAATACCGGATATGAGAGGGGCGATCGCTTACGCGTTGTCCTATCCGGAGCGGCTGCCGTTAAATCAACCGTTGCCGGATTTTTCAGATGGACACGGGCTGACATTTCAGAAACCGGATTTGGAGAAATTCCCCTGTCTGGCACTGGCATTTGCGGCTTGCAAGGTTGGCAAAACGATGCCGGCGGTGTTAAATGCCGCCAATGAAGTGGCGGTAAATGCGTTTCTAAATGAAGAAATTTCTTTTAGCGACATTGCCCGGATTGTCGGGGGAACCATGGATGCACATACGGTTGCAGCCAATCCGGCGCTTTGCGACATTATCGATGCTGATCGGCATGCCAGAAAGAAGGCCGCAGATCTTATTCGAAATCTCGAGCCTTAATATTGTTTCACCTGGAATAGCAGCCGTTTTTTATTGAAAACGGAATTCAAATCATTTCAACAATAACCATTAACGAATAACGATTAACAAACACCATGGGCATAACACTACTATCATTTGTTGTTGTTTTAGGGGTCCTCATTTTTTTTCATGAATTTGGACATTTTCTGATTGCCAGATTGTTTGGCGTCGGGGTTGAAAAATTTTCCCTGGGTTTTGGTCCCCGCTTGATCGGAAAGAAAATCGGAAGAACCGATTATCGCATTTCGGCCATTCCCCTTGGCGGCTATGTCAAAATGGTGGGTGAAGAACCGGATGCCGAGGTGGAGCCGGAAGATATCCCTCTTTCCTTTACGCATAAACCGGTGGCCAAACGCATGTGCATTGTGGCCGCCGGTCCTTTGTTTAATATTTTGCTGGCGGTTATCATATTTTTCTTCATATTTCTGGTCTCTGGCGCCATGATATTAAAGCCGTCGGTGGGTACGGTGCGAGAAGGTTCGCCGGCGCTTGCCGCTGGAATAGAGGCGGGGGATCTGATTACGTCGATTGATCGCGTACCGGTTTCCAGCTGGGATGATATGACCCGAATCATCGGTGCCAGCAAAGGCAAAAACCTGGAAATAACGGTCTTGCGTTCGGGTTCAGAAAAAATTTTTCATATGACACCACAATTGGTTCCGGCTAAAAATATTTTCGGCGAAGATATTGAGCGATTTATTATCGGTATCAGTGCCTCGGGTGACACCTTTGCCAAAGATCTGAATCCCTTTCAGGCGTTGATCGAAAGCCTTGTGCAGACTTATAAAATCACTGAACTGATGGTGATCATCATCGGCAAGCTGGTTACCGGCGATATATCAACCGATACCATCGGCGGGCCGATCATGATTGCCAAGATGGCCGGGGATCAGGCCAAATCTGGGATTGGGAACCTGATTTTTTTTATTGCCTTGATCAGTGTCAATCTGGCCATTATTAATCTGCTGCCGATACCCATCCTTGACGGCGGCCATCTGCTTTTCTTTTCGATTGAAGCGGTCAAGGGCAATCCGGTCAGTTTGAAAGTCCGTGAAGTTGCCCAGCAAATTGGTTTATTTATTATCCTTCTGCTGGTTGTCCTGGTCTTTTATAATGATATTTTCAGGTATAAAGACGACATCATGCGGTTCTTTAGAGGGATATTTAGTTGAACAGTGTCAAGTGTTTAGTAAAGCAGAATTGACATGCTAACCACTGGACACGAAATACCAAACACCAAACACTAAATACTAAACACGAAATTCTAAACACCAGTTTTTAAGAGTTTATCTGTTCCATCACTATTAATGGTTTGCCAACAAAAATTGGACAAAATTTATGCCGGCCAGATTGGAAATTGCGCTGAAAGATCATCTAATTGATGCTGAAGGAGAGGGGATTCGCCAAAAGGCGCTGGATTACTTCGGCATACAGCTGTCCCGGGTGCGTGCGATCCACATTTTGACCATCGATGCGGAGTTGAAGCCGGATCAGCTTCAGCAGATCCAAACTGAAATTTTTACCAATCCGGTCACCCAGCTTTCCGCCTTTGAACCGCTTGACTTTCCTTTCGACTGGACCATATGGGTCGGATACCGCCCGGGTGTGCGCGACAATCCGGGCGCCACTGCAGTTGAAGCCATTGAAGATCTGCTGGGGTTTCGCCTGGCGTCTGGTGAATCCGTTTACACCTCCAGGCGTTACTGCATAGAAGGCAGCGGACTGGTGGAAGCCGATCTGCATAAAATTGCCGGTGAGTTGCTGGCAAACGATATCATTCAACAATGGAAAGTCATCCCGGCCCAAGACTGGAATTCGAAAAACGGAATCGGATTTATTATCCCCAAGGTTCGGCTCGATCATATGCCAACGGTTCGCACGGTTCCGGTCGATAGCGATGATTCACTGATTAAAATCAGCGCGGAACGCAACCTGGCCTTAAACCCCAATGATATCCCCGCTATCCGGGCGTATTTTAAGGATAAAGCGGTGCAGACGGACCGCGCTCGAGTGGGGCTTGCCGATCCGACCGATCTCGAACTGGAGTATATTTCCCAGGCGCGCAGCGATCACTGCAATCATAACACCTTTCAGGGCCTTTTTCATTACCGGGATCTGGCGACCGGCCACAGTGAAAGGGTCGACAATCTATTTAAAACCTGCATCGAAGCGCCGACGCTGACATTGAAGGAGCAAAAACCCTGGGTGATTTCGGTGTTATGGGATAATGCCGGCGCCGGACGTTTCGATGATGATCATTATTATGTGATTACCGGGGAAACGCACAATTCACCATCGAACATGGAAGCATACGGCGGTGCCATCACGGGGATTGTGGGTGTCTACCGCGACCCGCTGGGGACCGGCAAAGGCTCGCGTCTGGTCATGGGAAGCTATGGGTTTTGTGTGGGACCACGGGATTATCACGGTGAATTAAAACCGCATTTGCACCCCCGACGCCTTCTGGACGGTGTTATTGAAGGGGTGCGCGACGGTGGCAACAAAAGCGGTATCCCGACCACCTTTGGCCAGATTACCTTTGATCCGGGATATCTGGGCAAATGTCTGGTGTTTGTGACCGCTGTTGGAATCATGCCGTCTCAGATAAACGCAGAACCCGCCGAGCAGAAACGGACAGCTCCCGGTGAGCTGGTGATCATGTGCGGTGGTCGGGTGGGCAAAGACGGCATCCACGGGGTCACCGCAGCCTCAGAGACTTTTTCGGAGAACACGCCGGCGGGACATGTACAGATTGGAGATCCGTACACCCAGAAAAAAATGCATGACTTTTTGCTGGAAGTCCGGGACAGGGGGTTGATTCGATTTATAACCGATAATGGCGGTGGGGGGCTGTCATCTTCCGTTGGGGAGTCGGCGCGGTTCTCAAACGGTTGTGAAATCGAGCTGGAAAAGGTGCCTTTAAAATACGCGGGCCTCGACCAGTGGGAGATCTGGATTTCCGAATCACAGGAACGCATGACGGTGGCGATTCGTCCCAAGGACCTCGCAGAATTTATGCAGCTTTCTCAAAAGCATGCGGTTGAGAGCACCGTTATCGGTCGTTACACCGATTCCGGAAAGCTTCATATTACCTACGAGGGCAAAACCTGTGCCCATGTGGATCTGGATCTGCTGAAATCCGGTTTTCCCCAGTGGGAATTCGAAGCCGAGTGGTCATCCCCTGAACAACGGGGATTGTCTGAACCGGTGATCAGCGCTCCGAATGATTATCAAACGCTGCTGCTGGATTTGCTGGCGCGCCCCAATATCTGCTCTACGGAATGGGTCACCCGGCAGTACGATCATGAAGTCCAGGGGGGCAGTGTGATCAAACCGTTGGTGGGTGCCGAGCGGGATATCACCAGCGATGCATCCGTTGTTCGACCGGTGCTGAATTCACTAAGCGGTCTGGCCTTTACCCAGGCCCTGTTGCCAGCGTATTCGGCCATAGATGCCTACCACATGACCGCCTGCAGCATCGATGAGGCTGTCCGGCGGCTGGTGGCGGTCGGCGCCGATCTGAACCATATCGGAGGCGTGGATAATTTCTGCTGGCCCAATATTCAATACCATCCGGTTGACAACCCGGACGGCAAATTGAAGGCGGCCCAGCTGGTAAGGGCCTGCTGGGCTTTACGGAATATGTGCCGATCCTATGAAATACCGCTGCTTTCCGGCAAAGACAGTATGTACGTGGATGGTTATCTGTCCGGCCGATATGGTGAAATGCATAAAGTCTCTGCGCTGGAAACGCTGCAATTTTCAGCCATATCGGTGATTGATGATATCTCCCGCTGCATAACGATGGACAGCAAAGTTCCGGGTGACCGGGTCTATGTTTTGGGGACCACCCGCAACGAACTCGGCGGCTCGGAATATTATGCCCATTTGGCTGAAGTTGGCTTAAATGTTCCCCGGGTCCGATCCGATGCGTTTTTGGAAACATACCGGGCCTTGAGCCGGGCCATTGCCGAAGGATGGGTAGCCTCTGCCCATGGCATCTACCGCGGCGGCCTGGGTGTACATCTGGCAATGGTTGCCATGGGCGGCAATCTGGGCATGCAGATCGAGCTGGATCGGGTGCCGGTGGTTGATCTGGATCGTAATGATCAGGTAATGTTTTCAGAGTCGGCCGGCCGTTTTGTGGTGACCATTGATCCCCAAAATCGTGAAGCGTTTGAAAACCTTTTTAAAACATCGGCCTGCGCCTGCATCGGAACGGTAACCGCAACCCCGCAATTTGAAATCAAGGGGCTGGAGCAAGAAACCATCGTCTCGCTATCCGTTGAGGATCTAAAAGCTGCCTGGAAAAAGCCTTTCGGGGAACTGATATAAAATAACCTTGTTTCATTGGCTGAATTGGTCTAATTGGTTTTATTTGTTTAATCTTAACCAATTTAACGAATCGAACCAATTAAACAGATGTAACACTTGCCAGCTGGCTGGATCCTGACACTTGAACCCTGAATCTTGAACGGAACAACCTATGAAAGATGTGAACGTGCTGATCATGACCGGTTTTGGATTAAACTGCGACAACGAGACGGCCTATGCTTTTCAGCTGGCTGGAGCCAAAACCCGGTTCGTCCACATTAATTCTTTGATTGACGGAGGTGCTCGCCTGGAGGATTTCCAGATCATGGTTTTTATCGGCGGGTTTAGCTGGGCCGACGATCATGGCGCCGGCGTGGTTCAGGCCATGCGTCTCAAGACCAATATCGGTGAAAAGATTCTTGAATTTGTCGATCAGGGAAATCTGGTTCTGGGAATTTGCAATGGTTTCCAGGCCCTTGTTAATCTCGGCCTGCTGCCGGGTTTCGACCAGGATTATACCCGGCGTTCGGTGGCGTTGACATTCAATGATTGCGGTAATTTTAGAGATCAGTGGGTTTATTTAAAGACCAATCCGGCATCGCCCTGTGTGTTTACCCGGGGAATCGACACCGCCCAGTTTCCGGTACGCCACGGAGAAGGGAAGTTCTATGCCGATGACGATACACTGGCCCGTTTGCTGGCCAGCCATCAGATCGCGCTGCAATATGCCGATCCCGACGGAAACCCGGCCCAGGGCCGCTTTCCATTCAACCCGAATGGTTCCTTGCAGGACGTCGCCGGCATCTGTGATTCGACGGGGCGTATCTTTGGCCTGATGCCGCATCCGGAAGCCTACAATCACTGGTCCAATCATCCGGACTGGACCCGTAACCGGGAAAAGATCCGGCGGACGGGCCAAACGCCGGAATCCGGTCCCACCGTTGGCATCCGTATGCTGCAAAATGCCGTTGATTTTATCGCCACCGGATAAACGCGCCGCCTTTTGATGCTGTTTCACAGACCGCATCTTTAATTTCGAACTCGAAATTCCAATTTCATTATTGTAATTAGCGATACACGCTTTTATCTTATTTTTACCATCGATCACCGCCGCCCGGGTAGAAGGTTGTGAACCTTTTTATCCTGCAGCACACGCCTCAGACCTTCCGAATAGCTAAAGAATTCAGCACAGTTTCGATTTATTTCAGTTTCTAAAACGCAGAGAGCAGTCGCCTGTGGTGCTAACGCCATTTGAATCTCCGGTTTTGATAATCGCCAAAACCGCGCTGGCACAAGTTTTGTAACATATGGCCCCGGAGGAGAGTAACATGATGAGAAAAAACTCAGGATTTACCGCCCTTGAATTGGCAACCACCATTGCCATCCTTGCTGTAATCGCTGCTTTGGTCATGCCGCCTTATCTCAGGTGGAACAGGACACGACGTCTGGAAGGCGCCGTCGTAAATTTGACCTCGGACCTCGAAATGGCGAAAGTGCGGGCCATTCGCGAAAACACATTTGTTGTCGTTGAGTTCGGCGCCAACAGCTACACCATGTTCCTTGATACGGGAGATGGCGTGGGCGGACCGCCCAACTGGAACCAGGATACCGGCGAAAGGCAAATTCTCAACCGCAAAATGCCGAGCGGTGTCCAGATCGACACCGGCAGTCTCAGTTTCCCGACCGTTAATGATAAAATGCGATTCAATGCTCGTGGAATTCCGCCCGATATTCTTGCATCAGAAATCATACCGGTGGCCAATACCGTTCGGGGCCGGCAAGTTACCATCAACCGATTGGGCTTTGTCAATGTTCAATAAGGGTGAATACAAAATGGGAATCAAAAAGCTTCAAAATACCTTCAATAAAAATAACGGATTTTCCTTGATCGAATTGTTAATCGCCATGTCCGTCATGGCGCTCGGTATGCTGGCGGCGGCCTCCATGCAGTACTCGGCGGTGCGCAATAACACCACTGGCAATACTTCCACTCAGGCCACCATGCTGGCCAAAGCAACGCTCGAGATGCTTAAAAATCAAGACATTGACTCGACGGCGCTGGCAGTCGGCGATTATGTTGACCCCAGCCGGGTTGATGCCAACGGTAATCCCGGCGGTATTTACAATCGGAACTGGCGCATTGATTCCCTGGGAACTTCCTCGCGTCGCATCAGGGTGATTGTGGAATGGACGAAATTCGGCACAACCCGTCGCGTGATCGTGCGCTCCAACACAATGGGGAACGGCGTATGAAAACCGGCCCTATTCACATAAAGAATCAGACTCTCCGTTCAGCCGGGTTTACGTTGGTTGAAGTGCTGATCTGCATTGCGATACTCTCGGTTCTATTTGGTACCCTATACCGGTCATTTGACACCTTTAACCGCTCCTATGCCAGAGAAAATGTCAAAGCCGGTGTCCAACAAAAATCGCGCATTGGAATTGATTTGATGGCGCGTGACATTCGCCTGGCCGGATTGGACCCCCTGGGCTCTGCCGGCGCCGGTTTTAATCCAGCCAATACGAACACCACCAGCGTTCAATTTACAGCCGACCTCAACTATGACGGTGATCTCGATGATCCCTTTGAAGATATGATTTACGCTTTAAACGGCAATTTGCTTCAGCAGACCTGTGATCTGGGGAGCGGGCCGGTAACCGCCACCCTGCTGGATAATGTCACCGCTTTGACCTTTACCTACTTGGACCAGGCGGACAACTTCCTGCCCGAACCGGTTGCAGCCGATCAGATTAGAACGGTTCTTGTTTCGCTGACCATGCAACGGCCGGCCGGTCGGGACGGAACGGTGAGCCGGACGTATACTTCGCGTGTCAGATGCCGGAACCTCTAGTCAAAAGTGGGGAAAAATATGAAGATCCGAAAATCATTGAAAAGCACCATTTATAATGAGCACGGTTTTGTATTGGGCACTGCGATTCTGGTTTCAGCCATTTTGGTTCTGGCCGGTGTGCTGGCTGTCTGGACCTCGAACACGGAAGTTAAAATTGCACGCAACGAAGGCCAGATGGTCCGGGAATTTTATAATGCCGAGGCCGGTGTGATTGATGCCATCGAAAACTACAACAGCGGTTCGACCAACTGGATGACCGACGATTTTCTGACCGAAGATCAAACGCTGGCCAAAAAAATTGTTATTTCCAATGACGAAAACGGCGACCCGGTTGCCAAGGTGGAGGTACGCTGCATTGAGAGCAGCGGAACCCCGGTTTCCGGTCTGGAAAATGACAGCAATAATCTGCCATTGCAGCCCCATATCGGACCGCCGCCGGTCGGCTCAGGCTATAGCCTGAAATATTTTGAAGTCCGTCGTTACGGAATTACCGCTTATTCAACCAAGGGCAACACCCACATCCAAGTGGGTGCCTGGAAGGTTTTCAACAAATTTTAGCAGCATCAATGCCTTAACGTACCAATGAAGCGGAATGTGTCGTCAGGCTTTGGATAAGGAGATTTAAGGATGAACAGATGGTTACTGATCGCCCTGATATTGATTATAAGCACATCGGTTTCCAGCCGGGCGGACGATACCGAAATATACGGCACCGTTACCAATCCGGATTTGGAACCCAATATACTGATTATTTTCGATTCTTCAGGCAGCATGTCCACTGTGGATGTGCCGGGTGACCCTTATGATCAGGCAGTTATTTACGCTGGATCTTATCCCGCCGATGCAGTTTATCAGCGTTTCTGGGATAAAGCGAACAAGGTTTATATCTGGCAGTTATTTGTTTCAGATATAAATGACCTTAATTGCGATGCGGTTAAAAACGAATTGATTTTAAACGGAAATGCGCATGCCAAAATCCGAGATACAAGTTACACGTGTGGCGGCAAAATAAATCGACGGCTGCGTCTCGGCAATTATATGAACTATGATGAGTCCGGTATCGGGACACCTCTGAGCAGAATTGATGTGGCCAAACAAGTTATTACAGACCTGATCAACAATACCACGGGTGTGCGCCTCGGTATCATGAAATTTAATGATAATCAAGGAGGCCATATCCTTGCCGATATCGGTACAGATAAAGCGACGTTAATCACTGAAGTCAGTAATATTACTGCCAACGGTTGGACACCATTGGCGGAGACGCTGGCCGAAGCCGGGCTCTATTTTGCCGGCCTGAACAGCTGGTACAATACCGGTGTCACTTATACATCCCCCATGTTGGAGCGGTGCCAGAAAAATTATGTCATTATTATGACTGACGGGCAATCCACCCAGGATATCGACTCCAGACTTACCGATGCCAACTATATTAATGGAGATAAAATCGGTGATTATGACAACGATCATAGCGGTTCGGAAGCCGATTACACCGATGACGGATCAGACTATCTGGACGATGTTGCCAAATATCTATATGAGAACGACTGCAACCCCAGTTTGGGTGACGGCACCACATTTGATAAGCAAAATATTATTACTTATACCATTGGTTTTAAGACTTCCCAGCAGCTTTTGCAGGATACCGCAGCCAACGGCGGCGGTGAGTATTTTACAGCAAATAATATATCCGACCTTGCTTTGGCCTTCGATGAAATCCTGATGGCCATTTCTGAAGAAAATGCGGTTTTTGTGGCGCCGGTGGTTCCCATCAGTCGCATGAACCGAACCTATGCCGGTGAAAAGATCTATCTCGGGTTTTTCAAGCCTCAGCAAAGCGGTCGCTGGATCGGCAATATCAAGCGCTATGCGCTCGACAGCGACGGCATTCTTTTTGATGCCACCGGGGCTGAAGCCTGCACTGCGGACGGATTGATTAAGGACAATGCCCTTTCTTTTTGGACAACTCTGGGAAATGACGGACCGGACGTGGACAAGGGGGGTACGGCTGAAGTCCTTGACTTGCTGATCGAAAGCCCCGCAGCGCGCAATCTTTATACCTATACCCACGCTGTAGCGCCGTTGACAAATACGGCCAACGCTTTTGTGGATTCAAATACCGCCATCACCGACCCGGATCTGGGGGTGGCCTCAAGTGCGGAAAGAACCGACCTGTTCAGTGCGGTTCACGGAGCAGGGCTCGGTGATATCATTCATTCCGAGCCGGCGGTGGTGCATTACCGGGATCCGGATGGCAATCCGGCTACTGACGACGCCAAGACCCTGATTTATTCCGGTTCCAACGACGGCATCCTGCATGCTTTTGATGATGCCGACGGCAGCGAAATCTGGGGGTTTATTGCCCCTTACCAGTTGGGGCGACTGAAATTGCTCGATAACGACGATCACGGCTACTATATGGATGGTTCACCTTCTGTTTACTACGGTTCGAGCCAGAAAATCCTGATTATCGGTGAGCGCCGTGGCGGACAGAATTATGCGGCGCTGGATATCACTACCCATGACGCACCGGCCTGGCTGTATGCCATCGACCCCACCATTTTGGACCTGGATCCCTCTATTCCGGACACCAACAGTTATGAACTGCTGGGTCAATCCTGGAGTCGACCCCAGGCCGTTTCAGTGGCCACCAGCGTCGCCATTAGTGAGACGGGCACGCCACCCAGCTGCAGTGTATCGGTGACGCCCGATGTGGCCGATGTCTTTTTGATCGCCGGGGGATACGACAACAACCAGGATCTGGATACGCCCAGTGTGACCGATTCGGTCGGCCGCGCGCTATTTGCCGTCCACGTAACGAGCGGTCAGCTTCTCATCGGGCTGAACTTTAACGCCGTTACCCATACGACCCTGGGGATGACCCATTCTATTGTGGATGTAGCGGGTATCGATCATGACGGTGACGGTATCGTCAATCGCATCTATGCTGGCGATCTGGGGGGAAACATTTTTGCTGTCAAAGACGATGAGGTCATGTCTTTTTGCAGCGGTACCTATTCGAAGTCGATTGTCGACGGAACCTGGACCGCTCAGAAGCTGTTTTCGGCCTCGGCGGTGGATGGCGTTCAGCGCAAAATTCTGTATGCACCCGATATGGTGGGCGAAGAATACGGCGAGTATATCTTTTTCGGCACCGGGGATCGAACGGATCCAGATGATACCGGGGTCGTAAACCGTTTCTACGCCGTCAAAAACGACTGGTCGGGTTCCGCCACGCTGGATGAAACCGACCTGGTGGATGTAACCGATGATCTGATTCAGCTCGGCACCGAAGCCCAAAAGCAGGCGGTTAAAACGAGCCTTGAAAACGGCAAAGGCTGGTTCATCCGACTGGAAAATCCAGGCGAAAAAGTGGTGGCATCCCCGAGAGTATACGGGGGGGTCGTTTATTTTACAACCTACACTCCGGATACTGCCGGCGGTGGTGGAACCGATCCCTGCGCCGCGTCTACTGTTCGGGGAGTCGGCCGTCTTTACGCGGTAGGCTATAAAACCGGTGCTTCGGTTTCCGATTTCAGCCCGGAACTCGAGTACGATGGTGACGGCAATGTGGTCGATCTGGGCAAAAAAGACCGGACGATTGCCATTGGAACCGCGATCCCATCCGCCCCCGTAATTGCCATCTTTGCAAACGGCGCCCGGATTTTTATCGGCGTTGAAGGCGGCATTGTCAGCATGCCGGCCATCGTAACGCCGGATATGTACCGCTACTACTGGCATCAAATGTTTTAGAAAGGGATATAGAATGGATCTTTTTCACAGCAGATATAAAAAAGCAATTTTGATGGTGCTGATCTTAGGCATGGGGATCCTGATGTTTCCCATGCATGCCGCCGCCGAATCGGACATACTGAAGAATTTCAGTTTTGATGATTGCGATCCCTTCGAAGCCCGTGCGCTTATTATGGCGGTAAACGGTAAAAAGGCGCAATTGGTTGCTGCCGAGCAAATCATCTACGTGGTGGATCTGAGCATTGGAGACCAGCATTTAATCACCGAGTTGACGGATGCAGACGGCAACCGCATGGATTTCGGCGCTTTCAAGCAGGGCCAGTGGGTGTATGTCCAAGGATTCAAGCATATCGAAGGCGGCGTTGTGGCATTGTTGGTGCAACAAATCGATCCACCGGCCCGCAAAAAGCCGGTGGTGCGTAAAATCAGCAAAGAAAGCCGGCGGTATAAAATAATCAAGCGACGGTCCTCGGGCATAACGAATTAAAAAGCCCTTCGGCGGATTGTCCATGTCGATGTGTTCATAAAAAAGGCTGCTGAGCGAGATTCGAGGAGATGGCGGATCCGCCGATGATCCCTTTGTTAATTGCCATTCCCCCAAAAAAATCCACTGCTTTTATTGTCATGATCCCAGCAAAACCCTCAATGGCTGTATAAACTATTAAAATGATTTAATGGTTATTAATTTATTTAATACCGCCGTACAAAATCATTTTCAGCCTAAATCCCAGCGATTTCGCGGATCCAATGGTTTGAGGCGGGGCCGCCAAGAATTATAATATACTGAAATTATTATATAATTTAATATTTTATAAATTATTCAAACCGCTCTGGCCACCCCATTCCGGGGCGACCGATCCACTTTGATAATCACATCGTAATTACCATTAAAACTTTTTAGCTTTTCAGCTTCTGATTTCTTTTGGTTCAAGCGATTGATTTTAAACGCCTGATAAAAATATATTAAATAATTTCAGTATAATATAAATAATAGAAGCTTGATAAATTAAATATATTCTGGCACCAACCGGTCTGGCACAAGTCTTGAATTAGAATAGGCATAATTAAATTTAGGAGTTTCACATCATGCGAAAAAACTCGGGATTCTCGGTATATGAATTGATGGTGACCATCGCCATTATGGCATTGATTGCGGCGATAACGATGCCGCCTTACCTGAAGTGGTGGCGAACGTCCCGGCTGCGGAGCGCGGTATCAAGCTTTACCGTGGACCTCGAAATGGCGAAGACTGAGGCTATTCGCGAGAATGACCTTGTGGTGATTGAATTTAATGCGGGAAGCTACAAAATATTTGTCGATAGCAATAAAGACTGGGATTCAAGCGGTGAAAATGTCCTGCTCGATCGGGTTTTGCCGCCCAGTGTCAGCATTGATACCGCTAATTTAAGCCTCCCGACGGTCAATGATAAAGTCCGGTTCAACAGCAGGGGGATTCCGGCAGATATTGTTGCGCCGGAAACAATCGGTATAATTCAAGCGGGCAATAATCGGCAAATCACGATAAACCGGCTGGGAAATATCAATGTTCAATAAAATACGCAAATCGCTCATCTTAAACCGAATGGTCTCATTCAAAAATAACCACAGGGGGTTCACACTGGTTGAAATGATGTTGGTACTGGCTATTTCAACCATTGTATTGGCTGCCATGTATAGCGTGTTTACCATTGCCAATAAAAATTTTACCACCCAGAATGCGGCGGCTAACGTGCAGCAAAATCTACGTTCTGCAATCGGGCTTATGGCAAGGGACATCCGGCTTGCGGGCCTGGATCCTTCCGGCAGCGATAATTTCGGGATTGCGTATGCCGCTCAGACAAAGATTCGCTTTACAATGGACAGTATTGACAGTGGCAGCGGCAATTTCAATGGCATCGTGGATGAAGCTAATTTTGAAGAGATTACGTATGGATTTCAAGGCAATCAGGTCATACAGACATTATATGAGACGGTGACCACTCCCCCCGCTGCGCCAAATGCTGCGGCATTGATCAGCAATATAACGAACCTAAATTTTGCATATTTTGACGCCGAAAACACCAGTTTGATCGATTTGGGCCTCAGTCCACCCCGGGTTCCGGATGACAAACTCGCGGACATCAGAGTTGTTGAAATATTGGTCACCCATCAGGAGCCAGCCGGACGCGACGAAATGGTCAGCCGTACATTGACGCGAAGAGTGAAATGCCGCAACCTGGCTTTCAATTAAGGAACGCATTTATGTTTAACACCCAAATAGCCAAGATGACGCATGGAATTGATGATCGGGGGTTTACGTTTGTTGAATTGCTGATGGTGATTGCCATTTTTTCTATCGGCATACTTGCGGTCGCAAGTATGCAGGTGACATCGATTAATGCCAATTCATCGGCGCGAATATCCGGAGAGGCCACTGCACTGGCAGCCAATAAAATAGAGGAGCTCATGGCTTCAGACTATAATAACGATGGAGACCTGAATCCGGCGAATAGCCCTTTCGTAATCGTCGAGGGGGCTTACACCATCACTTGGATTGTCACCCCATCCGATATCGACGGTGATGGAACCAACGAAAGCAAAACCGTATTTGTGACGGTTCGCTGTGCCAATCCGAACGCAAAAGATGTGAATATGCAATACATTATCCATGAGTTGTAATTAAAGGAAGGTTACACATCATGAATATGAAGATAAATAATGAAGATGGCTACATGATCGTGGTGGTGCTTATGATTTTATCTATTCTTACGGTAATTGCCACAGCGGGAACAAACAACGCGATTACCGAGCAGCGTGCGGCCACCAACGAACAAATTCATGAACTTTCATTTTATGCGGCGGACACCGGAAGGGCATATGTAATTGAGCATGTTGATTTGTACCATGACGATAATATCACCATTGGCGGATCCATTGCTTTTCCGGATAAGGATAATCCATCGTTACCCTTTTCAATGGGATCTCTAGAGTCATTTAAAGGTGACGTGGCATACATCGGTGCCGGCATGACACCCAGAGGATCCGGCTTTGAGGTGGGCAAGTTTTCTTCGCATCGGTATCGCATAACAACCACCGGGTATGGCCCGCGTAATTCAAAATCTGAAATCGAGACCGGCTTTTATCGGATCGGTTTCTAAACACAATAGAGGCTAAAAAGATGGTTGATATGAAAAAACTATATATGATTGCCGTTTTATGGATGGTCGTTTTATTCGGCCTGGTCTTTGCGGTTAACCCCGGGTTCGCCAGCGACATGTGCATGTTTGCGGTAACTGCCGATGACCTGCCGCCCAACATCGTCATATTGATCGACAATGGGGCTGAGATGAAGCATGCGGTCACCCACGGAGACTATGACAATAGCGTCGACTATACGCCCAGTGTCGACCCCGGCACCGAAACTGATGTAGTGACCAATGGCGGCTCCGGCAACGGATTTTTCAATGACAATGGTTACGGTATTTTTATTACCGGTGGTAAGTATTACCTGGTGCCGATTGAAGATGACTTGGAATTGAATACCCTCGTCCGTTTAGAAGGCCTGCCGTCTGCTGACAAGAAGACTTCCACCTGGACCATCAACGGACAAACGGTTCATCTGCCCGCCGAAGCTTCAGCAGAAGTTGATGCCGACGGCATTAAAGACAATGCCGGAACCTTTCGCTACTCTAAAAACTATTTAAACTGGTTGTATTTTTATACGTCAGCGGTGGATCTCAACGGCGATACGATCGCTGAACCGGTTTATGACGGAGCAGCCCTGCCCGACAAAAGCCGTTTTTATTATGCTAAACAGGCCCTGCTGACCGTCGGCCAGTTCTCGTCCAATAAGGCCCAATTTGCCATTTATAATTTTACCAGCACACCGGAGGGTTCTTCCAGCGTTCAACCCTTGGGTGACGTGGTGGCAACATTGGGGGCAACGCCACAAGACAACGTTTTAGATCCTAATTATATTAATAATATCAACAATATGGGAACAGTCATCTATTCACCGCTGGCCGAGGGGATGGCCAACATCGGCGGGTACTTGAACTCAAATTCATCCGGAGAGCCCGACGCCACCAATCACTGCCAGAAAAATTTCGTGATTGTGGTTACCCCCGGCATGTCTTCCCAAGACACCTCCAGCGGATTAAGCCAGACCAAGCCGAGCGATTTGATCGATCATGACCAAGACGGCACCGACGGATACGGGGAAAATGACAATCCGGGCCAGGGAAGCCTGACAGTCGATGAGACTACCTACACGATTACCACCAACATCAACGGCTCGACGTTTATGGATGATGTGGCCGCCTATTTTTACGCCAACGATATGCGTGTTGCCAATGACAAAACCGATGGCTTCCAGAATGTCACGACCTACACGGTCGGATTTATGGCGACCGTCGAAAGCCGATTGCTTCTGATAAACACATCCAACAACGGCAACGGCAACACCAATTTATCCAACAGCGCCGATCCGGAATACGGCAAATATCACTTCGACGCCACCTCGGCGGGTGGGCTGTCCCAGGCTATTCTGGATGCCGTCAACAGTATTATTTCGCGCACCAGTTCTTTTACCGCACCGGTGGTTCCGGTCACCCGCACCACCAGCGGCAATAAAATCTACATGGCGTTCTTCAAACCGCTGGAGGAGAATTTCTGGGAAGGCAATGTCACCAAATTCGGCCTCAACGCGGCGAATGAAATTATCGGCAGCGACGGAAATCCGGCCACCTGGCCAAATGGATCCATGCGCGATGATGCCACACCTTACTGGGCCACCATCGATTGGGCCGATATTTCCAAAAGCAACGGGATCCACAACGGCAACCGTAAGATTTATACCTATTTGGGAGCTGTAGACAATCTAACCGATTCAGCCAATCGCTTTGCCGCCGACAACGCCAATTTGACGGACATGATACTGGGTCATCCCACCGACATAACCGTGAATGGCAATCCCGTTACCGGCAAAGAAAAGATAATCAACTATTTCCGCGGTGCCGATATACTGGATGAGGATGGGGACACGGATGTGACTGAAAACCGGTCGGTTATCACCGGTGATGTGCTCCACAGCGAGCCGTTGGTCTTTACCTATCAGTTTGCCAACGGCAGCGCCAAGACCCTGGTTTTCTTCGGGGCCAATGACGGCATGCTGCATGCGGTTTTGGATGACGTTGATCCGAATGTGAACATTTCCGGTGACGAAGTCAACCATGGCAGGGAAGCCTGGGCCTTTATTCCGCCGGATCAGCTCAATCGCTTAAAGTACATACTGGAAGGCACCTCTCACGAAGATTATGTTGATTCGAGCCCCAAGATTTATTTCCATGATGTGGATGAAGACAGACAGGTTGATTCCGTTGACGGGGACAAGGTCATTCTGGTCTGCGGTCTGCGCAAGGGCGGTTCGAGCTATTTTGCGCTGGATGTCACCGATCCGGACACACCCAAGTACCTGTGGCGCATCGGAAACGCAAATGATGCCGAGACCGGCACGGTGGAATTGTCCAATATATTAAGAAACGCCGGCGGCACCTTTCAGGACGGCGATACGCTGCGGCTGTGGAATGGCGCCGGGGAGTGGCATGATGCCGCTTTAGTTGTCGGCGCTGAAACCGGCAGTGTCTTTGTCACCTTCGATAATCGAACACGGCATTTTTATCCCGGCCAATGGCTGGGCAACCTGACGTCCGGTATGTACCAAGACTGGGACTTCGGAAATGGGGTCACGGGGCCCTTTGTCTGGGGAAAAATTGTCTCCATGACCTCTACCGATCCGGATGTGGTTATTCCGGAGCTCGGTCAGAGCTGGTCTGAACCGGAATTCGGCCGGGTGAAGACCACTGATAACGATACCACCGGCACGGTGCTATGCTTTATCGGGGGCGGATACAGTGCCGATAACTCGGCCGGAAAAGCCCTGGTTGCCGTAAATGTATTTACGGGTGCAGTGGTCAAAAAATTCACCGCCGGAATGAATTATAGCGTGCCCAGCACCGTTAAAGTGGTTGATGAAGACGGCAACGGTTTTGTGGATAAAATCTATGTTGGCGACCTGGGCGGGCAGATGTGGCGTTTCGGTCAGGTTACGATGGATTCCGCTGGCGATCCCCTGAGTTTCCCGGACTGCAACGAGAACATCCACAGCTGGGTCGGCCAGATCCTATTCACAGCACCGACATATCAGGTTGATTCAACAACCTATACGCGCAAATTTTTCTATCCGCCGAGCGTGACGCTTGAAAAAGGATATGATTTGTTATTTATGGGATCCGGTGATCGCGAGAATGCCTGCGATACGACGGTCGGCTCGGATCGAATTTACGCCATTAGAGATGCGCACGGAACGACCCCCTTTACAGAAGCCGATCTCGTTGATGTGACCGATCCAGCGGCTGCCGTGCCGAATCTGAACGAGGCCAATGGAGATGTGAATCTCGACGGGAATATCGATCAAGGCTGGTTTATTCGTTTTGTCGACGCGCTGGGTGCAGCAGCAGGCGAAAAGGTACTTGCACGGGGTGTCGTTTTTTATAAAACGTATTATATTACGACCTTTACTCCAAATAACAATCCCTGCGTACCCGGCGGAAATGCCCGGCTTTATGCCCTGGATTACTTGACCGGCGCGGCGGTTATTGCTTTTACGGATACCGACGGCGATGGTGTCAATGACTTAACCCGCAGCGTTCTTTTAGGCGGTGGCATCCCTTCCAAGCCGGTAACCGTAATTACCAGTGAGGCTACAAAACTCTTTATTTCGGTTGGAAGCACCAGTCCGAATGCTGCCAGTCAATCCGTCGGAGCGGGTATTGTTGCCCTCGATCCACTTTACCCACCGCGGAATTTCTTTTATTTATGGTGGCGACAAATTTTTAATTAAAAATTAGCGCTCCATGCAATTAATAAAACCCCCGGGGGACGTGCGCGAAATTGCATGTCCCTCTGGGGGACCGCATCTCACCCTTTTTTTCCTGAGCATAAAGAATTCGTACTTATTTTACACAAAATTATATATTTTTGTTACCCAAATTACACATTTATCCGTTTTTTAAAGTGGAACTTTTTTTCACACAGTTTTTAAATTATTGAAAATTATATAAATTTTGAATTGAGGGGTTTTGGTATATTTCTTGCGAGTCCAATAGCCACAAAGCGCATCCCGGCTTATCAATTTGAATCGGCGCCTGCGCATTTCACATCAAATTATCTTCGGATAAAAACTGTGGCTGCCGGCAAAAAATGCGCTTCAGCCTTTGTGGCTCGAATCAGCTATTGCAGGCTGAATTTAGATTATCTTTTAATTCTTATTAGTTATATAATATTTGGTCGGACTTTTTATTGACACGCTAACGGTTTTACTATAATTTTTCTTCCGGATGCTTGATTATTCAATATTTATGGAATTTGCGCTCGCTCAATACGCTATGGAAGCGAATTTAGCAAAGCAATAAAACAAAAGCCTTCGGGGGAGCCGGAAGACCCCTTTTGAGGGCTTTTTCTATCATCCCGTGATAAAGCCAAATCCCGAGTAATCGGGAGACGGAAAGCTGCGGGTCCGTCATAAGACGGATAGCCGGGTTGCCTGAGGGAGAAGGGCATCCGGTTTTTTATTTTCCGTGGAGAATGGGAATCATGAAAAAAAATGGGGGGTTTTCACTTTTCGAACTTCTGGTTGTTATTGCCGTTATTGCCGTGGTGTCGGCAATCGTAACGCCCAACATCATCAGCTGGCGCAGTAATGCCAAATTAAGAGGCGCTGCCGGCAACTTGAAAGGTGATTTAGAAATGTCCAAAGCAAGAGCCGTTCGGGAAAGAACGCCGGTAACCGTCACTTTCACAGCGACAAATTATCAGGTTTCCTACACAGATAAAGATGGAAACGCCAGAACACTTCGCAATCGGCAATTGCCCGCCGGTGTCAGGCTTGATCTGGACAGTACCAGCTTTGGTTCGATGGGGGACAAAACCCGGTTCAACGGCAGGGGAATTCCGGTAGCCGGAAGTGCCGTGCTGGTGAACACCAAAGGTGATCAAAAAAATATAATCGTCAGCACGTTAGGGCGAATTCGTATTGAATAATGCTGGGGGAAAAATGAAACGGATAGAATTAAATGATGTCAGCGTGAAAAATCCTAAAGGCTACATGATGATTGAAGCCCTGGTTTCCATTGCCATATTTGCCATCGGATTTTTAGCGGTTGCCACCCTTGTGTTTTCTGCCACCCGCAACAATACCAACGGCAATCTCCTAACCCAGGCCAACATGCTGGCCAGACAACAGCTGGAACTGCTGAAAAGCACACCCGACATAACGACGCTGCCTGAAACGCTCCAGACATTCAGCGATGGTCCCTGGGATGGAAACGGCAACCCGGGGGGCATTTACACGCGCACCTGGACGATTCAAGATGCGCTGGGCTTCAATACCTCCAGAGAAATTCAGGTAACCGTCAACTGGTCGTGGCGGGGGCGGGACCGCAGCATTGTATTGACTACGCTGACAAAGGGGAACGGGACATGATCGACATCGGACTTGTTCGCAAGAAAATTCGCATCGCCGGCTGCCGGAAAGGCTTTACGCTGGTGGATATTCTGGTGGGACTTGCCATGGCGTCGGTGCTGATGGCGGCCACGATCAGCCTTTTTACCACCATGGGACGATCCTACACGACGCAAAACGTCGCTGCCGACGTGCAGCAGGTTGCTCGTGCCGGCATTGAGCTGATGATTCAGCAAATTCGTATGGCGGGCTTCGATCCCGGTGGGAACGCCGCGGCCGCAATTCTTCCTAATTTTGATGATACCAGCGTTTTTGATGATGCTCACAGGGGTCAGGTCGCAGACACAGATGCAATCCAGATTGCCTTCACCATGGATGCGGATATGGATGGCCGGATTGATAATTGCAGAAACGGAGACGGGTCAATAAAATGTCCCGTCGAAGACGATAATATTGAAAATGAGCTCATTGCCTACAGGCTGAATGATGGTGCCATAGAAAAATACAGGGGTGCAAGCGGCTCAGATGGCCCTATTTGGGAAGCCCTTACGGAAAAGAATGTTTCAACTCTCACTTTTAATTATTTTGACAGGGATAACATCCCCACAACCGATCCCAGCAGGATTGCGACGGTTGAGATTTCCCTGACGATGCAGGAACCGGCGGGTCGCGCCGGAACGGTAAGCCGGGCCTATTCCACGCGGGTCAGGTGCCGTAACATTGGTTTATAATGATATTTCATTGAAACAGATAGATAAGGACCAAAGCGTCATGTCTAACCTGATGAAGCCTTTAAAAAATGAGCAGGGTTATTTTCTGATCATGTCGACGATTATGCTGCTGGCCTTGCTGACGATCATCAGCATTGCGGCCACCAATACCGCCAACACGGAGGTCCAGATTGCGGGCAATGACGCTGTCTACCAGCGCAATTTGTATCTGGCTGAAGGGGCTGCCATGCAAGCGGTTGACGTGCTGCAAAATGACCCTAACCCCAGAGGGCTGTCGTTTGTTGATCCGGGGATTAAAACGATTGATGATGAGAACTTTAAAACGGACTGGGAGGCAAACTCTTTGCCCGTTACAACGAGCCTGGATTCCAGCAGCAAAACCCGTTTTAGAGCCGGTTACGAGGGAACCCCTCCGGGCTATTCACTGGGTCTGGGCCAACCGAAGGTGCATGGATTTGTCATTTACGGCCGGACTGAAAAGCAGGGCGTGACCACCATAAAAATCGGTTATCGGAGAGCATTTTAGCACCTGAAATGCGGTGCAGGAGATTTTCCATGGTTAATTTCAACGATTTGAACGCTTGCCTGCAGAGATTACGATCCGGGCACGAACTGCGGGTAATGATCATTGGCTTTTGCGTGCTGACGGCTGCTGTCCTTTTTTTCGGCGCCCTGCCGGCACACAGCGAAGTTGATCTGGCGGACGCACCGCTGTTTACCAAGATCAATCCGCCGCCCACCAATCTGATGATCCTGCAGGATGATTCCGGCAGCATGACTTATGAAATCCTGGTCAAGGGAGAATATGATGGAAAATTCCCGAACCCGGATCGTGCAGACACAGAAGGGTTCTGTTACGTTTTCGATGACATGGGTGATGGTTATAATTATACGGACCCTGGGAGACATATGGAGGACGAAGATCGGAAATACTGGCGTTCCCAGTGGTATGCAGTCAACGCCATTTACTACAACCCCAATATCGTCTACGAGCCCTGGCCGGACCATAATAATAAAACCTTTTCGGCGGCAGATCCCGATGACCCCCTGGTCCATCCCTTGCAGACCAAAACCCTCGACCTGAATAGGGAGTCATTTAGGGTCGACATAGACAATGATGGCGATGGAACGGATGATGGCAACCTCAGGATTGCGTGGTCCCATTATTTCGTGAGGTCCACCAAAGGAACCGATTACCTGGTGATCCTGCAAAACGGTGCCATTTCTTATTATACTTTTACAACCGACGGTGGCATCGAACCCAATGACAAGATTGAAATGGTTACGCCCGTATCGGTTTCAGATGTACCGGCCGAAATTCAGCGGTCCTATGATGAGGATCGCCAGAATTTTGCCAACTGGTTTACGTATCACCGCCGGCGCGAGTTTGTGGCCAAGGCTGCTATTGCCCGGGTCATTCGTAATCTGGACGGTGTACGGGTTGGAATTTTGGGGATCAACAGCAGAATTGTTGCGCCGCTAAAACCGGTTAAAGCGGTCATCAGCGGTGAATTCAAAGATGAATCCGACGCGCTCATAGAAACCTTGTATGCCTATCGATCCGGTGGCGGAACGCCCTTAAAGACAGGCCTGAGAAAGGTCGGTGAGTACTTCCGGGTAAACGACGGTGATCTGGCGGGAGAGGAGGGGGATGCGCCCTATCCGGCAGATGGTGGGGATTGCCAGCAATCGTTTACGATCGTTGTCACCGACGGGTACTATAGTGATATGAGATACAACCCGAGGACGGTGGGCAATGCCGATGGTGACACGGACAACGAAGCGTGGGGCGGCGGGCAACAGCCCTATACCGATACATACGAAGTTACCCTGGCCGATATTGCCATGCACTATTATGCGACCGACCTGATCCCTGCAATGGAGGATAAAGTGTCGACGAATAAATGGGATAAGGCGCCTCATCAGCATATGGTCACTTTTGCGGTGGCTTTCGGGGTTTCCGGGACCCTCGATCCGGAAGATTATGAAGATGATCGCACCAGCGCAGACTACATGAAATCAAAAACCACCGGCGCTTACGTGGATTGGCCCGAGGTGACCGACGACCGCCAGCCCGAATCCATCGATGATTTGTGGCACGCCACGGTAAATGGCAGAGGCGTCTTTGTCAATGCCGGCAATCCCGAGAAGCTGGTTGAGGGGCTGGTGCGGATTGTAAATGATATCAAGGCAAGACAGCCGACATCCTCCGCTTCGGTAACGGTCAATGGAGACTATTTGTACGGCAAAATTGGAACGAATGTTCTTATTTTTCAAGGGAGCTACAGTTACATCGATACCGAATGGAGCGGAGATGTAAGGGCTTACCGGATTGACGAGCTGACCGGCAACGTAATCATTGACCCGGTCTGGTCGGCGGCTGAAAAGCTGCAGACCAAGGCCTGGGATACCCGAAAAATTTTCACTTTTGACGGGGACACATCGGGCCAGCTGTTTGGTTACACCGAATTGAGCGGCGACCAGATAGCTAAACTGGGCCCGGAACCGAAGAAGGTTGTCGAATTTATCCGGGGCAAAGACCCTGACAGCGACGGCAATCGAAGCAACATGCTGGGAGACATTGTGCACTCCTCGCCCGTATTTAGCGATGGCGTTGTCTATGTGGGCGCCAACGACGGCATGCTGCATGCATTTAAAGCTGGCGACGGAACCGAAATCTTTGGCTACGTCCCCTATCTGGTATATGATCACCTCAAAGATCTTGCCGATCCGGACTATAATCACCGCTTTTATGTGGATTTGACGCCCACGGTGCGAAAAGGCCAAAACCTCCTGGGTGGAGCCGGCGACCAGGTGATACTGGTGGGCGGCCTGGGTAAAGGCGGTAAGGGGTATTTTGCTTTAAACATTACGAACCCGCTTGCCACGAGCGCAGATCAGGTCTTGTGGGAATTCCCGCGCCAGGATACATCGGCGGAGCATGTGGCGGATATGGGGTATTCATTCAGCAAGCCTGTGGTGGTGCGGTCTTACAAGGCAGCGCCTTCCTGGGTCGTAATCACCGGAAACGGTTACAACAGCCCAAACGGTGACGCGGTGCTGTTTATTCTGGATCCCATTAAGGGTGATGTCATTAAAAAAATTACAACTGCGAGCGGGCCCGACAACGGCCTCTCCAGCCCGATTGCCGTTGATGTGGACTTTGATGACGTGGTGGATTTCGTCTATGCCGGTGATCTCAAAGGCAACCTCTGGAAATTTGATTTGATCAGCAACCAGGTCACAAATTGGGGTGTGGCTTTTAAAGACAGCGGCGGTAAAGCGGTGCCCCTGTTTGTGGCCAGAGACCCGGCGGGCGCCTCCCAGCCCATCACGTCCAGGCCGGATGTCATGTTCCACCCTAAAAAGCACGGTTTGATGGTCTGTTTCGGAACCGGAAAATTTCTGGGCCTCGATGACTATTCAGATATTCAGACTCAGACAATTTACGGTCTCTGGGATTATGGCGACACGGTCTTTCAGCCCATAGACGGCTGGAGCCGGGATAGCGATAATGAATATCTGGGAATATTTCAGAGTCGAGGCGAAGCTGTCAGACAACTTTCCAATCCCTATCTTTCAGAACAAGTGCAGCTATTGAGACAGGTAGCAACTGATTTTGAAGTCGACTCCGCCGGAGCCAGATTAACGGCTCGGGTCTTGACTGAAAACCAACCGGTCTGGGATACCGAACCGGATTTCGATAACCCAGTCGATCAATTGCCCGATCCAACTGACGACAACGTCAATAACGCTGGCTGGTATCTAGATCTAAACGTTTATGCCGGAGAGCGGGTCACCGGTGACATCATATTGAGAGATGGCATTTTGATCGCCATCGGCTTTATTCCCGAACAAAGCCGCTGCAGTGCGGGGGGCGAGTCTGTTTTTATGGAACTCAATGCCTTCACCGGCGGTTCGATCGGGGCCATTCAGTTTGATATTAATGATGATGGTGTCGTTGATGAGAATGATTTGGTCGAAGTCGAAATTGATGGAGAGACGGTTAAGGTTCCGCCATCCGGTTTAAAGCTGACGGGCCTTGTTCAACCGCCGGCAATCATCAAACTGGACGAGAAAAGAGAGAAGAAATATATGAGCTCTTCCGGCGGCGGTATTGTCGAGATCACCGAAAAGGCGGCCAAAACCGGCATCGCCTACTGGCTGGAGCTTACCGAATAGCGCCGACCGGCCAACGGATGGGCCTCTGCCGAGGTCATTACATCACCCCCCATCACATTCCACAATTCTCCGCCTGCGGCGGATGAGGGCAGCGATCTACCTGCAATTACTGAACGGGTGAGTGGATTTTTGTGCCCGGCTCAAATTCTTTATCGGCTTTGGTTACAATCACCGTGGCGGTGGTGTTTTCGGTGTGAATGACCAGCAATTCCGCAAAATCAACCGGCAGCAGCAGAACTTTTTCTTTCTTTTTGGGATCAAGCTGTTCGGCGACCTGGTAGTATACGTTGTAGAATTGTCCGGGCTGCACCCCGTCTTTTTTGCCTTTATCGATAAAGGCAATCATCTGGTCGCCGATGAGTCTGTTGTGATCTTCGGCTTCAATGATTTTGCCTTCCAGGCCCTTGGGGCTGTCTTTTAAGATGACCTTTGGCATACGCCGATAATAAGGCATTAACATGTCTTCGAGATGAATCGGGCGGTAAGATTCGATTACCGTTCCGATGACATAGTTGGGCTGTATCTGGGTAATTTCGACCACGCCGGTCAGTAAATGCTGTATGCCGATGTACTCATTGGTGAATCGATCCCGGATCGGTTTTAATGTCCGATAAAGGGTGTAGCGCTGGCCGGGCACGAGTTTAGAATTACTTTCCGGTCGGATATAAACAACGTCGTCAAAATTGATCATTTCTTTGGTTTCCAGCACCTTAAAAATAGCGCCGTGTGGCGCCACCGCTTGCTTGCGAATAAAACCGACACGATCCAGAGCGGTATAATCATAGTGGATGAGATCTTCCAGAGTGGGCGGCGCTACCCCCGTTTTCTTTTCGCTGATTTTTTGAGAGCCGGCTCGACGCAACAAGCGGATACGCTCGCCTGGGTAAATACGATGGGGATTGGCAATCTGACTGTTTTCCTGCCACATCTCCGGCCATAACCAGGCAGAATCAGAAAATTTACGGCTAAGATCCCAGAGCGTATCGCCTTTCTGAACCGTGTAGTAAAACCCGGTTTCATGCTCGATTACTTTTTCGTTTTCGGCGGCCTCCAGCGAAAACGGCATTACCAGAAGCATTGTCAGCAAGATTGCCGCCCACATTTTAATTCGGAAATTTATTTTAAAATTCATCAGAAGCCCCACTTCGTTTTAAGTTTGCAGTAATATCAAAAATCAATTTATTTACAATAAGATTACCTGTTTATGGCCGAATTGTCAAGTTTTGCAATCCTGCTAGTTGTTGATCGGCGGCAAAAAAAAGCCCTCATGGCATAAAAACATGTCATGAGGGCTTTTTGCAGATCGTTTTGCAGTCGAATCGGCGAATAAGCGCTTACATCATGCCACCCATTCCGCCCATGCCGCCCATGCCGCCCATTCCGGGAGCGCCGCCGCCGGGCATGGCGTCCGCTTTGTCTTCGGGCTTTTCGGCAACCATGGCCTGGGTGGTCAGCATTAAAGAGGCCACA
>Ga0209536_100002370_pt1 | contig 30715 bp, 32 predicted proteins | sample DeeMarSeWOR28_12_FD_187461 | JGI IMG/M metagenome (GOLD analysis project Ga0209536, IMG submission 187461) | Marine sediment microbial communities from White Oak River estuary, North Carolina - WOR-2-8_12 (SPAdes) (version 2) | ecosystem: Environmental > Aquatic > Marine > Intertidal zone >...
CGGCAGCGACATCGGCTCGATAGGGCCGGTAGGCCTCGACATCAGGAGCTATGTCGATTTCAGCGCTGCCGTGCTTGCCGACTTCGTCTGCGGCGCAAACGAGGATGACAAGCACCTGGTCAACGTCAACTGGGGGCGTGACTGCGCCGAACCGGTTAGCGTCGACCTGCGCAACGTCGTCGATGGGGATCCGAGCCCCGACGGCAGCGGCCAACTCAGAATACTGCGCGGTATCGAGGTCGGCCATATCTTCCAGCTAGGACAAAAGTATTCACTGTCCATGCAGGCGACCGTGCTCGACGAACAGGGCAAGACCGCGGCACCCTACATGGGATGTTATGGAATCGGCGTTACGCGGGTGGTGGCGGCCGCGATCGAGCAGAATCACGACGACCGCGGCATCATCTGGCCCGCCGCGCTGGCACCGTTTCAACTCGCAATTTGCCCGATCAATTACCACAAATCAGAGAGCGTCAAGGACGCCACCGAGGCACTCTACCAGCAATGCATCGAGTCCGGGGTCAGCGTATTGCTGGACGATCGCGCGTTGCGGCCCGGCGCCATGTTTTCCGACATGGAGCTGATCGGGATTCCGCATCGTATCGTACTCAGCGATCGCAGCCTCGCCTCACAACAGTTCGAGTACAAAGGCCGGCGCGATCAGGACGCACAGCAACTCCCACTCGGTGAGCTGGACGGCCTGATCGGCAAGCTGCGCTCCGAATCATGCGACTCCAGCAACTGAACAGAGCGCTGCTGTGCGTCAGCCTGGTGTTGCTGGGATCGACAGCGGCAGCGCAGTCGGAGCCCGATCCTGAGCTGCGGCGCTTACTACAAGAAGCGATCCAGACGGACTCCGGCTTCGAAGATCGCTTCGATGCGCAGGTATGGTTGCTTGACATGTCACAGCGGCTGGAGAAATTTGTCGACGACCCGGCAACCAGGGTCGAAATGCTCAAGCGCATTCACTACGAAGCAAGGCGCGTCGGTCTCGAACCGGAACTGGTACTGGCCCTGATCGAGGTAGAAAGCGCCTTCGACGAGTTCGCGATATCGGTCTCCGGGGCGCGCGGCCTGATGCAGGTGATGCCTTTCTGGCTGAATGAAATCAACCTGTCGGATAAAAACCTGTTCAGGATTCATACCAATCTGCGCATGGGCTGCACCATATTGCGTTACTACATGGACAGGGAACCCGATGACCTGGGGCGCGCACTGGCGCGTTACAATGGCAGCCTGGGCAGCACGGTCTACCCCAACAAGGTTATCAACGCGCTGCACCGCAACTGGTTCAAACAATAACCGGCGAGGCAGCACAAACAGCAGGCGCGGGGGCGCAGCGGGAAGAAATCAACAGGGTCTGGCTCGCGGCAGCGTTTAATCGCCTATTCGAAAGCACCGAGGTTGGCGGCTTGCCAGCTAGCGTGGCGCAACAACCAGTCGTCGTCTTCCCTGACCATCTGCAATTCGAAGCGGTAAACACGCGCCTGCAGCGAGGCCAGGGCGTTGATATCGGAGATCACGGTTCCCGCCATCGCCACGTGCAAACTGACGCTGGCCTGGTTATCGGCAAGGATTTCGATGTCATCGATGCGGGTGAACAGGTGAACGCTCTGGTGACGGAAGAAGTAAGCCCGCAACAGCCGGCCGACCTGCTTACCATTGTTTCCCTGCTGATCGATGAAGTCGCGGTGCAGCAGATCGCCGAGTCCATCGGCGCTACGCGCTTCGCCAGCCTGCACGGCGCTATCGATAAAGCGCTGGATTTGCGCTTCGGGGGAATTGCTGTCGCCACTGCAAGCCTGCAGCAGCAACACTGACAGCAACAGCAGTATTCGCACAACCGGTTTCACGCGCCAGCCCGGCGCTCAGTGATCGTAGCGCGGTGGCGCCACCTTGAGAACTTCCTCGATCGTGGTCATGCCGCGCGCCACCTTTTGCGCACCGGCCAGGTTGAGTGGCTTCATACCCTGGCGAATAGCCGACTTGCGAAATTTGACCAGGTCGAAGTCGTCCCTGATCTCCGCCTTCAAACTGTCGGTGATCGACATCATTTCGTAAATTCCGACACGCCCTATATAACCGGTCTGGCGACATTCGAGACAACCATCGGCGCGCTGCACGGTGGCCGGGGCCGAGGTGGTCCATGGCTTGATCAACGCTTCCCATTCCAGCAATTCAAGTTTGCTTTCCCGCTTGCAATGGGGGCACAGTTTGCGCACCAGACGCTGGGCCACGACGCCGATCAGCGTGGCGTTAATGAGATAGGAGGGGACCCCGACCTCGATCAGGCGGGCAATCGCTGACGGCGCGTCATTGGTGTGCAGCGTGGATAGCACCAGGTGCCCGGTGAGCGCCGCCTGCACCGCCATCTCGGCGGTTTCCCGATCACGAATTTCGCCGACCATGATAATGTCGGGATCCTGGCGCAGCAGGGTTTTGACACCCGAGGCGAAGTCCAGGCCGATATTGTGTTGTACCTGCATCTGGTTGAAGCTGGGCTCGACCAGCTCGATCGGATCCTCGACAGTACAAACATTGACTTCGGGTTTGGCAAGCTGTTTAAGGCTGGTATACAGCGTGGTCGTCTTACCGGAACCGGTCGGTCCGGTCACCAGGATGATTCCGAATGGCCGCGCAATCATGCTGTTCCACAGATCCGATTCGGTTTTTTCAAAACCGAGCGCCGCGAAGTTCTTCACCAGAACCTCGGGGTCGAAAATCCGCAGCACCAGTTTTTCACCGAAGGCGGTAGGCATGCTCGACAGGCGCAACTCGATCTCCGCACCGTTTGGCGACAGCGTCTTGATACGACCATCCTGCGGTTTACGCTTTTCCGCGACGTCGAGTCGGCCCATGATCTTGATGCGGCTGACCACCGATGGCGTAATGCTTGCTGGAATCTCGTAAACCTGGTGCATCACCCCATCGATGCGAAAACGCACTCTGCCGTACTCGCGACGCGGTTCGATGTGAATGTCACTGGCGCGTTGACTGAAGGCGTATTGCATCAACCAGTCGACGATGCTGACGATATGCTGATCTTCGGCATCGACCTTGCCTGATTTACCCAGCTCGATCAACTGTTCGAGGTTCTGGATATTCCCCGGCAGCGCGCCCGCCGTCTTGACGCCGGCGCCGTCCATCGCCTTGCTAACGCTGTAAAACTCGACCAGATAGCTTTTAAGCTGGCTCGGATTTGCCATCACCGTAGTAATTGGCCGATTGACGATGCGCTCCACCTCGGACATCCATTCGAAATCGAAGGGATCGGTTACGGCAATAACTACTTCGCTCGCCACCACCTTGACCGGAAGAATATTGAAGCGCGAGGCATAGGCGTAGGACATGATCGAGGTGCAGCTCGCGACGTCCATTTTCAAGGGATCGAAATGATAGCGGGGTTGCCCGGACTGCTCGGCCAGCCAATCGGTCATAACGTCGAGCGTCAACACCTGATCCGGAATAGACTTGTTGTTCCATTGACGATTGGCAACGATTTCAAGGGGATGCAGATTCTTGCGATCCTCGACCGAAACCAGCGAGCTGATCATCTTCGCCTTGTCCTGCTCGACGATCTCCTGCTCTACCAGTTTTCCAAGAATCCAGTCCAGCGTACAAACGGGCTTAACCGGCATATTGCACCTGTATCAAGCAGGCCACCAGCGCCGACGCCGCAACGGCGAACAGGCGATGCGCCAGGCCATGGGCCAGGAGAAGATCCGTTTCAGGTATCGCCGGGCACGTCAGCGTCGCAACAGGGCTCGAGCCAGATGCAAACTGCAATGTCGATCTTGTCTTTGAAATATCGAAATTACTCATTCAATTCAAATTATTAACTGCAGGCTCGAGCCTGACCAGCGCCCTGGCTGGCAGGCTGATCGCGAATTTTATCCTTGCTTTGATTAACCAGAATATTAGCAGGATTTCATCCGCTTGCATGGCCGTTTACTCTACGGCTATTTCCGCGGGAACCCAGTTTTGTATGAACTGCTCGATCATTTCCTGGGTTATCGGGCCGACCTGTCGTGCTACCACCTTGCCCTGCGGCGTTACCAGAAAGGTAGTGGGCAATCCCGGAATCAGTCCCAGCTCCGATTGTTGCCCTGGTTCCGAGACGAAAATCGGGTAGCTGATAAAATAATCCTCGAGAAAGGTTTGCAGACGATCCTGGCTGATGAGTTCCGAATTGATGCCGATAACCATCGCATCCTTGTCCACATGTTCATCGTGAAACGATTGCAGTTCGGGCATCTCGACGATACAGGGCGGACACCAGGTAGCCCAGTAGTTGACCACCAGCCATTTTCCCCGGTATTGATTCAGATTATGCTTGCTGCCATCCAGCGCAACGAGCGGCATATCCACGGCCTGCACAGCAAATGGCAGGACAAGCAACAACAGCAGGGCTGACAATCTGGATTTCATAACACCACCTGGAATCACAACGCGCTAAAACGACAGGGCAGATAACAATTAGGAGAAGCCAAGCCAAAATTAGTTCAACCGATGCCGCAGATCACCACCCTCGGTAAATTGCCAGGCATAGCTGACTCCTCACTGAAGCACCATGTTTGACCAGTATGCATCCGGGCCACGGACCGGAAGCAAAAAAAAGCCCGCACTCGGCGGGCTTTTCTATCTTTGCTAGAGGCTTACTGAGACAGGTAATCCAGATCGGATGCTTCGGTCTCACCCAGAGTCCAGGCGCCACGGTTCTTGGCGTGTGCGATCGCGGCAGCACGCTCGGCACCCTTGGCTTTCGGGATGTAGAAATACTGGCCCGGATAGATCAGGTCGGCATCTTTGATCTGTCCTGAGTTCGCCTTGTAGATCAGCGGCCACATGAACGGGTTGCTGTAAATCGTGTCCTGACCTGCGATGTTCCACAGATTATCGCCACTGACGACGAGGTAACCACCCATATAAGGTGACTCACCCGCAGGCTCGGGTTCAGCCATCTTGGTATCTTCTTCCTTCGTCATCTGCATGGCTGCGATGGCCTCGGCTGCGGCTTCCTCGGCCTTGTTGGCGAGAATCTTGGCGCGCACGTTTTCACAATCGGCTGCTGCCTGCTCGGCTTCGGCTATGATTTTGGCGTTTTCTTCCCAGTCCGCACCCAGATTCCGCGCGCGAGCGTTTTTCAGTTTCGCCGCATAAATCGCGTTACGTACTTCGGGAGTACCACCAGTACAGTCGACTTCCACCGCCTTTGGCATCTCTTCCGTGGAACTTTGTTGGCAGCCAGCAATCAGGCCTGTGGTCAGGAGTGCAAGCGCTGCAACCTTAATGAGTTCAGTTGGTTTCATCTATTGTATTCTCCGAAGAACTTTATCGAATTAGGTTTAGTGTTGATTTTTGAGAGTCTATTTTGCCAAGAAGACTACATTGATCAACCCCTTAGAGCAAGTTTTTAATGTAACTATTACTCAATCGACGCTGATTATAGCCTAGATTTCACGCTTTTCTTGATAGCCGTCAATCGCCGGGGCTTCTACTGTTAACGGAACCCGCGAATTCGGCTATTGCCAAGCCGTTAACGTTATTGTAAAACTGCGCCACCTAAAGCCGCCCGGTGCCGCAACATGAGTAACGACAAATTCGTCATCTACCACAACCCCAGGTGCAGCAAATCCCGTGAAACACTGCAACTTCTCGAGGACAACGGCGTCGAACCCGAAATAATCGATTATCTTGAGGATCCGCCCACTCCAGAGGAACTCAAACGCATCATCGAAATGCTCGGCGTCCCGGCGCGCGATTTACTGCGCACCACCGAACCGGTTTACAAGGACGCCGACCTGGACGACGACAGCCTGAGCGACGACGAGATCATCGACGCCATTTGCGAGTATCCGGCATTGATGCAACGCCCGATCGTGGTTACGGGCGACCGGGCAATCATCGGCCGGCCTCCGTCCAGGGTACTGGAAATCATTGCATAAAATTCTGATCGTCTTTTACAGCCGCCATGGCAGCGTGGCGCGCATGGCCGAGGAAATCGGTCTCGGCGTGGATTCCAACACGGACTGCGAAGCGGTTTTGCGTTGCCTGCCGCCGGTCTCGGCGTTGAGCGAACAAGTCGACGATGCGGTGCCCGATAGCGGTCTGCCTTACGCACAGCTGAGCGACCTGGAAAATTGTGCCGGACTGCTGATCGGCAGCCCCGGTTACTTCGGCAACATGGCGGCGCCGCTGAAATATTTTCTCGACCAGACCAGCCCGCTGTGGCTTAGCGGAGCAATGATTGGCAAACCGGGAGCTGTGTTTACCGCGACCTCGAGCCTGCACGGCGGACAGGAGACCGTACTCACCAGCATGATGCTGCCGTTACTGCACCACGGCATGCTGATCACCGGCATTCCCTACTCGGAAGCAGCGCTCAACCAGACGCGCAGCGGCGGCACCCCCTACGGCGCCAGCCACGTCGCCGGGCAACAGGGCCTCGCGCTCAGCGATCACGAACAATCCGCCTGCCGCGCACTCGGTCAACGCGTCGCCGATCTCGCCTGCAAGCTGAATTGATCCGCAGCATGCATGCCCTGAAAGTCACCTGCCTGCTTTCGTGGTTGACCCTGGTCGGCCTGCAGCTCAGCCTGCCCCTGCTCACCACCAATTACTGGTTGCTGTTGCTGGTACTTCCCTTGCTGATTCCGTTGAGGGGGTTATTGGGGGACCGACGCTACACCTATAAATGGATCGGTTTTGTTACGCTGCTCTATTTCTGCATCGGTATCAGCGAGTTATTTTCGAACCCGGAGTTGCGCCTCTACGGTTTTGCAACGACGATCGCCAGCACCTCGCTATTTCTCGCCAGCATCTACTATGCCCGTTACCTCGGGCTAAGACGCGAGCATTGAGACAGCCCATGGGTTACTCTAAATCGGCGCGTTCCCGCAAAGCCTGCTTCACCAGCGGAATGGTGACACGCCGTTGCTGGGTGAGCGATATCCCGTCGAGGCGCCTCAGTATGTCGATCTGCGCGCCTAAATCGCGCGCATGATGGTTCATCAGGTAGGCGATAACCTCGTCCGACAAATCGATACCGAGTAAACGCGCGCGCCGCCGCAGGATCTGGCGAATTTCAGCATCGTCGCTGTCCGGCAAGCGCAGTAGCAGCCCCCATTGCAACCGTGAGCGAAAATCCTCCAGCCGCGTCGCCAATGCCCGGGGCCTCGCAGACAGCGAAAAAAGCAGGCGGAAATCACCGTCGCGGCAGCGATTGATCACCTGGTAAAAACAGGCTTCCCAACCGGCATCACCTGCGAGCGCATCGAGATTGTCGATAGCCAGCACGTCGCAATGGTCGAATCCGTCAAACTCGTCGGCAGCACAGTGACGCAGTTGCAGACCGTCAAAGATTTGCAACTGCACGCCGTGCTCGCGTGCAAAATCGGCGCTGGCGTTCAGCAAATGGGTTTTGCCACTGGCCTTTTCACCCCACAGGCCGATCTGGGTTTCGCCTTCTCCAAGCACCAGTTGCTGCAGGCTGCCGACGATCAATTCGGCGTGATCGGCGACAAAGTTATCGAAACTGAACTGACGGTCCAGCTTCAGCGCTAGCGCGATTTGTTTAATTGCCGGCTCCGCGATTGATGAAGCTGTAATTGAGGATGATCTGCTCGCCATCCTCGGTGTTTAGATGCGGAAAGTCTTCCTGTTCGAGCACGTTGCCAAATTCGATCAGGCGTTGCAGATCTTCCGGATCGTTACGCAGCTTGAGTCGATAGGTGACGACGTCCTTACTGATCAGCGCAACGCGCACGCTTTCCACCGCGTTCAACGATTTCAGGTAGCGCTGCACCTCGATCAACTTGTCGATATCGCCAAGCTCGGAAACGCTCAACAACAGCGACTCATCGACGCGAAGATGATCTTCCAGCGCATATTCGAGCGCCAGCGTCCTGGCCAGCTGTCGAATAGCCTGGTCGATCACCGCCTTCCTGGAAGACTCCTGGTAATTCCACCTGAATGCCTGCTCGGCGAAGCGTACCTCCCAGTCTCCTTGCCAGCCCTCGCCGCTGCGGCCCACAATCTGGCCGACCAGCAAGGCGTTCGGTGCATAGCGTCTTGCCATGGTGTTGATATTTTCATACTGGCGCGAAGCGACATCGCCGATACTGACCATCGCGATGTCCTCGAGATCCATCAGCGGAAACAGCACCGGAACCGCATGCATGGCTGCCGCGCGATCGAGCTCCTCGACCAGGTCCGGCGTGGCATCGTCGGACACCAGCCTGATGTTCTCGTTGACGTCATAGGAAATCACCAGCAGCGTGCTCGGCCGTTCGCGCCCCCACACCGGGAAGTTCTGCTCGCGCAGCAGGTCCTCGATCGATTGCTGGTCGAAATCGATACGCAATATCAGACGCTGGATCTCGTAGGCTTCCTCGTCATTCCCGGTCGGTTCGCGATTGAAGTAGCGGAACTGTTTGACGTAGCGCGCACTGTTTTCTATGGGTCGCTTGAATGCCGGGCTCTGCAGCGCATCGTCCGAGCCGCTCACCTTGATAATTACCTGCTTGAAGGCTGCACTGAATGCCTCCAGTCGCAGGCTGGTGGTTTGATCGGCAACCGGTAACTCAACGCTAAACAGGTCTTCCACCAACACCGCCCGTGCGGCGGACGGCAACAGTGCGAACAGCGCCGTTGCCAGCACAAGAAATTTCAACAACTTCATCGTTTCCCTATCTTCATCGACGGACATTTCCCAGCAAGGCGTGTAAAATAGCACACCACTATTGTTTCCTGAACCAGCAAACCATGAATCCCGAGGCATCCCCCAAGGTATCGCTAAGTTATCGCGATGCAGGCGTCGACATAGACGCCGGCAACGAACTGGTAGAGCGCATCAAGCCGGCGATCAAGGCAACACAGCGCGAAGGTAGCGTCGGCAGCATCGGCGGCTTCGGTGGTTTGTTTGAACTGCCGCTGCATCGCTATCGCAACCCGTTACTGGTATCCGGCACCGACGGCGTCGGCACCAAGCTCAGGCTCGCCATCGATCTCGGTATCGTCGACGGCATCGGCATCGACCTGGTGGCAATGTGCGCCAATGATATCGCGGTACTCGGGGCCGAAGCACTCTTTTTTCTGGACTATTACGCCACCGGCAAGCTGCAGGTTGCACAGGCCGAACAGGTGATCAAGGGGATCGCCGCCGGCTGCCAGCAGGCCGGCTGCGCGCTGATTGGCGGGGAGACCGCGGAAATGCCGGGTATCTACCAGAGCGGCGATTTCGATCTCGCCGGTTTCTGTGTCGGCATCGTGGAAAAGGATCGCGTGATCGACGGCAGTCGCGTCCGCGCGGGCAATCGCTTGCTCGCGCTGGCCTCGTCGGGGGTGCATTCTAACGGTTACTCGCTGGTGCGCAAGATCATCGAGGTCTCCGGCAGCCAGTTGTCGCAGGATTGCGGCGGTGAGTCTCTCGCCGAAGCGTTGATCAGGCCTACCCGCATCTATGTGAAAAGCCTGTTGGCGCTCAGCGCCGAGTTCCCGATCAACGCCATTGCCCACATTACCGGTGGCGGGCTGGTGGAGAACGTTCCGCGCGTACTGCCGGCGGGGCTCAGCGCGCGCATTGACCTGCAAAGCTGGCAGCCCGGCCCGGTTTTCGCCTGGTTACAGCAAAGCGGCGGGGTTTTGCAGCCGGAGATGCTGCGCACCTTCAATTGCGGCGCGGGCATGATACTCGCCATCGACGCGGAACTCGAACAGCCGGTGTTGCAGGCGCTGCAAGCTCTCGGCGAAGACGCCTGGGTAATCGGCGACGTCGTCGAACGCAAGGATCAGGATGCGATTATCTTCAGCTGAGCAGATTTAGATGAGCGATGAGCTCAGCCTGGCGGTGCTGATATCCGGTAGCGGCAGCAACCTGCAAGCCATCATCGACGCCATCGACAGCGGCAAGCTGCGGGCCAGGATCGACACGGTCGTGTCCAACAACCCGGATGCATTCGGTCTGCAACGCGCCCGTAAACACGGTTTGTCGACCACGATCATCGATCACCGCGACTTTACCAGCCGCGAACTCTACGACGACGCGCTGCGTCGTCACCTGCAGTCCGTGGCGCCGGATTTCATCGTGCTGGCCGGTTATATGCGAATCCTGAGCGCGGCATTCGTGCGCGCTTTCGAACATCGGATTCTGAACATTCACCCTTCGCTACTGCCGGCCTACAAGGGGCTCGATACGCACCAGCGCGCGCTCGACAACGCCGAAACCCGGCACGGCGTCAGCATTCACCTGGTGACCGCCGAACTCGACGATGGCCCCATCCTGCTGCAGGGCAGCTACCCCATCGATCCGGGTGATTCGGCCGCCGACCTGCAGGCAAAAGGCCACCGCCTCGAACACCAGATGTATCCGCTGCTGTTGCGCTGGTTGAGCGAGGGTAAACTAATCATCGATGATAACGGTCGAATTCAGTATGAACAGACCCCACTCGAACAGCCGATTCAGTTTACCGGTTAGTCTCTGCCTGGCCCTGTGCCTGACCCTGGGTAATAGTGCCCCGGCAGCAGCGGCGCAGGTACCATTGCGTGCATTCAGCGCCAGTTACGACCTGCATAAAAGCGGCATGCATTTTGGCATCGCCGAACTGAGCCTGGCGCCGTTCGAGAACCACTGGCGCTGGCGCTTGACAACCGAGGCACGCGGCATCTACGCGTCGCTGTACAACAAAAAACCCTATACCGAGACTGTTTTCAGCTTCGCTAAGGGAACGCTTCAGCTGCGCTCGATCGTTCTGTCCGATGCAAATGACGAACAGACGAAAGACTATGAATCGGCCAGCTTCGACTGGACAAACGGCAAAGTGAATGCTTTACGCAAGGGCAGGCAAATCAGGCTGGCGCTGTCCGCGGAGGTTTACGATTACCAGAGCATTCACCTGCTCGCCGCCAGCATGCAGATGCAGCAACTGCAACAGGCCACCGTCAGCTTTTATCGCAAGGGTAAACTGATCGATTCGAAGCTGGTTTACCAGGGCGAGGCAAGCGTCGAAATCCAGGGCAAGCAGGTCGCGGCGCGGGTTTTCGAGCAAACGATCGACGGCTCGAAAACGAAAACGAAATATTACTATGCCGCAGACAATCCCCTGTTGCCGTTGCTGGTGGAGACCCGCAAAGGCGATGCCAGCCCTACCATATTGCGGCTGCGTAAAGTCGAGTGGTTATCATAGCCGGGTAAAGCCCTGCTCCCGCTGCAGGCGTTCGATCTCGGCGGGCGCATAGGGCACTTGTTCGATAAAGCTGGGCAGCTCATCCTGCTCGATATCGAGAATTCTCATCATTGTCTGGCAAGCCTTGATATCGATGATGTTGTCCTCGTCCAGCAATCGTGCCCGCTCCACCACCGACTGATTCGACGAGTAATTGCGCTTTTGAAACAGTTGCAACTCATCACCATGCAACACGATGGCGATGCGGCTGTGTTGCTCGGGGTCGAACAGGGCGCGCAAGTCCTCGGCGCGGTCGAGCACCACGTCAAGCTGTTGCGCGGTACTCACCGTTACGCTGAAAACATAGCCCTCCGCTTTGGGTTCGGCACCCTGAGCCGGAGCGCCGATCGAGGCCAGCATCAGCAACGATAACAGGATTTCGCGCAGGCCGCGCCGCACCTCAGTCGCTTCCGGCAATCGTCATGTTGTCGATCAGGATCGAACCACACTGAATGCTCCCGCGGTAGTCGACATCATTGCCGATCTCGACTATGCCCTTGAACATCTCGCGCAGATTGGAAGCGATGGTCACTTCCTCGACAGCGTGATCGAGCTTGCCGTTTTCGACCCAGAAGCCGGCTGCACCTCGCGAGTAGTCGCCGGTAACGTTGTTGACGCCATGCCCCATCAACTCGGTAACCAGCAGGCCGCGATGCAGGCTGGCAAGACAGTCGGCGAAGCTCTTGCCGGTGTCATCGAGCCCCAGGTTATGCACGCCGCTGGCATGACCGGTGGAACGCATACCCAACTTACGCGCCGAATAGCTGTCCAGCAGGTAACTCTGGATCACGCCATCGCTCACCAGGCTGGATTCGCGGGTGGCCACACCCTCGCCATCGAAGTCGGCGGAGGCCAGCGCCTGCGGCAGGAACGGATGCTCGCGCAGTTGCACGAAATCCGGAAAAACCTGCTCGCCGATGCTGTCGAGCAGGAAACTCGCCTTGCGATACTGCGCCGCGCCGCCGATAGCCGAGGTAAAGCTGGCGATTATGCCGCGCGCGAGTTCAGGCGCAAACAGGATAGGCGCCTGCTGCGTCCTGATCTTGCGTGCATCCAGCCGCCGCAGGGTGCGCTCAGCCGCCTTTTCACCGATGCTGCGGGCGCTGGCGAGATACTCCGGATTACGGCTCACGTCATACCAGTAATCGCGCTGCATGTGGCCCCTGGATTCGGCTACCACCGCACAGCTGATGCCGTGGCGCGTCTTTTGTTCCGCCTGCAGGAATCCGTGGGAGTTGCCATACACCGACAGGCCCGCGCTGGAATCGACCGACGCCCCTTCCGAATTGACGATGCGCTTGTCGTAGTCGAGCGCAGCGACCTCGCATTCCAGCGCCAGTTCGATCACCTGCTGCGGTTCCAGCGGCCAGGGATGATACAGGTCCAGCGCGTGGAACTCGGTCGCCATCAATTCGGCATCGGCGAGTCCGGCACAGGGGTCTTCCGAGGTGTAGCGCGCAATATTACAGGCGGCTTCGACGGTTTTACGAATCGCCTCGGGGTCCAGGTTGGAGGTACTGGCGCTGCCTTTGTGGCGGCCGAAATAGACGCTGATGCCAAGCCCATTGTCCTGCTGGTGCTCGATGGTCTCTACCGAGCGCATGCGGGTGGCTACCGAAAGCCCCTGCGACACCGAGAGCCCTGCCTCGGCCTGGCTGGCGCCGGCGTCGAGCGCCATTTTCAGCGTATCGGCGACGATGTTTTTACAGGAATCGACGTTGCTAAATGATAAGATACTGTTCTTTTTATGGTTCATTGGCGCATTTTATCCCAGGCGGTTATGGAAAACGAAGCAGAGTTTGATGAAATCGAATACGTCAGCAAGAGTCAGCTTAAACGCGACAGTCAGGCCATCCAGGATCTGGGCAAAAGACTGGCGGCGTTACCCGCGGAACAGCTGGCGCGCATTCCGCTGGACGAGCCTGTGCTCGAAGCGATCGCGCTGGCCCATCGAATTCAAAACAAGCGCAGCGCGCTCAAGCGGCATTACCAGTTCCTCGGCAAACTGCTGCGCGCACGCGACACCGACGCCATTGTCACCGCCCTCGCCGAAATAGACAACGAGAGCCAGCACTCGATTCAAAAACATCACCGCGCCGAACGCTGGCGCGATCGCATTATCGAACAGGGCGCCGACGCCATCGAGGCGCTGGTCGCCGAAGTAGAGCGCGCCGACCGGCAAAAACTACGCCAGTTGTGGCGCAATCATCAGCACGCCAAATCCGACGCCAAACAAACCCAGCACGCACGCCTGCTGTACCGCGAGATTTTCCAGTCCATCGATTCCTGAGGCCGATGCATCGGGTCGACGTCGGGGAGTCACACGCCCGAGGTCAGCCGGCAGATTATCCGGGGCTGGCCGGGATGATCGGGGTGCTGCGCACCACGTCGGCGTTTTGCGCACGATCGCGCAGGAAGTGATCCATCAGCACGATCGCCAGCATTGCCTCGGCAATCGGCGTGGCGCGTATGCCGACACAGGGATCGTGGCGGCCTTTGGTACGAATATCAACCGCGTTGCCGTCGACATCGACACTGCGCCCCGGCAGGTGAATGCTGGAGGTGGGTTTCAGCGCGATGCTGACCAGCAGGTCCTGGCCGGAGGTGATCCCACCCAGCGTTCCGCCGGCGTGGTTCGACAGAAATCCCGCGGGCGTGATCTCGTCGCGATTCTGCGTACCCTTGAGTTCGATGCAGGAAAATCCGGCGCCGATTTCGACACCCTTGACGGCATTGATGCTCATCATCGCATGCGCGATATCCGCATCGATACGATCGAATATGGGTTCGCCGAGGCCGGGTGGGACGCCGCTCGCGACCACCGAGATGCGCGCGCCGATCGATTCGCCTTCCTTACGCAGCGCATCCATGTATTTTTCAAGCTCGGTCACCAGTGCCGCGTCCGGGCAAAAAAACGGGTTATTGTCGACTTCGTTCCAGTCGAAGTTCACCGCCTTGAGCGGACCCAGTTGCGCCAGGTAACCGCGCACCTCGATGCCGCAGCGGCTGGCGAGATACTTTTTGGCAATGCCGCCCGCCGCCACGCGCATCGCGGTCTCGCGCGCCGACGAGCGCCCGCCGCCACGATAGTCGCGAAAACCGTACTTCTGCGTGTAGCTGTAATCGGCATGCCCGGGCCTGAACAGGTCCTTGATATCGCTGTAATCTTTGGAACGCTGATCCTCGTTGTGGATCAGCAGGCAGATCGGCGTGCCGGTGGTCTTGCCCTCGAAGGTACCCGACAGAATCTGTACCGCATCGGCTTCGCGCCGCTGCGTGGTGTGGCGCGAGGTCCCGGGCTTGCGCCGATCCAGGTCCTGCTGCAGATCGGCCTCGCTGAGCTCGAGCCCGGGCGGACAGCCATCGACGATGCAGCCGATGGCGCTGCCGTGGCTTTCGCCAAACGAAGTCACTACGAATGATTTGCCGAAACTGTTTCCCGACATACTATATGTCCTGTATTGAATTGAATCGAATCTGCACCCAGTTAAGACGCAATGACACATTCTACTAAAAAACTCGGCATGATGTTCATTGCTGGAGCCTGTAGTCTCGGCCTTTTATTGCTGACGCTGGTATTCAGCGAAATCCTCGACCAGCAGAACAACCCGAACCAGTCGATAGCCACAGTCCAGGGCGGTGGCTTCGAGGAGATCGTGCTGCAGCGCAATCGCATGGGCCACTATGTATTCGATGGTGAAATCAACCGCCACAAAGTGACCTTCCTGGTCGACACCGGCGCCACTACGACCGCGATTCCCGTTAACCTGCAGCGAACGCTCGGGTTGAAACCAGGAGCGGCTACTTCCGTGTCCACCGCCAATGGCGTCACCCGGGCTTACCTCACGCGCCTCGACCAGCTGAGGCTTGGAGACATCGAACTCTACGACGTCAACGCCAGCATTATTCAGGGAATGGATGGCGGCGAAGTGCTGCTCGGCATGAACGTATTGAAAAATTTCGAACTGGTGCAACGCGGCGAACAACTGATTATTCGCCGTTATCGCTAAATTTAACATTTTTATAAACTCGCAATAATCTCGATAATTCGGTGAACTTTCCGCAAAAGCACCCCCTCTAAGCTCGCGTAACGGTAGACTTTACCGTACGATAAAATTCACAATACTTGAGGAAAAACCACATGATTACAGCCAGGAAAACTACCGGTGTCGCCCTTGCCGCAGCCGCAGCCGCAATGTTCGCCGTTGCTCCGATGAGCGCCACCGCCGCCGAAAAAGCAGGCAAATGCTTCAACGTTAATTCTTGCAAGGGCACCAGCGCCTGCGCGACCGCTACTACCAGTTGTGCAGGCCAGAATTCCTGTGCCGGCCAGGGCTGGGTCAAGCGTACCAAGTCTGAATGTGAAAGCGAAGGCGGCAAGTTCGAAGCCTAATCTGTAACCATCAGGTAAGTAATAAAATGCACCGGCCCTGCCGGTGCATTTTTTTTGCACCATGGCTACAATCGATACCGAACTGCATTTTCACGAGCCTCGATGACGCAACAACAGCCTAGACCTTTCCTCGGATTCGGCCTTGGTTTGCGCGCGGAGCACTACCAGGAGATTCTCGAGCGCAAGCCACGCAACGTCGACTGGTTCGAAATCCTCAGCGAAAACTACATGATAGACGGCGGCAAGCCGCTCTACTTCCTCGACGCCATTCGCCAGGACTACCCGATGGTGATGCACGGCGTATCGATGTCGCTCGGCAGCACCGACGAACTCGATTACGGCTACCTCGGGCAGCTGAAGGCGCTGATCGAACGGGTCCAACCGCACTGGTTTTCGGACCATCTGTGCTGGACCGGGGTGGATCACAGGAATATGCACGATCTGCTGCCGCTGCCCTATACCGAGGAAGCCGTCGCCCACGTTGCCGATCGCATTTCCCGGGTACAGGATTTTATCGGCCGGCAGATGCTGATCGAAAACCTGTCGAGCTACATCACCTATTGCGCAGACGCGATGCCGGAATGGGAGTTTCTCGGCGCCGTCGCCGAGCGCGCCGACTGTTACCTGCTGCTCGATGTCAACAACATCTACGTCAGCAGTTACAATCACCACTACGACCCGCTGGACTATCTCGACGGCATCCCCGCCGAGCGCGTCTGGCAGCATCACCTGGCCGGGCACAGCAACGACGGCAACCTGATCATCGATACCCATGACCAGGACATCATCGACCCGGTCTGGACCCTTTACGAGGAGACCGCAAGGCGCCTGGGCCCGGTATCGACGATGATCGAGCGCGACGGCAACATCCCCGGGCTCGACGAAGTGCTGGCCGAGCTCGAGCAGGCGCGCAGCATCGCGGCGCCCTGGTATCAATCCTGATCATGTCGCAGTTACGCGATCTGCAGCTGCGCTTCCAGCAATACCTGATCGACGGCTCACCGGCGATTGAAGACGATATCGTCAGCACCGATACGGCGCTCGCCGAACACCGTCTCGGCGCCTACTACAACGCTTACCGCATTCGCCTGATCGACGCACTCGCGGTGGACTACTCGGCGCTGGAGAAATACCTGGGCCGGGAAGCCTTCGAACACCTGGGCCTGGATTACCTGCAGCGTCACCCGTCGCGCTTTCGCTCGATACGCTGGTTCGGCCAGCAGCTGCCCGAATACCTCGGCGAATATTACCAGGCTGACGACGCCGGCCTGGTGCACGAGCTGGCCCTCTACGAGTGGGCCCAGGCCACGGTTTTCGATGCGGCCGACAGCCCGCAGCTGGTGCAGCTCGAAGACATGGCCGGGGTTCCCGCAGAATCCTGGCCGGCGCTGCACTTCGAATTCATCGCGGCGCTGCGCTGGCTCGACCTCCGCTGGAACGTGCCACAAATCGAATCCGCGCTCGACAACGGCGACCCACTCCCCGAGGCTCAGGCCAGCGAATTCCCGCAGCGCTGGCTGCTGTGGCGGCGCGATTTCAAAACCCACTGGCGCTCACTCGAGGTACACGAAGCCTGGGCCATCGAACAGGCCGCAAGCGGGGCGAGCTTTGCCGAAATTTGCGAGGGCTTGCTGGAGTGGATCGACCCCGAGCAGGTTGCGCTGACCGCCGCCGGATTTCTCAAGCAATGGATCGGCGATCAATTGCTCAGCCGTGTTGGCGAATTCTGACCACTACAACGGGGGATTACTCAACGCCAGCGTTATCGAAATGCTGGACATCGCCGCCTCGCGAGAGCATATATTGTTGCCAGGTCTTTAGTGTTAATATAATCCACAAAATGCACCTCCGCGTAACAGCGGAAAGTCTACCGGGCCGCCAAATCCCTATCATCGCTCTGACCCAGGAATCAACGACATGCCAGATCTCGACCTCGACCTCAAGCTCAAGGACCTCGATATTTTCCACGGATTCATTCGTCGTCACATAGGCCCCGGCGCCGAAGACGAGGCCGCCATGCTTGCCGAGCTCGGGATGAAGAACATGGAGGAGCTGCTGGACAAGGTGGTGCCCGAATCGATCCGGCGGCGCGAGGAGATCGAGGTCAAGTCCAGCCTTTCTGAACGCCAGGTGCTGAACCGGCTGTACCAGATCTCGATTCGCAACCAGCTGTTCAAGTCATTTATCGGTATGGGTTACCACAACACCCATACGCCGACCGTGATCGAGCGCAACCTGCTGCGCAATCCCGCCTGGTACACCGCTTACACCCCCTACCAGGCCGAAATCTCGCAGGGGCGCCTGGAAGCGCTACTCAATTTCCAGACCATGGTCAGCGACCTGACCGGCATGGAACTGGCGAACGCGTCGATGCTGGACGAAGCCACCGCTGCTGCGGAAGCCATGGCCATGTGTCACCGCCTGTCGAAGAGCAAGAGCGATGTGTTCTACATCGCCGACAGCTGCCATCCGCAGACCATCGAGGTCGTCACAAATCGCGCCAAACACCTGGGCATCGAGTGCGTGATCGGCGATCCCTTCGATGCCGCCAGCAATCCCGAACTCTGCGGCGTACTGTTGCAATACCCCTGTTCAACCGGCGAAATTCACAACTACACAGAGCTGGTGCAACAGCTTCACGAAAAGAATGCGCTGGTGGCCGTGGCCGCCGACCTGCTCAGCCTGACGCTGCTCAAGCCCCCCGGCGAATGGGGCGCCGACATTGTCGTCGGCACTTCGCAACGCTTCGGCGTACCGCTGGGTTACGGCGGCCCGCACGCGGCCTTCATGGCCACGCGCGAAGCCTACAAGCGCTCGCTTCCCGGCCGGCTGATCGGCGTGTCGCAGGATTCGCGCAAACAGCCCGCGCTGCGCCTCGCCCTGCAAACCCGTGAGCAGCACATCCGCCGCGAGAAAGCGACCAGCAACATCTGTACCGCGCAGGCGCTGCTGGCGATCATGGCCAGCATGTACGCGGTTTACCACGGCCCGACCGAGCTGAGGCGCATCGCCCAGCGCATCAATCGCCTCACCATAGTGCTCGCCGAGGGCTTGCGCCGCCTGGGGCTCGAGGTGGAAACCAAAAATTTCTTCGACACCATTACCGTGCGCACCGGCAACGCCACCGAGTTCCTCCTCGCCTCCGCGCGCGCGGAGAAGTTCAACCTGCGCCAGGTTGACGACAACACCATCGGCATATCGCTCGACGAAATCGCCACCCGGGAAAACGTAAAGCAGCTGTTCAACGTGTTTACCCACGATCACGGCGACGAAATTACTTTCCACGAAACCGACGATATGGCCGGCAGCAGTTTGCCGCCCGAACTGGTGCGCCAGAGCGATTACCTGACGCACCCGGTGTTCAACAGCCACCATTCGGAAACCGACCTGATGCGCTACATGCGCAAGCTGGCGGACAAGGACCTGGCGCTCGATCGAACCATGATTCCACTCGGTTCCTGCACCATGAAACTGAATTCGGCGACGCAGCTGATCCCCGTCACCTGGCCCGGTTTCGGCCGCATTCACCCCTTTGTGCCGCTGGACCAGGCGCAGGGCTACCAGCAATTGATCACCGAGCTCGAACAGATGCTGTGCGCCTGCACCGGCTACGACGCGATTTCACTGCAACCGAATTCCGGCGCGCAGGGCGAGTACGCCGGGCTGCTGGCGATCAAGTCCTACCACGAAAGCCGCGGCGAGGGGCACCGCAACATCTGCGTGATTCCGGCCTCCGCGCACGGCACCAATCCCGCCTCGGCGCAGATGGCGGGGATGAAGGTGGTGGTGGTCGGCACCGCCAAAACCGGCAACATCGACATGGCGGATCTGAAGGCGAAGTGCGAGCAGCACAGCGACAACCTCGCCGCGATCATGATTACCTACCCGTCGACGCACGGCGTGTTCGAGGACAACGTTACCGAGGTCTGCGAGCTGGTGCACAAGCACGGCGGCCAGGTCTATATCGATGGCGCCAACATGAACGCCATGGTCGGCGTATGCGCGCCGGGCAAGTTCGGCGGCGACGTATCGCACCTGAACCTGCACAAGACCTTCGCCATCCCGCATGGCGGCGGCGGCCCGGGCGTCGGCCCGATCGGTGTCAAGCAACACCTGAAACCGTTTCTGCCATCCACCCGGCAAAACGGCGGGGGCATCAACAAGGTTTCCGCGGCACCGTTCGGTAGCGCCGGCGTGTTGCCGATCAGCTGGGCCTACATCTCGCTGCTGGGGCGCCACGGTCTGCCGCAGGCAACCGCGACCGCGATACTGAACGCCAACTACATCGCCAGCCGCCTGAAAGCCCATTTCCCGATACTCTACACCGGGCCCAACGGCCTGGTCGCACACGAATGCATCATCGATACCCGCATCGTCAAGGAAACCAGCGGCATCACCGTCGATGATATCGCAAAGCGCCTGATCGACTACGGTTTTCACGCACCGACCATGTCCTTCCCGGTTCCGGGTACGCTGATGATCGAACCGACCGAGTCCGAATCGCGCGAAGAAATCGATCGCTTCTGCGACGCGATGATCGCCATCCGCGCCGAGATTCGCGATATCGAGGAAGGACGCATGGACGCCACCGACAACCCGCTGAAAAATGCACCGCACACCGTCGACATGGTGTGCGCTGACGAGTGGAACCACGCCTATAGCCGTGAAAAGGCGGCCTATCCGGTGGCGTCGTTGCGCGACTGCAAGTACTGGTCGCCGGTAGGTCGCGTCGACAACGTGTATGGCGACACGCACCTGGTCTGCTCCTGCCCGCCACTCTCTTCTTATACCGAGGACGATGCGTAGGCAGGTAACTACAGGACGCTCCGATCGGGGATGGCGTCGTGCGAAATGCACTATGCTGCCGCCATCTTCGATCCTGCTGAGACATACTCAATAATGGCAATCAGTGTTTTTGATTTATTTTCTATCGGTATCGGGCCGTCCAGCTCGCATACCGTCGGGCCGATGCGTGCCGCGCAGCAATTCGCCAGCAACCTGCAACAGGAAAAGCTGTTGGCGAAAGTCGCGCGCGTCAAGGTCGACCTGTACGGTTCGCTCGGCGCTACCGGCAAGGGACACGGAAGCGACAAGGCAGTCATGCTGGGGCTCGAGGGCGAGCTGCCTGAATCGGTAGATACCGCGAGCGTCGACGCACGCATGGAGTCGATTCGCGGCGGCAACCGGTTAAACCTGCTCGGTCAGCAGGCGATCAAATTCAACGAAAAGAAAGACCTCATCATGCATCGGCGCGAGAGCCTGCCCTTTCATTCCAACGGCATGACTTTTCGCGCCTTTGATAAAAACGATAACGAGATCCGCAAGGCAACCTTCTACTCCGTCGGCGGCGGCTTTATCGTCAATGAAACCGCGCAGGGCACGGATCGCATCGTCAAGGACGATACGCCACAGCCCTACCCTTTCAGGTCGGCCGTGGACATGCTGTTGCACTGTACCCGCCACGACATGTCGATCAGCGACCTGATGATGGCCAACGAAAAGTGCTGGCGCAGCGAGGAAGAAATTCGCAGCGGGCTGCTCAAGATATGGAAGGTGATGCGCGACTGCGTCAAGAACGGTTGCCGCAACGAGGGCATTTTACCGGGCGGCATGAAGGTCAAGCGCCGCGCCGCCGAGTTATCGCGCAAACTGCGCGGCCAGCCCGCCATCACCTACAAGGACCCGCTGATGTGCCTCGACTGGGTCAACCTGTGGGCGCTCGCGGTCAACGAGGAGAACGCCGCCGGCGGGCGCGTGGTTACCGCGCCGACCAATGGCGCCGCGGGCATCATCCCCGCGGTGATGCATTACTATCAACACTTCTATCCCGCCGCCGACGACGACGGTATCGTGCGCTTCCTGCTGGTCGCCGGTGCCATCGGTATCCTCTACAAGGAAAACGCGTCGATCTCGGGCGCCGAGGTGGGCTGCCAGGGCGAAGTCGGCAGCGCCTGTTCGATGGCCGCCGGCGCGCTCACCGAGGTGTTGGGCGGCACTCCCGAACAGGTCGAGAACGCCGCCGAAATCGGCATGGAACACAACCTCGGGCTGACCTGCGATCCCGTCGGCGGCCTGGTGCAGGTGCCCTGCATCGAGCGCAACGCGATGGCTTCGGTGAAAGCCATCAATGCGGCGCGCATCGCGATGCGCGGCGATGGCCAGCACTTCGTATCGCTCGACAAGGTCATCAAGACCATGCGCGAAACCGGCGCCGACATGAAAACCAAGTACAAGGAAACCGCGCGCGGCGGGCTCGCGGTAAACATCATCGAATGCTAGGCGAACTGCAGACATGGCTTGACCCCTACCTGAGCGTGTTCGGCCGCAACGCCTGGATGCAGGCGACGGTGGCGATCATCGGCTCGCTGTTGCTGGCCTGGATATTCGACCGATTCCTCAGCGCCGGCATCCGCAAACTGACCGCCCGCACCCGCTTCCAGTTCGGCGATTTTCTCATCGAGTACCTGCACAAGCCGATTTACCTGACCCTGATTCTGATCGGTCTTGCGCTCGCGATAAGTCTGCTGCAGCTCGAACTCGGTGAAGGCATCGAAGAGATCGTCTTTTCAGTACTGCTGACCATCGGCTACATCATCTGGTCGATCTTCCTGCTGCGCGTGACGCGCGCGATGCTCAGGGCAATCGCCATCAGTGACCGGCACCTCGCGGTAATCAACCCACAATCCCTTCCGCTGTTTCAGAACGTCGCGATGATCACCATCGTGGTGGTGTCGGTATACATAATATTCACTGCCTGGAATGTCGACATGACGGCCTGGCTCGCGTCCGCGGGTATCATCGGTATCGCCGTCGGCTTTGCCGCCAAGGACACCCTGGCGAACCTGTTTTCAGGGGTTTTCATCATGGCAGACGCGCCCTACAAGATCGGCGATTATGTAGTGCTGGACAGCGGTGAGCGCGGTGAAATCACCCACATCGGCATTCGCAGCACGCGCCTGATGACGCGCGACGACGTCGAGGTCACCGTGCCCAATTCGGTGATGGGCAACACCAAGATCATCAACGAATCGGGCGGGCCGCATGAAAAGTACCGCATTCGCGTGGCGGTCGGCGTGGCTTACGGATCCGATATCGACAAGGTACGTGAAGTGCTGATGGATATCGCGCTGAACGACGAATCCGTTTGCGAAGACCCGGAACCGCGCGTGCGCTTTCGCCAGTTTGGCGGCTCCAGCCTCGATTTCGAGCTGCTGTGCTGGATCGAGCAGCCGATGCTGCGCGGGCGCGTACTCGACATCCTCAACAGCAAGGTCTACAAGCGCTTCATCGAGGAAAAGATCGAAATCCCCTACTCCAAGCACGACATCTACATCAAGCAGATGCCCGGGTAAGCCCCGGCTTTGTCAAACGATATTCCGGTTGAATTAAATGCCTAGCCTGCATATAGCACCATTATCCCGAGCGATGACGCAGGACAGATGCGGCTGAACGCCGGGCTGGACTGAAACCCATAGCAGAGCTATGGGTTGAGGGAAGCCCAAGTTCAAGCGTATCTGGACAAGTCAGCGCCGGGATAGGGCTTGGGCCGGTACAATGCCTACTTTTACTTCTACGGACATAGCTATCGGTTTACTCGTAAGTTTCAATTAGTTAGGTCAAGGCGCGAGACCGACTGGTGCTATATGCAGGCTAGTTGGCGAGCCTGGGACGCTGCGTCTCTGGCGCCCCAGCGACGAATAATTTTCTTATCCTTAATCTCGAACCATTCCATTGCAATCAATTCATATGACTTGCCGGTTGGTTCTTTGCCAAATGCCGGTGCACGGAACGTGCCAGTCTCGATATATTTTGCAGCCACGATATTTCCCTCGGCAATCAGACCCGTTATCTCGAGCTGCATCCCGTAGCCATCGATCAATTGCTGCCAGACAGGAGCGATCTTCGCAAATATGCCCTGGCCAAAAACACCCTGGATTTCCGCATCGTCTGCCAGCAATGATTTGAGGGCAGCCATATCGCCGCGATTGAATGCGTCTACGTACTGACGTACAACTGATTTCGACTCTTCTTCAGGGGACATATAGTCTTCAATATTGACTGAAACCGTAAATAGCTCGCATCAGCGCACACTTTGCTTCGAGCGCAGGCGCTTGCTAGCCGCATTCACGCTATCTGGAATTGTCGATCATTTGAATTGTTTTAGCCTCGACGTCCTCTGCGATCTCCATTAGAGCAGGATCATCTGACAGTGAAGCCAGCATTTTCGCCGGCTCTATGAGGCCGATCCTGGTCGAACCCTTTTCCGTATAAACCGAGATACGGCACGGCAAAGCCATGTTGAGTTTCATATCGATGGACAGCACCCTGGCGGCCTGGACTGGATTACAGACTTCGAAAACTCTGCAGTTTTCTGCGAAATCTACGCCTTTGCTGCGCAGGGTTTCTCCCAGGTCATGGATATGCAATACGCCAAACCCCAAATTCTTGACCTCACGTTCAAGGTCTGTCGAAGCCTGTTCAAAAGACTTATCTGTGTTCACAACATAGTACATGTGATCTCTCCGGGTTTCTTGGTCTGGATTTAACCTGTTAGTGGAAACACTCTCTGTATTGGTCAAGGTGTAGGTGCATTCTGTCAAATTCAAGCGCTGGCGGCGGGCGCCCCGTTCAGGTCGGACCTTCGCTTGCATTTGAGATCGGCAAAGTGGCGTTGGACCGATGATCCCGGAAATCACCATCGACGGCAGATCGAGCGGGGCTGCGTCGGCAGCCCCTCGAGATACAGGATCGATCCGCAATGCCGGGTGCCAGAGCGCCGCGGCCGTCAGTCATCGGCCGCAGGCACTGCAGGAGGTGATTCGCGCGTTACTCGCCGAAGACGCTGACGACCGCGTTGCGCACGCCGGCGACCAGCTCGTCGAGAGTGGCCCGGTCAGTGGTCAGCGGCGGAGCGATGCAGATGACCTCGCTGCGCATGCGCGTGAATATCCCGTTGGCGATCAGCGCCGCGGTCATCTTGGCGCCGACGCCCCATTCGGGCGCATACCAGGCTTTACTCGCCTTGTCTTCGACCAGTTCGACACCGCACATCATGCCCTTGCCACGCACGTTGCCGACATGCGGATGGCCATCCAGTTCGGCATGCAATTGTTGCAGCAGATAGGCACCCTTTTCCGCCGCCTGCTCGACCAGCTTTTCGTTTTCGATAAAATCGAGCGTCGCCAGGCCGACCGCGCAGGTCGTCGGGTGGCCGCTGTAGGTATAGGCATGCATCCACGGCTTGTCGCTACCGCGAATCGTGCTCGCGATTTCGTCGCTGATACCGATACCGCCGAGCGGCAGGTAGCCGGAGGTGATCGACTTGGCGAATTGCATCAGGTCGGGCTGCACCCCGTAGTGCTCGAGCGCGAACAGCTTGCCGGTGCGGCCGAAGCCGGTGATGACTTCATCCACTACGAACAGCACGTCGTACTGGTCGCAGATTTCACGAATACGCGGAAAATAGTCGTCGGGCGGCACGATGACCCCGCCCGCGCCCTGCACCGGCTCGGCGATGAACATGGCGACCGTATCCGCGCCCTGACGCAGGATTTCCTGCTCGAGTTCGTTGGCCGCCGCGATGCCCAGCGAGCTGCCGTCTGCGGGGGCCGGGTAATGATAGGGATCGGGCGCCGGAATATGGCTGAAGCCCGGCATGCGCGGTTCGAATGACGTCCAGTAGCCGGCAATGCCGGTGGCACACATGGCGGCAAAGGTCACCCCGTGATAACCCCAGGTGCGCGCGATGACCTTGGTTTTTTCAGGTTTTCCCTTCGCTTTCCAGTAAGAGCGAGCCAGCTTGAAATTACTATCGGTGGCCTCGCCGCCGCCCGAGGTAAAGTAGAAATTATTGATATTCGGATAAGTCAGGCCGGCGAGGCGATCGGCCAGTTCGATGGCCGGCCGGTTGGAACTGCCGTTATAGCTCGAACAGTAGGCCATTTGCTGCATTTGCCGGCTCGCGGCGTCGACCAGCGACTGGCGGCCATGCCCGCAGCTGACGTTCCACAGGCAGGACAGGCCATCGATGAAACGATTGCCATCGGCATCGATCAGGTGAGACCCTTCGGCCTTGACCCAGACCCTGGCCTTGGCATGGCCGGGATTGTGATGCAGGGGGTGGATCATGTGCTGCTGGTCTTTGTCGATCAGGGCGCTATTGCTGAGAGGGGCGTTCATAGTGTCGTCTCGGGGTCGTAATGGGCCGTAGTGGCGGCAGAATCAAGCCGGTATTATAGGCGTTCGCCGGGCCGAATAAACCTGTTTTCGGTTTTTGTCGGTAATTGCGCGCCGCCGGAAATTACCCCGTTTGGGCGATGACCGGGCCGCTACCGGCATGCGACCATCGGGGGGATTCTTGGATTACAGAGACAAAAACATGGAACGACCACTGAACATGATCTGGCTGATCAGGGACATCACCGCCGGATTTGACGCCAAGGCTATCGGTTACGCTGCTACCGATGCCACGGTCGCCGTCCTTGCAGCCTCCCCAAGATAATCTAGCCAAAGGGGTTTGGACGCTAAACCATATCTCCCGGCAGGCCGGGCTTTTCAGGCGCCATGCCGGGAGCAATCCAGCACCAGTCCCGCCATCGCCGTGCTCGCGCCCAGGTATTGTGATATTTCGATTTCCACCTGCTGTGGTAACCCGGCGCGCGCGCATTCGATTTCCGCTGGAATGTCCTTGCTCACATGATTTCCGCCGGCCAGGAAGTAAGGAACCACGACGATATGACTAGCACCCTGCTCCACACAAAGCTCCACGCCCTGGTGGATATCGGGCTCGGCCATTTCCAGAAAGGCGGTTACTACCCCGTCGAAACCATTGTTCTCGAGCGCCGCGACGCGCTCGCCGAGATGGATGATTTCATCGTTGGCACTCTGCCTGCGACTGCCGTGGGCAATCAGCAACAAATACTTCATAAGTTCAAAATCCGTTCGGGTTACGTCAGGGCAAGCGGCGCGTTCGGCGCATACAATGCCACCATCGGTCGCTACAGGCAAGCCCGCCAACGAGAGCAGCGAACCTGCCCTCAATTGGTGAGCGATTGTTCGCAAAGTCGTTATCTACTACTACGCAGCAGCAACCGTTTTGGACTATCGAGAGAGAAATTTACTACAACAGTCGCCGACCAAGGGTCGAAGTCGGCGCCATCATCGACGCCGGTCAGGTTTTCGCGCACGGGACTTGAGCCACGCGCGATATCTAATTACAGTGAATCGATAACCAAGAAGCAGCAGAACCAAAGAGCAGGTACTCCATGATCAAACACCTGGCAAGAATCGGGCGTTTCAACGCGGTGATCATACTGGCGTTTATGACCGCGCTGAGTTCGCTGGCGGTAACCCTGATCGCGGTCATGCTGCTCAACCAGCGAGGTTTAGACCTGCAAACCGACATCGCCGCATACCTCGCAGTCGGCGTCGCCCTGGTGGTAACGCTGCCTTTTGCGTGGTTTCTGATCGATCTGCTGTTGCGTGTGCATCACGACGAACAGGAAATGCGCCGCCTCGCCAGCTATGACTCCCTGACCGGGCTGTTGAGCAGGCACGCCTTCTTCGATAACGCCAACAACTACATATCGCTGGCGAAACGCGAGAAAAAACCCTTTTCGGTACTGATTATCGATCTCGATCACTTCAAATTGATCAACGATCGCTATGGGCATCCGGCAGGCGACGCCGTGTTGAAACTGTTTGCCGACGTCGTCAACAGCGTCGCCCGGCGCAGCGACATCATTGGCCGTATCGGGGGCGAGGAGTTTGCCATGATTTTACCGAGCACCAGGTCCTCCGAGGCGCTGGAATTCGCCGAGCGCCTGCATCATGCGGTCAACCAGGCGGTGCTGAAATACGACGGCAGCGCAATCCGTTACACGGTCAGCATCGGCCTCGCCGAATTCGACAACGACTCCGAGGACGGTATCGACGACCTGCTGGCAAGCGCCGATCACGCGCTCTACCGGGCCAAGCAGGGAGGCCGCAATCAGACCGCAACCTTCGACCCGCAACTCAACCAGGCCGCCGCCAGCTGAGCTATGGGGGCTAGCTGCGATCTGCTGATCACCGGGGCACGCGTCGTCGATGGTAGTGGCGGCGCCTCGCGATTCATCGATGTAGCGGTAGACCGCGACCGTATCGTCGATCTCGGCGATTGCCGGCACTGGCAGGCCGATACCCGCGTCGATGCGCGCGGCCAGGTGCTGGCGCCGGGTTTCATCGACAGCCACACCCACGACGAGCTCGCCGTACTGGAGACTCCGGAGCTGGCCTGCAAACTGTCGCAGGGTGTGACCACTGTGATTGCCGGTAACTGCGGCATCAGTCTCGCGCCGTTAGGCCCTGCTGAAAACCTGCCGCCACCCTTCCCATTGCTGGGCCCGGCGCGCGCGTTTCGCTACCAGTCGGTGCTCGCCTATCGCGAGGCCCTGGGGCGGGATCCCAGCGCGATCAACCTGGCGCTGCTCACCGGGCACAGCAGCCTGCGCCTCGACAGCATGCCCGCTCGACTCGACCATGCGGCCGACACCGCGGCGCGCGCGGCGATGCGGGACAGGCTTCGACTCGCATTGCAGCAAGGCAGCATCGGACTCAGCACCGGGCTCGACTATCCACCGGCGCGGGCAGCCACCACCGACGAAGTAGTCGAACTGGCCAGCGTGCTGCGCGATTTCGACAGCGCCGTCTTCGCTACACACATGCGCGACGAGGGCGACCGGGTGATCGAGGCGGTAACCGAAACCCTGGAGATCGGCACGCGCGCGCGGGTGCCGGTGATCATCTCGCACCACAAGTGCGCGGGACCCGCCAACTACGGGCGCTCGCGCGAAACCCTGACGCTTATCGATCAGGCGCGCGCGCGTCACCAGCCGGTCAGCATGGACGTCTACCCCTACACCGCGAGTTCCACCTCGTTGCTGGCGCAGTTCATCGGCGATGCGGAATCCGTGCTGGTGGCCGAATCGACGCCTCATCCCGAATGCAACGGGCGCAGCCTGGAGCGTATCGCCGCCGACTGGCAATGCACGCCCGAGGAAGCCTGCGAGCGACTTTACCCGGCCGTGGCCATCTACTTCCAGATCGACGAGCAGGACCTGCAGCGGATCATGGCACATCCCGCGGCGATGATCGGCTCCGACGGCATCGCCTCGATGCGCTCCCCTCATCCCCGCCTGTGGGGCACCTTCCCGCGCGTTCTCGGGCACTACGCGCGCGAGAAGAAACTGTTCGCGCTGGAAACCGCGGTGCACAAGATGACCGGTCTGACGGCCGCACGCTTCGGCCTCGCCGGGCGCGGTCGCATCGAGATCGGGGCTTACGCCGACCTGGTATTGTTCGACGCCGAGCGCATCATCGATCGCGCCAGCTTCACCGAGCCGACCTTGCCGAGCGAGGGCATAATCGCGGTATGGGTGAATGGCGTGGTCAGCTGGCGCGACAAAGCCCCGACCGGCGCGCGTCACGGCCGTTTCCTGACGCATTGAGCGCAGCCGTGAGCGAACTCGCCGCGTTGCTCGAAGGGGTGCGCCGATGCCGAATCTGCGCTCCCGAACTGCCCTGCGGGGCGCGACCGGTGCTGCAGTGCGCGCCGAGCGCGCGCATCCTGATTGCCGGACAGGCGCCCGGCGGCAAGGCGCACGCTTGCGGAATCCCCTTCGACGATGCCAGCGGCGAACGCCTGCGCCGGTGGCTGGGGATCGATCGTCAGCAGTTTTACGATCCAGCCACCATTGCGATCCTGCCAATGGGTTTTTGCTACCCGGGCAGCGGCAAATCGGGCGACCTGCCGCCACGCCCCGAATGCGCCGCCACCTGGCGCCGGCAATTGCTCGACCAGTTGCCGCATATCGAACTGACGCTGGTGCTGGGGCACTACGCGCAGGACTGGCATTTCGACAGCCGCAAACGGTCGCTCACCGAGCGCGTCAAAGACTGGCGCGCGAGCTTGCCGGAAATGCTACCCTTGCCGCATCCGAGCCCGCGCAACAGCCGCTGGTTCAGGCACAACCCGTGGTTCGAATCCGAGGTGTTGCCTGAGCTACAGGCGCGGGTGAGTCGATTACTGCAACAAAAGGCATGAAAAAACCATGGTTGACGATTTACGCAGGCGCATGTTCAACGAGATGGAGCAGAAATTCGTCTTCGACGAAGCGCGCAACGCGGCTTACGCCTACGCCGATAGCGCACTGGACAGGCACGTGTTTCCGCGCGAAGAGGCGCTCGCCAACCTGTCGAGGTTTGACGAAGAACTGCCTAAAACGGCCGGGAATGCGCTGCAAATACTGCAACAGCTGGACAAATACGGCTCGCCCGCCACGGTAGCGCAGATCGGCGGTCGCTATTTCGGCCTGGTCAACGGGGGCGTGCTGCCGGTGACGCTGGCGGTGCGCTGGCTCACCGATTTCTGGGACCAGAACACGCCGCTTTATCTCTCCTCGCCGGTAGCCTCCCGCCTCGAAGTGATCACCGAATCCTGGCTCAGAAAAATATTCTACCTGCCGGATAGCTGCGTGGCGGGTTACGTCAGCGGCTCGTCGATGTCGATCCTCTGCGGTCTCGCCGCCGCGCGCCAGCGCAACTTCGAGCGCCTCGGCTGGGACATCAACCGCCAGGGCTTTCACGGTGCGCCGCCGCTGCGCGTGATCGCCGGAGAACAGGCGCACGGCACGGTCAGCAAGGCGATCGCGCTACTCGGCTTCGGCACCGACAACGTCGAATGGGTGGAGGCCGACGAGCAGGGCAGAATCCGCGCCGAGCAGATACCGCAACTCGACGAATCCAGCATCCTCGTGCTGCAGGCCGGCAATGTAAACTCGGGCGCTTTCGACGATTTCAATGTGCTTTGCGCGAAGGCGAAAAAGGCAGGCGCCTGGGTACACGTAGACGGCGCCTTCGGCATGTGGGCGGCCGCCAGCAAGCAACTGAAGCACCTGACCCATGGCATCGAACAGGCCGATTCCTGGTCGTTCGACGGGCACAAGACGCTCAATACGCCCTACGACTGCGGCGTCATCCTGTGCCGTCATCGCGACGCGCTGGTCAACGCGCTGCACGCCGCGGGCGCCTACATCGTCTACAGCGGAGAGCGCGACGGCAT
>Ga0209536_100002371_pt1 | contig 30711 bp, 26 predicted proteins | sample DeeMarSeWOR28_12_FD_187461 | JGI IMG/M metagenome (GOLD analysis project Ga0209536, IMG submission 187461) | Marine sediment microbial communities from White Oak River estuary, North Carolina - WOR-2-8_12 (SPAdes) (version 2) | ecosystem: Environmental > Aquatic > Marine > Intertidal zone >...
TCAAATTAAAAAATTAGCTTCTAAGATTTATAATAATAATGATATGAGTGTATCAATTTCTAGTAGTTCTTTTTTGATTGATGGTATGGTTATTATTCCTGCCACAGTTAAAACAGTAAGTAATATAGCTAATGGTCATACAGGAGATTTAATAACTCGTGCAGCAGATAATATGCTGAAAATGAAACGTAAATTAGTCATTGCTCTTCGTGAAACTCCTTTAAGCCCTCCATGTGTCAATAATTTAGCAAAACTTGCTACATATGGAGCTATAATACTCCCGTTGAGTCCAGGATTCTATCATAAGCCTGTAGAAATACAAGATCTTTTTGATTTTATTACAGGAAAGGTTTTAGATATTCTGGAAATATCTAATGATTTCTATCAAAGATGGAATAAAGATTAGGAATGCAATATTAATAATCCCTAATATTTTATGAGCTATTAATCCATAATACCTGACATATTGAGAGAACAAGGCATGGAAGTACCTTATAAATCTTCTATTAAAGAACAAGAGGAAGAAGATCAAGTTACATCTAATAGAAAGTTGGCTCATCTTCAAATTTGCTTAGAAAACGATGTTCAAGCTCGTTCGGTAAAAACAGGACTTGATGATATATCTTTTACGCATAAAGCAATTACTGATCTAAATTTGACAGATATTGATCTTTCAGTAGAGATTTTTAATAAAAAATTAAAAATCCCACTAATTATCTCTGGTATGACTGGAGGACATAATTTTTCATCTAAGCTCAATCATTATTTGTCAAAAGCTGTGGATGAAACAAATATTGGAATGGGGGTTGGAAGTCAACGCGCAGCTCTTGAAGATTTTAATTTAAGGGAATCTTTTGAGATAGTTCGTAAAAATGCTCCAAATTCATTAATAATTGGAAATATTGGTTCAGGCCAAATTGCTCTTGGTCTATCAAAAGAAGAATTTAGAGAAATTATTGATATGATTGAGGCAAATGCTGTTGCGATCCATTTTAACCCGTTACAAGAGGCAATCCAGATAGAAGGGGATACAAATTTAAGTAATTTACATTCTAAAATTTCTAATATTATCCAAAATATTAGAACTCCTGTAATAGCTAAAGAAGTTGGATCAGGATTTAGTCTCTCTGATATTAATGATATTCAAAATATGAAGTTTAGTGGGATTGATATACAGGGTGTCGGAGGAACCTCGTGGGCTGGTGTTGAGTCTATTCGAGCTAATTCTTCTCTTCTGAAAAAAACGGGGGAAATCTTCTGGGATTGGGGAATTCCAACTGCTCTAAGCACTATTTTGGCTACAAGATATTTCAAAGGAGCAATTATTGGCTCTGGTGGGGTTCGAAATGGATTAGATGTTGGGAAGCTTCTTGCATTAGGAGCAGATGTGGCTGGGATGGCTATTCCCTTTTTATTTGCCACCCAATTTAATTCTTCAGAGCCAGTTGTACAACTTATTCATGAAATAGAGTATCAATTGCGTTTATGTTGTTTCTTAACTGGAAGTAGAAATCTTCAAGAATTGAAAAAAGCACCTTTATTAATTACTGGAAAAACTGCAGAGTGTTTACGACTTTATGGGATTAATCCCAAAGAATTTCTTAATCGATGAACTAAAAGTGTCAATTTTCTGATTAAAATCATCTTGGGTTACAGATTTATTTAAAAATTTATTAAACTTCTCAGCAATACTCTTATTATTGCTTGAGATGCTTATGAATAGATTTATCAAATCAATTTTTATGAGCAAGAATTAGAGTCTTCAAGGTAATTAGTGTTCTTTTGTGAACCAGAATTACAGATTGTGAAGCTTAACCTGACCTAGGATTGGGTATGACTATTCAATCTGAATTAAGACCCTGGAGGTCGTAATATTATGAGTAAACCATTCTATGTTAATTATGAACAACCCGATGGATTGGAAAATGATGCATTAGCTATCTTAGAAACAGTTAGCAATGATCCGACCAATATTCGGAAAGGTACCAATGAAACTACGAAAAGTATCGAACGTGGTGAAGCTAAGCTCGTTTTTATTGCATTAGACGTTGATCCACCTGAGATTGTTGCTCATCTCCCTCTTCTTTGCAAGGACAAAAAAATTCCATATATCTATGTTAGTACAAAAGAGAATTTAGGGAAAGCATGCAATCTAGGTGTTAAAACTGCAAGCTGTGCCATTTACCGTGAAGGTGAGGCAAAAGCGAAAATAGATAATCTAGCTGCACGAGTGAAAGAACTTGCAGGAATTTAGAGGTGACTTTTAGATGAGTGAAGAGGAGATCTCGATTCCATCAGAAGTCCTCCAAATCATTGGAAGAACAGGCGTAACAGGTGAGATTACTCAAGTTCGTGTCCGTGTTCTTGAAGGACGAGACCGAGGTCGAATTATTGTTAGAAATATTAAAGGACCAGTCCGGAAAGGAGACACTTTAATGCTTCGGGAAACAGAACGTGAAGCAAGGAATTTAAAGCGTCCATAAGAATATTAATAGGTGATTAAAATGGTTCGTATATTTCAATGCGGTTTTTGTGGGCATGACATAGAGCCTGGAACTGGTATATCATTCGTAAGACGAAATGGCCAAGTTGCGCGATTTTGTAGTAGGAAATGTCGTCGTTCTTTAATCGATTTTAAACGCGATCCACGAAAATTTAAATGGACGAAAAAATATACCCCTATAATGAAATCTACTTAAACTGAAAGTTGTTTTCTATTTTTCTTAATGACTTTAATGATTTTTAAAGAAACCAGATATTAATTTAAATCATTCAGATTCCTTTAAATTTGAGTTATCTTCTTTAGGTTCCTCTTCTTTTATTTCTTTCTCTCTATAATCAAAAATATCAAGGAATCGCACTTCCTTAAACTCCAGATAATCACGTAAGTCAGAAGCAAGTGTATATTTTGATATTGCTAGACCTTCCATGAAGATTAAATAATTAGGTAAAGTAATTGTGATGATTTCTAAATTATTTGAAGTTTCAACCTTTATATCTTCGGTGTTCACACCTGGAAAACGACGTGAGATTATTTCCTTCTGAATTTGGGAGGTATCTTTGATCTGCTCAACTATTGTAACATCAAAACTAAGATCTTTTCCCGCTAAGGGATGGTTAAAATCAATACGAGTTCTTCCTCCGCCAACAAAGATGATTTTTCCATATCTCCCTTGAAATTGTATTAAAGCTCCTACTCGTGGGTCTATTTTGGCATTTCGTAATTTCTTTGTAGGCACCATTTCAATTTTTCCGCTTTCTCTTTCTCCGTACGCCTCTTTCGTTGGTATTTCAAAAGTCTGTGTCTTGTTAATTTCTAATCCAATTAATTTTTTCGCAAGGCCAGGTATCAAGAACTTCTCATCACCAGCACGGCATAACATTGGTTCATATTTTCGCTTATCATCAAAAATTGCTTCAGAACGAGCAATATCTTCCATAGTTGTATCAAAGACCTTTGAATTTTCTTTAAGACGACCAATATAATCGATTTTTATCCAATCATTCTCAGCAATGGGCATTTCTTTCCCTCTTGATCTTTAATAGACTTTTTACTCTTTCTTATTATTGAGTCGGGTAACTTTAACCATCATCAATCGATATCCCTGATTACAATCAATAGATTTATCCAAGATATTTATAATCTTCAGTTTTTCACCATCTTGAAGGTATTCTGGACAACAATTATGTGAGTAATAGGGACAAGAAATTAAATCACACTTTCTAGGAGTATAAGTGATAATAGCATCTTCAACAGCTAATTTTGCTCCTGTGGTGACCAAATAAGTAGGTTCAAAGATTTCTACTGTCTTTACTCCTTCTTCAAAAATATTACACTGATGAATGGTCTCTCGTATACCTGAAACCTCATATACACGATTTTTTTCTAGCTTTAAACAAGCTCCACGTAACCGACAATCAAAGCATTCTGAGGTTTCACCAAGATAGAGAAACTTATTTCCAATCTTCGACTGTTTAACACCCAATAATGTTATTTCAGGCTGTTTTTTTTCAGTCAAAGGGCTTAATCTCCTAGAAAAAGGCTTGGTTTTTTGAAAATGGTGTAATTATACTCATTTTAACGAAATCCATTTGGATTTTTATGGATGTCCAACCATTATGAAATCAAACATTAGAGGAGAGAGAAGGGAAATATACCTGCTCGTATTTTACAATGTCCTCCTCTGTTAAACACTTTTTATAATTGTTTAATAGGTTAACATTCAGATTAAGAAATTGAATTCCCCAATTAAATCCAGATAAAATGTCCTCAGCCATTTTTGCGAAATCTAATAAAATAAAAGCTGCAGCAAGAGCTTCGACACTGCTTAATTTAGATGGTTTTCCATAATTTACAGGATTAGCTGCTAATAGAGTAGGTAATCTTCTAGAATTTGAAAATTTAATTTTAAAAATAGATTCTGCTTGATTCCATGAACAATCAAGTACTGTGATCCCCGAACGTAAAAATATAGGTTGATCGTTTATAGAAAGGGTACGAGGACTCATGGGATTTAGAATGATTGAGAATCGTGGAATTTTAGATGAATTTTTCACTAAATTTAAACCTTTTAATTGTTTGAATCTCCCTTGTTTATATAACCGCCAAATCTTTAGACCAGAACATTTTTTAGGATTGCATTGGGCTGTATAATATACCGTTACATATTTTGAAAGGGAAGATTTATTTCTCATAATAATACTCGCCTTGATTTTTCTGTTGACGATCTAATTTTGAATCTAATTTATTTACTCGTGGGCGTCCAGATCGTGGATCACGGCGAAAAGTAATTTGTACATTCCCAAGAAATCGATTCATCCCTACACGGACTGAGGAGGGTGCATAGGCTTTTCCATATATACCTGATTCCCCTAAAAAGACAATTATTCGATCACTTACATAATCTTGAAAGACAATATCATGCTCAACTACAAAAGCTGCCGAATTTCGGGATTGAACAGCTTTTCGAATCATCTTTGCTGCAGTTAATCGGTCTTCAATTGACAGAAAGGCTGAAGGCTCATCGAGAAGGTATAAATCAGCATCTTTAGCCAAAGTACTGATAATAGAGACTTTTTGTAGTTCTCCACCGCTTAAAAATTTCAATGGTTGTTCAAGTAACTCTTCTAGGCTAAATGGACGAATAAAATCTGTTTTAAATTGAGGAGTAGCTGAAATTGGGCCAGCAGATTGGAGTAAATAAGTTTGAACAGGCAAATCACTCTCTGAATTGATATATTGTGGTTTATAAGCAATTTTTAATATTGGCTCTTTCTCTTCAATTGTCTTCTCTTCAGCCTTCTGGTTATTTTGTAAATTAGTTTGCGCAACAGTACCTTTAGTGGGAGGTTCGAGACCTGCTAACATTTTTATAAATGTAGTTTTCCCAATTCCATTGGGTCCGAGTATTCCAATCACTTCACTTTTCTGAATGGTTCCCTTAAGAACATCCAAAGTAAAATTAGTTGAATCATAAGTTTTGGACAAATTAACATAAGAAAGAAGTGGACTTGTAGTCAGATTCTCTTCACGAACAGAGGATTTTTGAATTATAATAGAATAATCCCGAAAACGCATATTTTCTGAAGGGATAAACCCGTCTAAGAATATATTTATTCCTTCTTTTTCAGTATATGGTTGTGAAACAACTCCATATGATGAAGGCGAACCATAAAAAGTTGTAACATAATCTGATAAGTAATCCAGAACAGCCAGATCATGCTCAACTAGAATTACGGTTTTTTTGTAATCTATTAAACTACGAATTGCTTTTCCAACACGTAAGCGTTCATTGATGTCTAAGTAGGAAGATGGTTCATCAAAAAGATAGACATCTGCATCGCGAGCTAGTGCGACTCCGACAGCAAATTTTTGTAATTCACCACCAGATAAGACTCTTATCTCTCGGTCCCAGATTTTTTCCAAGGCCAAATTTATCTTAATTTCATCTAGAATCCCCCTTTCATTTAATCGGCTAAGCGTTTCTTGAACTGTTCCCTTAATTTGGTTGGTTATATTGTCGATGTACTGAGGTTTGCGAATACAGCGAATTTGTTTATCTATAATTCGTCCAAAGTAGTTTTGAAGGTCTGTTCCTTTATATGCATCATAAACACGTTCCCAAGATGCTTCAGAATCAGATTCACCAAAATTTGGAATGATATCACCAGCAAGAATTTTGAGAGCAGTAGATTTTCCAATTCCATTTTGACCCACTAATCCATTAACACTTTTAGATTTAATAATCGGTAAACGAAATAATGTGAATCCATTAGGTCCAAAACGATGAGTTAGATCCTCATCTAAACGTTCTGGAGTATTAATAATTGTTAAAGCATGAAATCGACAAGTACGAGCGCAAATACCACATCCTGTACAAAATTGTTCATGAATGATAGGTTGAGATGTTGGGGTAGTAAATTCAAACATTTCGGTACCAGATCGTACAACTGGACAGGAACCTCGACACTCCTTAACACAGCGTTTGGGTTTGCATTTATCTGGATTTAATACAACTATTCGCATATATTCATCAAGCTCTAGAAATTAAATTGTTAAATAAAGCAAGAATGTGTTTAATTAAAGAACTTTCAGCCATAAAAACCGGGCAACTTAGTACACCTCTCGGAAGTTTAGTCGGTCATACAATTTCATACCCAGAAAAAACTCTCTAATTAGTCAAAAAATAATAAAGTTCAAAAAGGAATATTGAACATAAAAAAATGGTGGATCAAGTCAAAGACTGACTTCGGGTTCTTTGAAAGGAACCTGAGGAAATTCCAGCCATTCACAAAAACCTGCACAGGGGATACCTTTATAAAAGAACAGCTCCTGTCAAGCGAGAGCTTGGGCACTGGAACAGAAACGAAACGCCCTGTTTCTTATGGCAAGGACGGTGAGACACCACTGGTAACAGTGCGTAAGATAATCACCAGAGGACGAAGCAGGAAACGATGAGACGAACAACCGCAGGGAATGCAAGCGAGATTGGTTTTCATCATTGAAAACCACGGGAGACGCGCTAAGGTAGATGTCAGAACCCCCTGAGAGGGCAACCATTTAGGGGAAAACAAAAGCTGGATTACTCATGACATGATGCTAAAAGTACTCTAATCCCGTCTAACATAAAGGTGGGATGAGTATTCACCACCATTTCATTATCATATTTCCAGTTTTTTTAACAGCATTCTCCCTTATCCTGTTGTTCTAATCAAATGAAAATAGAGAATATTAAGAGTTATCAATGTTTTTGAATCTCTCAACCTTTCTTTAATAGTATAGAGTTTTATTGCCACACTAAAAAATATTATTAGTAGTATTTCTGTTAAACATACAAATGGTGTTATTTTCTAAAACATAATCAAAAGGGGTTACTATGAGTATTCCTAGCTTTGATACGTCCCAATATTTGAGTAAGTATTCAACAAGAGCTGTTCGTGAGTTTTTACAGCCTCACGGAACAATCGATAAGATATATTTAATTTCTTTAGTCTTTTGGTTTTCCACTTCTATTTTCTTTACTCAAGTCCCTTTATTACGATTTGGTTCCTTAATTTGTACCGTACTTTTTCTTATTGTGAATAGTTTGATAAAGAAGAGGAAAGACTGTGAGTTCTCCTTATATGGATCAGTGATTAAATTTTTTTTCATTTATTTTCTAATAATCTTTTTTACAAGTAGTCGTGAGGTTAATCTCCCCTTTTCATTACCATTTGAGATTTCTTATCTAGAATTTGAAAATATAATTATTTTAACTACACTTTTATTCGCAATTTTTCTCAATCAGCTGCATTTTAACTTGTTATTAGATTATGGCATTGTAGGTTATCAAGCGTTTTTATCTAGTCTTATACGTGGATTTTGGTTAATTGGATTGGCTTTATACTTGTATATTTCTTTGGATATTATACATATGGAACTAATAAGTATTTCACTTATATGGGAGCAATATCTTTTCTTCATCTTAATTTGTTATTTAGGTATTTCATTATTACCTTATTCATATGACACTCTTCATAACTCTGTAATTAGACGAAACCCAATTATTAACCTAAGAGACAATGCTTTTGGTGCATCCTTTTCCCTCCTTTTACTTGATATAATTTTCCATAAGCTAACTTTTGAGATTTGGGATACGATGATCCCTCTGCTTTTAGTTTCAGCTTTGATTCTGTTAATAATGAGAGATCAGGATGTTCCCATTGAAGAAAAGATCCTTGCTAGATCAATAGCAAAATCAAAAGAAATTTCTCAAAAGTTAAATTCTTTAAATTTTCAGAACCCTGAGCATTTTTATAAGTCTAAAAAAGGTGTAGTACTTCTTAATAAACAGTCATCAAAGCTTTTGGCTGATTCTAATTCTTTAATTATTCCTTTAAGTAATCAAGAAGATTTGGTTGTAATAGAAGTTATTGGAAATATGCAGCTTCGAACTAAAGACTCTTTAGGAAGATTTAGAGAGGAGAATAAAGAAAGAGCAACATTATTATTAACAAAAAAAGAGTGGAATGATATAAATAAGAAAATAAAATTAAAAGAATTTGCTAATATTAATTTATCTCAATATTTTCAAGATTTTTCTTCCAAGGAGGAGTTTGCAACTGAACTCGAAAATTCATTACAAAGTTTCAAAGAAGAATTTCAAACAAAAGGCTTGATCAAAGTCGAAGAGAACCTGAATATGATTAGAGGTAAATATCAGATTCAAATTGCAGGAAAAAAGCAGGAATTTAATTTTCCAGGTATTAAAGTAATTGATGAACCTAATTCTCAATTATTTAAAATAGGACCTATTCAAGCAATAGATATCAAAAGAGAAATAGAGGGCAGAGAGGAACCAGCTAAATACTTCAGTATTAAAATGCCCCTTGTTTCATCTACTGAACTTAATTTAGATGGAAAATATCTTGTGATAAATTTGCCTTTTGTTTCTGCTTTAGAGACACCTAAAGGTATGATAATGAAGATTTTTGGATTTAATGTAACCGAGGGTAATGAACACGAAATTCTTGAAGATTTAAATCGTATGATGGAATTACAAGCAAAATTTAACGATTATTATGAATTTAGAATGTCGAATGTCTTAGCACATGATGATAATCCCTCCCTACTTTTAACTCGAAGCAAAGAAAAAAGTGAAAAAAATCTTCTTATGGCTGGATCGGCTGATACAGTTATTTTTGAGAATGAAGATTCATTTCGTTCTTATAAGAAGGAAAAAACACTATTGAAATCTCAGGAAACTTATTCTGTCATTGAACTTTCAGAAAATGAAGTTGAGATTATTAATGGAGACGCTGATAAGGAAAATTATCAGTTGAAGCTAAAAAAATTAATGAAGCGAGTTGATAGGATGACAAAAAATGAATTTATTGAATATATGGGCTTCCCTTCACATCGTGATTTCCTCGAATGGTTAACAAATCTACCTGATTCGTCCCCAATAAAAGTCGAGAATGAGTTTATTTATTTTAAATAGCTGAAATTTCTAAAAAAACATCTCAAAAGAAACAATTTGTTATTGTAAATCCGCCTACAATAACTCTTGGTAGGATTTGAAGTGAATAAAGTCATTAAAATAGTCAATATTTATTTTCCTATTCGGAATGCAGATTTTTCAGAACGAAGATAGATCCCGACATCGACAAGGTTTTTCAAAAAGCAAATTTTTTCTTTTAACTTTAAGATTCCAATTCCTATTGGTATATGCTGATCAGAACATATAATTATTGGGGAGTTTAAGTAAGAGATGCTTTTATCTTGATCTGCGACCGCGAAACTCTCCCCATATAAAAATTTGGTCGTTTCTTGCGAATTCAAAATTAATTTTCGATCTGTAAGAGGCGTTAAATAAGAAAGTGATTCAATTCCAATAAAAAACCTCTCATTTATAAAGAACCCTAATTTTCCACCGATCTGGATGATTTGATTGTCTTTTAGATGAATTTTTATCAAATTAATTAATGGAATGAACTCAAGGGGAACTAAATAGACTTCTATCCGATGGTGTTCAATTTTAAGAAGCTGAAATTGTTCTAAAAGAGATTCAAATTCATTATTTTGTAATAAACTATTAATAAGCTCTTTAACAAGGTTTTTTTCATCATCACTCAATATCTTAAAGGAATTCATTGACCAACCTTCCTTAAGAGAGCAACAAAAAACCCATCAATTCCAGAATCAGGAAAAATCCGTTTTGTTTTGGAAAGTTGGGAGTTGAGTGGAAATTTCCAATTAGTCTGATTCCCTGCGATTCCTATATCAAAAGAAATTGGCAGAACTTCTACCTCATCAGTATGTCTGTTTAAGAAGTTATGAATTTGAATTTCTCCTTCTTCTGGTTCTAAGCTACATGTAGAGTAAACTAAAGTTCCTCTCGGTTTAAGATGGTTCCAACCTACCTCAAGAAGTCTCTTCTGTATTATTGTATTCCGAAGAATGTCTCTCATTTTACGAGGGGACGAACGTTTATTTTTTTCTACCTTTAGCCCTGTCCCTGAACATGGTGCGTCCAACAAAATATGGTCTGCCATAATATCATTAAAGGAAAGCTTCATAGAGTCTAAAAAAAGGATTATTGTATTTTTTACTCCTAATCGTGAAATATTAGCTCTTAATGCTGGGATTCGTGCTTTAGATTTTTCAATTGCAATAATAATTCCCCGATTCCTTAATTTTTGGGCTAATAAACTCGTTTTAATTCCTGGAGCAGCGGCCATATCAATAACCAAATCATTTTTTTGGAGTTCAAGGCTAAATGGAGGAATAATTGAAGTTAGAACATGGATTGAAAATAAACCCGTTAAATATTCTGGAGTAGAGACAATGTTATAGGGAGCTTTTTTGATCAAAAACGCATCAAACACTTTTGTATGTTGTAAAATAAAACCTCGTTTTTCTATTAATGAAAATAATTGGTTTGATGAAATTTTTAGTGTGTTTGGTGTTATATATCGTTTATCTTTTGTTTTTAAATTCTGAATTATAGATTCTGTTCTTTTAAAACCATAAAATTCTCGCCACCTTGGAATATAGGGTAAAAATGAGTCTGACAGCAATATATAAATCACTCCTGAAATTTTCCTTTTAATATTAGCAATTCGAGATAAGATTTTCTTTCTTCTATGCCATCCCATTCTGGTATCAAATCTTTTGCCATCAAAACTATTTTTTCCCTGTTAAGCTCAATGTCCATCCCATTTTTTTCCGATAATAACTCAATCTCTAAAAATTGTCCTAAGTGGTCAACGATATCAAATGAAATTGTCATTAAATCGTATTTCCAACTGATTCGAGACTTTTTAATTGTTTTAAAAAGGTAAAATCCTAATTTTTCCAATAGTAAATGGGCATTCTCAGAATTTCCAATTTCTACATTCAATTCTTCCCTAATCTTTAATGAATCTCCTTGTTTAGGTCCTTTATAAGTTAATTCTGCTGAAATAGTTTTAGAAGGAAAAATTGTGTCTCTTATGCGTAATGCTCTATCAGTTTCCCAAAAGTTTTCTATTGGACTTTGAAAATAGCAATCTTTTTGAATTACCTGTGAAATTGGTTTTCCTAATTTTTTTGTGAAGTTCTCAACTAGTTGCTTGGGGGAATTTTGAGTACCTAAGGGAATTTTAATCTCTACTTCCAATTTTATTTCACCATAAGTAATTAGAAATGGACTATAGATCCTTCAATGAAGGAAGTATTTTTATATTTCATTCATCCAATAAATCCTAACTTTTTGAATTAAAACTTATAAAATGGATGATATATGTCTCCCCCTAAATCAAATAAAGGGAAGAAGGATTCTAAAGATAGTGTCGAGACTCTTCCTGAACCCCCTCGAATTGATGAATTTAATGGGCCTCCTACGGATGGTTTAAAAGCTGATCCCCCCCAAAATCTTATTCCTCCTCCTCTAAGTCCAGAATTGATTTTAAATCGTTTACCTCTTCCTGAACTACCCTATTCTCAAAAATCCACACAGGATCATAGTTTTGTAGTATCTAACAATATATCTGGTGAAATCCTTGAGGAATTACGAAAGACCGATTTTGGATCGTTTCTTCAATCGGCTCCCAAAGAATTTGGTCCTAAAATATCCCCTGATGAATTCACTCAAAGAAAATATAAAAAAGCTAAAGAAGCGTATCTATCTGCAGGAAAGAAACATCTAGAATTAGGATTTTTTAAGAATGCAACTATGCATTTTTCATCTGCAATTCTTTGTGTTTTTTTAAGCGAATCAGTTTTTGAAGCAGCTCATCTAGCTTCAGATCTGGCACCTAAACTGCCTCTTTCTATTTTAAACGATGATACTTTACAGGGTGTTAAGTTACTGCTTAAAGGGACTCTGCTTAATAATATGGAGTTGATTGATACCTCTGAATCGTGGTTATTTTCATTAAATGAATATATGTATGCTGAAGACAAATCGCTTTTCCAAAACGCTCTCAAACATGCCAAAAAGCTCATTCGGAGCAAAACAGAAGATTAAAATTTAATTAATTCATGAAATTGTTGCTTCAGATCCGAATAATGATTTAATAACATACATATCCATGCTTGTATGTTGACCCCCTTCTTGAATAGCATCAGCTAACCAATAAATACCTTTATGGATTCCAACTCCAGTTTTAGCACTGGTATTAAAGATATTTAATACTCGACTCATTTTTTTATTAATCCCCATAAAGTTAGCTAAATCATCTTCGGTAATTGCCTGGCCATCCTCAAAAATATCTACTTTATTCGCGAAAATAGCTAAGGGAATGTCCTTCAGATGATTCATTTTCAACATTCGCCAGAGATTGTTTCGAGCTTCGGGAAACCGAGCAGGATCACTAATATCGATAACATAAATTAAACCTGCTGAGTTTTTAGTATACATCTCCCAGAGAGCTCTTCGAAATTGTAATTGTCCACCTAGATCCCATGCAGAAAAGGTAACATCACCAATTTGGATCGTTTCAGCGTTCATACCTATGGTTGGTGTAGTATCAGGTATCCATCTCCCAGTCTTTAAACGCTGAAGCATTGTAGTTTTTCCTGCCCTATCTAGCCCTAAGACACTTATCTTTGCGTTCTTTTTGGACATTCGTAATATATCCCCTTTAATATATTCAAATTTAATATTCGACATATTAACTTTCTTCTATCCTCTTTAAAAATCTTGAGATTTGAGGGTATTTTCCGTAGAGAATTAGAAATTAAATCGAATGTATTTTAAGTATGTTGATAAGGCTTTTTTAATAACTCACGCGATTAATGGATAACTTGGTCTTGCTCTAGGAGCGATATATTGTGATTACTACCGGAATAATTTGGTCAGATCAGTATTTAACTTATAATTTAGGCGAAGGGCATCCAATGAATCCTAAACGGTTATTAATACCTTTTCAACTATTGAAAAGTCTAAAAATCTTTGAAAGACCTGAAATTAAAAATATAGAACCTCAATTAGCTTTAGATGACGATATTCTATTATTCCATACCCCCAAATATTTGGAAACAATGAAAGAGTTATCCAAAATTGGCAAGGGGTATGATTTTCGATATGGTTTAGGAACAGGAGATTGTCCTGTATTTCATGGGATGCATGAGAGTTCAAGTCTTATAGTTGGGGGTGCAATAGAAGGTGTTAAGCGTATTATGAATGGGGATATTAATCAAGCATTCTCTCTACTTGGTGGTCTTCATCATGCTTTCGCTGCAAAAGCTGCTGGATTTTGCTATTACAACGATGTAGTGATTGCAATTCGTTATTTGCAGAAAAAATATAATATCAAAAAAGTACTTTATTTAGATACAGATGTTCATGCTGGAGATGGGGTATTAGATGCTTTTTATACCGAGAAAAGTGTTTTAGGAATCTCTATTCACGAATCTCCCCAATTTATTTTTCCTGGAACTGGATTATCGGATGAAATTGGTGAAAACGATGGACTAGGATATTCTATAAACCTACCATTATACCCTGGAACTTGGGATGATAATTACATTGAAATATTTGAGAGCATAATTCCCTGTATCTGGGAAGAATACGATCCTGAATTTGTTATTTGGCAATGTGGAGCAGATGGTCATTTTCGTGATGTTCTAGGGCATTTGAATCTCACTACACATCTATATTCTTATCTTGGGAGGCAGGTTGCCGAGCTAACTCGATTTTCAAATGCAAATGGTAAATTATTGCTGCTAGGGGGCGGGGGGTATAACCCTGATTCCGTTGCACGAGTTTGGCTAGCTACTCTACTTGGTATAACAGGAATATCATCTCCTGAAGAATCTCCCTCAGACTGGATTGATTTTTGTCACACTAAATATAATATTGTTGCTAATAGGCAACTAAATGACCCTAAAATTGATCCCCACAAGATTGACAATCATAAATTAATTCACACAGCTAATGAACAATATTTAAATGTTCTAAAAGAAGAATTAAGGGAAATCCCCGCATGGAAAAAATGCAAAGCTCTATTCTAAGAGCTAAATATTTATCAAGACTAAATTTAGTTCTGAATAATGAGATTGAGTACTTGTTTGATGGAATTGATCATACTAATATTCTTTCTCATGATTAAATTATGTCATTAAATAGGATCGAAAATAATAATCCATAGTTTTTAAAAACCTTTACTGGGAGAAATCTTCCATGAATGAAAAAAGATCTGTTGATATTATTCAAGACGCCTTATTTTCTTCTTCAGTATTTAAAGAAGGAGGAGAACGGACACTAAATCAGTCGTTTGTACCTGAGAATCTTGAATATCGAAGTGACGATATTCGGAGGATCTCACAAAACTTCCGCCCCTTATTCTTATTAAAAAGTGGAGGAACAGAAGGGTTTTCAACTAATCTTGCTCTAACAGGACCTGCTGGGGTGGGAAAAACAGTAACTGCACGTTATACTGTTGAGAATATCCAAAGTATGGCAGAAAGACACCATATCAAGCTTTATACAGATTATAAAAATTGTTGGACAACACGAACCAAGACATCTATTCTTAGAAGTTTTTTACGAGATCAATTTGGAGTAGCAAGTCGGGGTTTCAGTGATGAGGAATCTACCGATATTTTGATCCGTAGACTAAATTCTGAGCAGGCTTATCTGCTTCTTATTCTTGATGAAATAAGTGTCTTACCCCAAAAAGATATTCGGGGTTTTATTCATTTACCTGAAGAATTTGGAGCTGCCCATCGAATTTCTCTTATTATGATTAGTCGGCCAACCGAATGGAAAGTAACCCTATCTTCAATGGTTTCACAACGTATCGCTGATGTTATTCAGTTTAATCCTTATAATTTGGAGGAAACTCGTAAGATCTTGGAGTACCGTGCACAATTAGCTTTTAAAACAAGTTCAATTTCAGAAGATATTATTGAAATGGTTGCTGAAATCTGCGATCAAACAAAAAATCTAAGACATGGAATAGAAATTCTTTATCGTGCTGGAAGAGCTGCAGATCAACATCGGATCGATGAAATCACCCCAGAACTGATAAGACACGCTAAGAATGATGTTTTTCCTGAGATGCGGGCAGATATTCTCGAAGAACTAAAAACACATGAGTTATTCGCAGCATTAAGCATTGCTAGGCGATTGCATCATAAAGGAATCACTGCGACAACCATAGAGCACTCCTTTAAAAATTATCGAATTATTTGTGAGGAATGGAATGTCCGACCTAATGGAGAAGCTGCATTCAGGAATTACCTCGCGACATTAGAAGCGATCGGAATACTTGGAAAGGTAACTAAAGGAGTCAAAGGACGAAAGGGAGTTAGAGCCCGTTTAACGATTCATGATGTTCCAGCAGCAGTTCTAATTGAGCGTATTGAAGTGTTCTTGGATAAAAGATTTCAAAGAGTTTAAAATGTCCAGAGTGGCTTCCTATCCAATAAATACAATATTTAAACGAGTTATTATTCTTTTTGTTATCTTCGACTTGATATACTAATCTATATTCTTTATGAAGTAAAAAAAATCATCTCGCTCATCAACAGATTATCTAAAAGTATTTAAGAGGAAAATTTAGGTATTAATAGAGAAGTACCTTGTTAAAGACTTTTAAAACGGTGTAGGAAGTGCTTTTAATCTAAATTTTCTCTTATGTAATTGTTCAGGAAAATATTGTGACCTCGAAGAGATGATAAATTATCAATTATCTAAAAAAATTAGACTATTCCTACGGAATTTTATAAAAAAGAATTAAGGAAAAGCATTTTTTATGTTTATCCTTTTTCCCATATTTCATCTGAAAAATTCGAATTGGAAAGTATGTAAATGGAAACTATAATTCAAGGACATTCACCTACTATTGAATCACAGGAAATGAGGAATGAATATATACGTCTAGAATTTGAATTTATGGAACACAAAATTCCCGTCACATTTTGTGAAAATTTTTCAGGGTTTAAATTCAGTAGTATTTCTATAAATCCTGCAATTAAAGGGACTAATGATGAAATTCCCCTCTATATCGCAGAATTTCTATTTAGAAAAGGAATTATAGAGGATTATACAAGCGAATATCCCACCCAATTACAAGATCTGACCAATGCACTTAGAAATGAAGTTAGATCAGGAGAGCTACAAAAAATCCATCCTTTTTTCTATCTTTTAATAAATCCTCATTTAGATTCCAGTGAAAAACAAGATTCTCGATTTAATGAACTCGAAATTAAACGTCTTATATCAGCATTCACCAAACTATCAACTGAAAGAGTTTCAAAAATTATTAAAATGACTGAACGGAAGGATATCAATGTCCAAAAAAGTAATTTAACTGTAACAGAACAAATCCTCTTTCAACAACTCATAACTATTATTAAGACGTGGAAGAAGGAATTTGTGAAACTTTCATAAACAGAAGGGGTACTTATGGGATTATCATTTGATGTGCGTGGACGATTTGAATCATTCATTAACCAGTTTGAAAACGAACAAGGTGAACTTAGATATCGTGAAATGATACGAGAAATGGAACCCCGAGGCTTAAGAAGTTTCGAAATTTCTTATAATGACCTTCTAATTTTTGATCCAGATTTAGCCAATGGCGTTTTAACCTATCCTGAAGAAAGTCTCCAAATAGGAGTGGAAGTTCTTCGTTCAATTCTGATGCAAGTTAGTCCTTCTTATGTTGAAAGATTGATCCAGCTTCATGTTCGAATCATCAACCTGACTGAAAAGATAAAATTACGTTCATTAAAAACAGAGCATCTAGGGTTATTAACAAACTTCGAAGGGATAGTAATAGGGGTAACTGAGGCAACCCCATTATTAATTCGTGGAGTTTTTAAGTGTGCTGCTTGTGGAGAAGATAATCAGATTGTTGATTTCCCTGAAGGAATATTTCTACCCCCTTATCAATGTATGAATGATCAATGTCAACGTAAAGGGTCATTACAACTTCAACTAGAACGAAGTTTGTTCATCGATTGGCAAAAACTTACGCTTCAAGAAAAACCAGAAGAACTCCCTCCAGGACAATTACCTCAAAGTATAACAATTCATATAATAGACGATCTTGTTGATGCTGCTAGACCAGGTGATCGTGTTCAGGTAGTAGGAGTACTAAAAGCTCGTGCAAGTCGATTATTAAAGCGAGGCCAACTAGCTACCTATACTAAATTCTTTCACGGAATTTCTATTCGTAAAGAAACGAAAGAGTATGTGGATATTGAAATTTCCGAAGAAGATGAACTGAAAATAATTGATCTGTCTAAATCTCCCTATATTATTGAGAAAATCCGTGATTCATTGGCTCCCTCAATATATGGATTTGACTCTGTGAAAGAAGCAATCGCAACTCTTCTATTTGGGGGCAGCTCCAAGGAGACACCTGATGGTATGAAGCTCCGTGGAGAATTAAATATCCTTTTAATTGGCGACCCAGGAGTTGGAAAAAGTCAATTATTGAAATTTGTTGCATATCTTGCTCCTAGAGCACTTTATACCTCAGGAAAAGGGAGTACAGCAGCAGGGCTTTGTGTTGCAGGAGAAAGCAAGGTATTTTTAGGAAATAATATACTCCCTATTTCTTTAATTGTAGAAAATGAATTTTCATCAAAAATAGAAGCAGAATATCCTCAAAAAATAAGATATAAAGAGTCTGAAGGCAAATATTCAGTATTTCATTCAACAGATTTAAAATTAACAACCCAAAATATCGAAAAAGTTTGGAAAATTAAGTCTCCTCCAGAATTAGTATACTTCATGACAGAAACTGGGAGAGAGCTTAAGCTAACTAAACAAACAGCTGTATTATCGATAGATAGAAAGAATGGATTAATTTGGAAACCTGCAAGCTTATTAATGACTGGAGATCGTGTTGCAACAGCAAAATCATTGACAATAGATAATTATAAAGAACCTCCTTCCTTATATGAACTAATAAAAGATTTTTCATCAGAAATTGTAGTAATGAATGCATCTAAAAATGTTCACGATCTCCTACAAGATATTAAAATGAAGTTTAAGTACACGAATAAACAGATAGCTGAAATTCTTGATATAAGAGAAGAAAGACTTTATCGCTGGAAAAATGATAATACTCCTGGAAATATTTCCCTCTCATTATTTGGAAAATTATGTGAGATGGTAAATAAAAATGTTGAAGAGAGTCTTTCATTTCCTCTAGAGATCCAAATAAAGAGAGAAAAGACCATAATTTTGCCTAGGAGTCTGAATTCTAAATGGTTTTATATTATGGGGTTAATTGCTGGTGATGGACATCTTTCTAAAGATACTAGAAAAGATGGTTACGGTGGGGTGACTATTGGTTTGAGTAATCAAAATGAATACATCATTAATACTTTTTCTAATTTCTTTGAGAGCTTAGGGTTGAAAACAATTATTTCAGAGGCAACTCCTTCTCGTGCAGCAGAAGTTCGCATATATTCAAAATTAATTTTCCATATTTTCACTAAATTTGGATTTATAGCTTCTCCAAAAAGTAAGGAAATGTCATTTATTCCTGAGCTTCTATTTTATAAGGAAAACTATCTTTATAATCTAATTAAGGGTTTATACGATTCTGATGGGTGGATTTCGATTAGAGAGTCAGGATCTTCCCATATTGGTTTCGCTTCCACAAATAAAAAGCTTATTCAATTTGTACAAAATGCATTACTTCGACTTGGGATCATAGGGTTCATAAGAGAAAGAACACCTAATATTAGTCAAACAAAATATAATAAAATAATAAAATCAAAAAATATACGTTATGAGTTAACATTTTATTCCTTTTCAGAATTTATTAAGTTTAAAACATATGTAGGATTTAATCATCCATTAAAAAACAATATTCTTGATCAATATTGCCTAAAAACAAAAAGTTATCACCGAAATATAGATATAATTCCCATAGATCCATTAATTCTTCGTGAAATTTTAACATTCTATGATTATACCAGCAGAGACATTGTTGGTAGAAAAAGCGGATTTTCTCCATCAAAATTACGTAAAACTATATCACGAGTAAGATTAACAATTTTTTTAAAAGATTTAAAACCAGACTGGAATAGAATTAAAATTAAAAATCCATATAAAGAAAGAGTCAATCTTATCAATGAAATTAAGCTTACAAATAACTTGGAAAAAGTAAAACAAGAGATTGGAATTTCACAGGAACAGATATACGAATATTTTATAAGAGAAGGGAGAAATCCAAGTATCCCAATCAATATCATTGAACTTATTTTACTGAAATTTGGTTCATATCTTAATAAAGAAACCCAAATATATTGGAAAAAGAAAATACAGGAATGTCAGGATAAACATAAAGAACTCAAGACAAAATTAAACCTCTTAAATCGATTAAATGACTCTGAGATTTTCTGGGATAGGATTAGAGAAGTAAAAAATGTCAAGTCTGAAGATAAATATGTTTATGACCTTTCAATCCCTAGAACTCATAATTTTCTAGTTAATGGTCTAATTGTTCACAATACAGCTGCTGTGATTCGTGACCAAGATACCGGTGAGATAACCTTAGAAGCGGGAGCATTAGTCTTAGCTGATCAGGGTATCGCAATGGTTGATGAATTTGATAAAATGCGACCAGAAGACCGGACTGCCATCCATGAAGCGATGGAACAGCATTCTTATCATCCTTCCTTTGAAATATCCTTATCAAACGGGTTAAAGACACTTATTGGTGCCTATGCTGATAACCTTCTGCAAAAATTCCCTGAAAAAGTGATCAAAGGAGTTAAGTGTGAAATTCTACCACTGGATCATTTAGAAGAAAGTCTGTACTCATGTGATTTTAATCAATTCTTTCACCAGCAAATTACTCAAGTTAGTCGTCATGAAGCCCCTGATTCCTTTGTTAGACTTACCTATTCCAATGGAAGAGATATTCTTGTTACTCCAGAACATCCTATTTTTATATTTCATGGAGAATATATAGATGAAATTCCTGCTGACGAAATACAGGTAAATTCTTTTGTTCCAAGTCCTCGAATCATTGAATTTTCGTGTGAACAGATCGAATTAGAAACAAATATTGATCGTGGTCGAAAAGAGACTAATCTACCAACTTATCTTACTGAGTCTTTGGCTCGGTTCTTGGGGTATTACGTAACAGACGGCTATTCGTACGAAGGTTCTTCCATGGAAGTAGGTTTGAGCAATACTGATTCTGATATAATCCAAGATATGAAAAAAACGATCAAAGAAACTTTTAATTTAGATCCTGCAGATTACCTGGAGAATAATCGTGTTTTAAGAATCATTTCTAATTCCGTTTATAATTATCTACATTACAATTTTCCCAAGTTAATGAAAAAAAGTCTAGAAAAACGTATACCTTCTCTGCTATTCTCTGCTGATAAAAATTGCCGAATAGCCTTTCTTAATGCTGCATTTCGTGGGGATGGTTCAATTGAAACAGAATCCTGTGTCTATTCGACTTCTTCAGAAGGTTTAGCACATGATTATCAAGATTTATTACTCTCTTTAGGTATTCATACCCGAATTGTTTCCAGTGATTACCTTACCATTGTGGGAAAAGAATCACGTTTTCGTTATAAAGTCTATATTTGTGGAGACCATCTTAACCGATTTACAAAAATTATAATTCCTGATATTCGAAATAATGAAAAATTAAAAATTTTAATCCGAAGGAATAAGAGAAGAAATAGAAGTCATGATGTTCTTCCCCCTGGCACTGGTAGAATAATTAAAGAATGTATGAAGCACCTTGGATTACCCTATAATGGATATTTCCAGCAACATCTGAATGGAAATTATGGAATTACAATAGAAGTCATTGATAAATATTTAGAAGCTTTAAAAGAAAGAATCTTTATCTTAGAGAATATTCCTTCAGATATTTTAGACTTACGTCAATTTCGTGAAACGATCGGCTATTCACAAGTATACCTCGCAAGAATGATCGGGGAAAAGAGAGGAATCATTGACTACGTTGAAAATGGAGGTTATACTCTGCAATATAGGACTTCAGTTTTGGATATAGCAAAGAGTGCATTTCAAGAGATGCTCTCTGATGTAAAAAAGAGCATCGCTTATATCGAAAAATTGAAGCAATTTAGATGGTTACGGATAAAAAAAGTCGAAAAAATTCCAAATACAGATGAAAATAAGACTGAATGGGTTTACGATGTTACAGTAAATCCCACAAAGACTTTTGTTAGTCATGGACTTATCCTTCATAATACAATATCGATAGCTAAGGCAGGGATTGTAGCTACTCTTAATGCACGAACTTCGATTTTAGCAGCAGCAAATCCTAGACGCGGGAGATGGAATCCATACAAGGGAACAGCTGATAATTTAAACTTGCCTGCGACAATTTTATCAAGGTTTGATTTAATTTTTGTTCTTGAAGATCGACCTGATGAAAAAGAAGATCACGATAAGGCCTCTCACATCTTAACATTACATAAGTCCCGTGTTTTACCTGTTTCTCCTCCTATTGAACACGATTTACTACGCAAATACATTGCTTATGCTCGACGGGAAGTTAAACCCCGTCTTAGCGATCAGGCTCAGGAACACTTGCTGGAGTATTATAAAAAATTACGTAGGGAAAGTGGAACAATAGATGAAAAAGGTCCTGATCCAATAGCAATTACTCCCCGTCAGCTCGAAGCACTTATTCGGATATCAGAAGCTCGAGCCAAAATGCGGTTGAGTGATGAAGTTAGTTATGATGATGCTTCTGGTGCAATAAATCTTATGGAGTCTACATTGGAAAAACTAGCAAAAGATGCTGAAACTGGAAAATTTGATATTGATAAGTACTCTTCAGATGTTAGTGCAGGTTCTCGAAGAAAATTGGATCGAATAGAGGCATTAATTGACAGGTTATTAGAAGAGGCTGATGATGAACCTGTAGCTAAAAAAATGATTGTTGATAAAGCAGTTGAGGCAGATATGGACAAACAAGATGTCATACGAACAATTGATGAGATGGTTCGTCGTGGAGTATTGTTTGAACCTCAATCAGGACATGTGAAGAGGCCATAAAAAATTATTTCCTCAAAAACTTGGATTTCAAATGTTGATAACAGACTTACCTTTAGATATTAATATCAAGAGGCTTATCACAGAAGTAGATGGAATTAAGCAGTTATATCCTCCTCAAGCTGATGCAATTCATAAGGGATTGTTTGAAAAGAAGAATCTGGTTATTGCAATCCCAACTGCTGCAGGAAAAACACTTCTCGCAGAATTAGCAGCACTTAAACATATTTTAGAACAAAAAGGTAAAGTAATATACCTTAGTCCATTACGAGCATTAGCATCCGAAAAGTATCATTCTTTTCAACGTTTTAATTCTCTTGGAGTTCGGGTTGCTATTTCATCAGGAGATTATGACTCAAAAGATGATTATTTACCAAATTATGATATAATAGTGTCAACGAACGAAAAGTTAGACGCATTACTTCGTCACAGAGCACAATGGATACAGGATCAAGTAACATTAGTTATTGTAGACGAATGCCATCTTCTAAACGATCAACACCGTGGTCCTACTCTTGAAATATTGCTTGCACGATTATTAATTGAAAACCCCAATGCTCAAATTTTGGCATTAAGTGCAACAGTAGGCAATTCTGACGAGGTTGCTGAATGGCTAGGAGCAGAGCTGGTAGAAAGTGATTGGCGTCCTGTTCCGCTGAAAGAAGGGATTTATTTTGAAGAGGCTATTACTTATCCAGATAATTCAACCAGAGAGATTTCGTATCACCGAAAGGATCCCCTTGTTAATCTAGTGTTAGATTCTATTCACGCGGATGAACAGGTCTTAATTTTTACTCCCTCTCGTCGTACTGCAGTGTCTACAGCAGAGAAGCTAGCAAAAAATGTTAAAGAATTTCTCACTAGTCTTGATCTAAAACAACTTGATAAAATTGCGAATGACATACTTCGAAGTATTTCTGATCCTCTTTCAGTAAAACTAGCAGAAATTCTTAGAAATGGAGTAAGTTTCCACCATGCAGGACTAAATTCTACTCAACGTGAAATTGTTGAACAAGCATTTAAAGACGGATTTTTAAAAATCATTTGTGCAACGCCTACATTAGCTGCTGGGATAAATATTCCAGCCAAACGGGTAATAATAACGAGTGTATTCCGATACTCAATAGAAGAAGGTTCCCATCCTATTAAAACACTCGAGTACAAACAAATGGTGGGACGTGCGGGGCGACCACAATTTGATACAGAAGGAGAATCAGTTCTTATAGCCAAAAGACCTGAATCAATTTATTGGTTGATGGAAAGATATATTTTACGAGATCCTGAAGATATATATTCTAAATTAGCTGCTGAACCTGCACTTCGTCGAAATATTCTAGGATTAATTGCTTCAAATGTTGTAAATAATATACCAGAACTCCTAAGTTTCTTTGATAAGACTTTTTATGGGTTTCAATTTGAAGCAATTCTTTTGGAGGGAAAAATACGTAAAATTATTGATTTATTAATTATTTGGCAGATGATTTTGCCATTAAATACAATTGAAACTTTGCAGGCTACTCCCTATGGAGTTCGTGTGAGTCAACTTTATTTAGATCCAGAAACTGCCGCGAGCATTATCAGTGCTTTGGAAACTGTCATTATAAATTCAAGGTTCAAAATTCACTCTATTGCTCTTTTAGATCTTCTCGTAGGAACACCTGACATGATTTCTCTTTCTTTTTATAAACAAGGTTGGAAAACAGTAGAAAATGGATTGAAAAGATATAAAAATCGATTAATTCGTCCTGTACCCAACCAGTTACAGGATATCGAATATGAATTTCGTGTAAGAGATTTTCAGACTGTACTATTTCTATATGATTGGATTCGTGAATATCCAGTAGAAAAATTAGTCTTGAAGTATAAAATCGGATCAGGAGATATTCATAGAATAGTTGAAACTGCAACCTGGATAATGTCTGCAATATCTGAAATCGCAGATTTGAAAAAAAGACAAAACAAACAATATCAAAAATATGCTAAAATAGCTCATTCTCTGAGTGAAAGAATCGAATATGGGATTAAAAACGATGCAATCAGTCTTACTAAAGTGAAGGGAATTGGACGTAAACGAGCTCGTGCTTTATTAAATCATGGTATTCGTGATATTTATAGGTTATATGAAAAATCCTATTCCGATTTATTGCAGATACCTGGATTTGGTCCAGATCTAATAAAAAAGATCCAAGAAGAAGTTAAATTCACACTAGAAGAGCTTGAACGAAGATCTGAATCACTAGATCGTATAAGTATTGATTCTAATTATATTTTTGAATAACCTTTAATTGTTCCAATTACATTTTTTGGGCCAAAAAGGAAACTAAAACAGTAAAAAAGCTCATTATAAAGTACAGAAATTTAAGCTAAGATCACATTTTGATCTTTTATAGATTAAAAACTAGCACGAGGTTATATTTAATGTCTACACCAGATTTTATGATGGAAGAAATTCTAGAGCAACCTTTAATAACAAAATTAATTGCAGAGGATGAAAATATCCTCCAGATAGCCAAGAAAATCCAAAAAATTCGATTTCAAAATATTGTCATAACAGGTTCAGGAGATAGTTTCTGTGCTGCAAAATACGGATCTTATCTAGGAAAAAACCTGCTTCTAAACCATACAGTTGAACATTATACTCCCTATAACTTAGTTAATTTTACTTCACACCACAATTTTACAAAAAGTATTATAATTGGAGTGTCTGTATCTGGTAGTACTCCTCGTCTTATTGAGGCTATTAGATATGCAAAAAAAAGAGGGGCATACACAATTGGGATAACTGATAATCCTAAAGGGAAATTAGCAACCGAATCAGATGAAATTATCTTTATTCATGCCTCTCCACCTGAATCATTGGAAACAACAGCTTATAGTATACCAGGAGCTAAGGATTACATTGGATATCATCACGATGTAGCTCAAACTAAGACTTACCTTGCCAATATTACCGTTTTAAGTATTTTAATTGCAAATATCACTTTAAAGAAAAAACAGGCGGTAAATAATGTCTTCGAATCTTTTTCTCTTATTGAAAAAGTTCTGAATATGAAGTCCCAATTCCTTTCGTGGGGGAAAACATTATCGAAATGTTCTGAAAAAATTATTTTTGTTGGTTCAGGTGCAAACAGTTCAACAGCCCTATTTGGAGCCTACAAAATGTTTGAATTTACTTTAAATGGGTACGCAAGTGATATAGAGGAATACTGTCATACTCATTACTTTATAACCAATTCTAATTCGTCGGTAATATTTTTAGCACCTGATCAAACATCATGGGAACGAATAATGGAGATTGAGCCTATTATTCATGAAGAAATTGGAGCTTCCACTCTTATATTAGCAAAAGATGATCTAGTTAATGAAACAGCTCAACGACATCTCTCTCTTCCTCTACCAAGTTTTGAACCTTTAACTCCTTTGGTCCTTACAATACCAATAGAATTAATTACTTATTCTCTTGCAAGAGAACGAGGATTCAACACGAATGTATTTAGGGGAGGTCACGAGACAGAAAAATATGTTGCTGGTTCATTTAAAACTATAAGGTCATCTAAAATAAGATATTAATCTTTACCTCGATTTTTTAACTCCAATTTTATGACAATAAGAAGAAATCACACAATTACTACATTTGGGGCTGATCGGGGTGCAAATATTTTGCCCCCAACGAACCAAAATATCATTGATAGAGATCCACCATTTTGAAGGAAGAATTTCCCTTAAAATTAATTCTACACTATCTGCATCGTGAAAAATAATTTTTTTATCTTTAGTCCCTTTCGTCGGTACAATTCCTATTCGTTGAGTTATACGTGCAACGTGAACATCGACACAAATACCAGGTTTTCCAAAACCCATTGTAATTACTAAATTTGCTGTCTTCCTACCAACACCTTTAAAGCTTAATAATTTCTCAAGAGAGTCGGGGACTTTTCCTTTATATTCCGTAATTAATCGTTCACAAATCTCTCTAATTACTTGTGATTTACGGCGATAAAATCCAACTGGATAGATTATTTTCTCCAATTCAGTTACCGGAACAGCTAGGATTTTTTCAGGGGTATCTGCGATTTTAAATAAATCACTACTAGCTTTATATGTGGTTTCATCTTTGGTTCGAAGACTCAGAATTGTTGCTATAAGAATCCTAAAGGGATCTTTATTGGTCTTTGAAAGTTGTGTAACAAGGGGATCCGCCATTTCTTCCTTTGCAAGAGCAAGCTTGGTCAAAATATCATCAATTTCACTGGAAAGAAACAAAGATTTGTATTTTAAAGTCATTTTAGAGCCCGAACTATCCAATAATTTGTTAGGAGAGTTGAAATCCTTGACAAGAAAATTTTTTTCTATTGAGAAACGCGACTCATATAAAAAGAAAAGAATTTCTTCAGATTGAGAAAATTGGTCGATGAAGAAACTGGAGAGCTTCCCAAATCCGAAGTATTATCTGAAATGATTGAAAAGTTGAAAAATGATCCTGATAAATATGAACGGATGTTTGCAGGACAGTATTTAGCAAAATATAATTATATTGAGAGTAAGGAATTTTTAAAGAAAGCAATCGTTAATGAAAGTGATCCTGAAGTAGTTGCTTGTCTTATTCAACATATTAATAGTGCCGAGGAATTACTAAAGCAGAAAAATTAATCAATGAATCAAAAATCAAGAGTATTACGTGGAAGGAGAGAAACAGCATCTAAAGGAAGAGAGGCTTGATCTGAGGGAGAAGATAAGATTTCAACAAGGATTAATTTCTTTTCATGACTTACGGAAAGTACTCGTGCCATCAAACCCTTGAATTGACCTTCTAGGATTAAAATCTCATCTTCAGGTCTTATACCAAGCATTTCATCCTCAAATGCTTTTTTGATTTCAGAAAAAGCTTTTATTCCAAATCGTAAGCGGATTTTGAAGCTTAAACGTTTTTCAGGGATATTAAGTAATAATTTTCTTTGGAAGTGTCGTAAAAGGGGAAGATCTGTTAGGTATTTAGTTAACGTCTGGATAGTTTCATATTCTGAATTTGTATTCATTATTTGATCAAGATCAGTAAAATTAGGAAAATTTTGAGGCGAATAAATCAAGCTTACTGATTTATTAGTTTTTTCAGTAATTTTTGGCACTAACGTTTTAAATGTAAATGCAGGATTGAATGGTGGGGGAATAACTCTATCAAGCGATCCCAAAAGCTGAATCAGCTCAAGTGAAGGCATCTTACGTTTACTTGTCAAAATAAGTTGACGTTTACACAAGACTTGTTCGACCAATCGTGAAGAGATCGGAAAAGGAGGAATATCTTTAAAATCTTTTATATGAAGAATTTTTGTCTCTTCTGCAGTTAATTTTCCTAAAATTAATGGAGAAATAAAGAATTGTATTGACTTTTCCTGAAAGAATTCATTTTTAATAACAAACGTATGAGTTTTAGCTCTAGGACGACCATAATCATCATTCCCGTCATTCAATGTAAAACGTAATCCAATACTCCGATTAGAATACTTAAATTTTGTTAAACAAATCTGATTTCTCTCTAGAGTGCCCTGTTCAGGTATAAAAGGAGTGATATCGATATTTGGTTGTAAGAGGGTGGTTGCTACTACATCTAGACCTTTTTCAGGAATATTTCTAACAATTATTTGATGTAGATTACTCATCTCAGGGCACTGATTCCCTCATTAATAAAGTGAACGTTTACACTTTTCAAAAATACCATCAATTGCTTCATACGGCGATTTTAAAACACTAATAAAGGCTTTTTGAAAGATCGAAAAAGGGAATGTAATTTTATAATCATGAATAACTGTTTCAAACTCATTAAGGAATATATTCGCCCTTTCTTCATCATAGTCAATAGTATCCATTTTATTCACGACAAAAAAGAATAAAGATTTCTTATTTTTCGCTTTCTTATCTGCTTTATCTGGATCTAGGCTCAAACTATCTAAATAATAATTAAACGAGTCTTCCATCGCCACTCGTTGCGTTTCTACTCCCTGTGTAGGATCTAACATAAATAAAATGCCATGTGTTTTGTATTTCCGCATAGCTTCTCTCCATTTCCTTCGAAGTTTAAAATCTCCAGGATTATCGACAGCAATCAAGTTATATTTACGATAACGTTCTAAAGAAATCCTAGATTGTTTGGCGCTCGATAAAAGGGTGAGTTTTTTCTTTTCAATGGTGATATCGAGAGTTTTCTCGATTTGAGCTTGATCTTCAGCTTTCAATCGTTTGAGTAAACTCGTTTTTCCGACTCCAGTGTGACCAAGAATAGTTAAACGGATATCTCTATCAAATACCATAAGAAAAATTCCGCCTGAAAATACTCTAAAAATTTAATGCTATTGTAAACATTCTACCGAATAAGAATATCATTAGAAATATATATGTTTAAAGCATTTAACTAATATATTTCTAGTAAAAACCTCAGATTAAAGACTAATAAGAGTAACTATACTAGAAAAAATCCCCCTATCACGTTTAAACAGATAAAATAATTCTTCCTCGAAAGATTATAATGGGATATTATTGTAGGGGCCTAATTCAAAATATACTGAACAGGATTTATTTTAATATTTCTATCTGAAGGGTAATATCGAACTAAATAGAATAATAAGATTTGAGATTTCTATATTGAAATTTAATAGAAAAATTTACCCATATTGATTTTTATTTGAATATTCATTAATTTTCAACCTTTAAAAAGGGAACAATTTTTAATGATTCTCTAACTGAAAATCCATATTAATACTCTAATGAAGCATGAAACGTAATTAGATACTTTGGAAAACTATATAAAAGGATAGAAATAGCCATAATCAGATATTTAAAGTTTTTAAGGCTAGATATATCAAAGTAATTCGAAAATAACGGAAAGATTTTCTAGAAAAATTTATGAAGTATTTACCTCAGAATAACCAAAAATCCTTATCGATAAAAAGATAATAGCTTTTCTAGCGAATAAATGTAATTTTCGTTCCAAGGTTAATATGAAAAATGTACTTCATTAATCTGAGTACATGAAAAAACGTTTTAAGCTATTAATAAACATATCTTTTACAATAATTAATTTAAGTGGAAAAAACCTCCCTAAAAATCCCGTCTAACTGATTATGAGAAAAACATTACAAGTTTGGGTACTTACCTCTAACTCCCTCATGAACGAGGAGAAACACCGGATTTCTGGAAGAAATTTTCATCCATGAGGCAAAGGTTCAATGGGAAATTCAGGCGTCAAACATCGAAAAATCAATAGCTTTATATATGCGAAGCAGAGATTAAAGTTTGTAATTTGGAAAAATAATCCAAAGTAAAACACCATTGAAAAATAACCCAAAACATACCTATATAAGATTATTTGGAGGATAAAAAAATAATGTCTGCTGTAACTATCGCAAAAATGATTCAACTACAAGAATCAAAACCCATCTCACTTCCCGCAGATTTTCTCGAAACACTGCGACCCAAGGATGTCGAAGAAAGTAGTGCGGTAATGATCCTCGCCCCATCAACAAAAATTATCAGGATTATCCCAACAAAGAGTTCTGAGGTTGTAAAAGTAGCAATCGAAATTGGGGAATTATCACCTGACTTCTTGCAGGAATTGGGTGTTGTGTTCATGCGGAGCAAGATCAAGACGCTATACAGCACGGGACTGTGTTTCACCCAAGATTCGTGCACATATGAGGGATATTTGGATAGCTCTGACCTAACTATCTCTCAGGATCAGCTTAAGGACGAATTAGCTGAAATTAAAGGTGTTAGTAAAGTCGATATAACGACTTTGACAGCTTAAATACCCTCTTTCCTTCCTTTCCTGCTTTCTTCTTCATGTTTTTTTCTTTCAGGGTATGATTTTTCTACTTTAGTGTCTCTAATTTCATGTGATTCTACTTCTGAAATTAATGATTTTACTGCAAGTACATATTAGCTTTCTTATAAGAATATGAGATCATCATTTAATTTTGGGATATAAAATTGAAAACAGAATGCTACATGAATATTGCATATGTTGACTACTGTTGAATTAATTAAAATAAAATGTTAAAAAAACATGAGATGAGAGTTTCTCCAAGAAAAGATTTTGAGTTGTGCCTCCAATACCTTTTTAAGTGCAGTAATGGGATAAACTCAAATTGCTTGAATAGGCCTATATGGAAGTAGGGTATTAAATGTCGTTCACTTCTGACGAATCAGAAAGTCTAAGTTTATTGTTACACCCTTT
>Ga0209536_100002372_pt1 | contig 30711 bp, 31 predicted proteins | sample DeeMarSeWOR28_12_FD_187461 | JGI IMG/M metagenome (GOLD analysis project Ga0209536, IMG submission 187461) | Marine sediment microbial communities from White Oak River estuary, North Carolina - WOR-2-8_12 (SPAdes) (version 2) | ecosystem: Environmental > Aquatic > Marine > Intertidal zone >...
CTGATCCGGCCTGCCGGGGCGCCCTGGAGGGGCCTGGAACCGATACGTTATCTGATGACCGGCAAGCGGTCGATCCAGGACATCATTGAGCAGGGCAGGGCTATTTAACGTCCGCTGATTCCAGGAAGGCTTTGTTGGTCTTGAACTCTCTCAGTCTTTCGATGAGCTGTTCGGTGCCGTCCGCGGTCTCATAGCTGTCCATGATCTTGCGCAGCAGCCAGACCTTCCTCAGCTCTTTTTCCTCGAGCAGCAGCTCTTCCCTCCGCGTGCCGGAGAGCTTGACGTCAATGGCCGGGAAAATGCGGCGGTCGGAGAGCTTGCGGTTGAGGTGCAGTTCCATGTTGCCGGTGCCCTTGAACTCCTCATAGATCACGTCGTCCATGCGGGAGCCGGTGTCGACCAGCGCGGTGGCGCAGATGGTCAGGCTTCCGCCTTCCTCGATGTTCCGGGCCGCGCCGAAGAACCTTTTGGGGCGGTGCAGGCAGGTCGGGTCCAGGCCGCCGGAAAGTGTCCTGCCCGAGGGGGGGGTGACCAGGTTATAGGCCCGGGCCAGGCGGGTGATCGAATCCAGCAGGACCACGACGTCCTTGCCGCCCTCTACCAGCCGCTTGCAGTGCTCCAGCAGAAGCTCGGCTACCCGGATATGGTTCTCGGGAGGCTCGTCAAAAGTGGAGGAAACGACCTCGCCCTTGACCGAGCGGTCCATGTCCGTGACCTCTTCGGGCCGCTCATCCACCAGCAGCACCTTGATGATCGATTCCGGATAGTTCTCGGTGATGCTGTTGGCGATGTTCTTGAGGATGGTGGTCTTTCCCGCCTTTGGTGGGGACACGATCATGGCGCGCTGGCCCATCCCAATGGGGGAGAGCAGGTCGATAAGCCGCGCGGACATGGGGCACTTTGGATATTCAAGGGTATAACGCTTGTCCGGAAAGATCGGGGTCATGTTCTCAAAGGGCACCCTTTCCCTGGCTTCTTCCGGATTGGTTCCGCTGATGGCCTCGATCTTTAGCAGGCTGTAATATTTTTCGCCTTCTTTGGGGGAGCGGATCTGGCCCTGCACCAGGTCCCCGCACTGCATGTCAAATCTTCTAATTTGGGTCTGCGAAACATAGACGTCCTCGCGGCTGGGCAGGTACCCGCCGGTCCTGAGGAATCCGTAGCCTTCGGGAAGGATCTCGAGGATGCCCTTGGCGAACATATAGCCGTTCTTCTCGGTCTGCGCCTCCAGGACCTTGAAGATCAGGTCGTGCTTCTTGAGCTGGCGCGGGTTTGGGACGTTCAGTTTCTTGGCGATCTCATAAAGCTGCTGCAGTGTCTTGCCTTCCAGTTCCACGATGTCCATCGTTTTCCTCCTTGGTCTTTTGATGTTACCTGATGTCACTCGAAGTTACATGAGGTTACATGAAGTTGCGAGATTTTTCATTTGGATGACGAACAGTTAAAATTTGAGGCCTTTCGATTCGTTAATTACATAATATTATAGCCGGGCCGGTTTGTCAAGCAATATTTAAAATGCCCAGGAGAGGATTTGAACCTCCACGGGTTTGACCCCGCTAGCTCCTGAAGCTAGTGCGTCTGCCAGTTCCGCCACCTGGGCATCTCGACTGCGCTCGATGATTGGTATTGTAGCAGAAAATAGCGGGTTCTGTAAATTAATATTTTCTGCTGCGATCGCTTCTTCCGCCGCAAAGGGTTACGCGAGCGGTTTTTTTCTTTTCGATGGGTTGACGTACACCCAGGTTTGGGAAGACCCGCGCGTTGACCTCGAGGCCCTTGAGCTTGCCCCGCAGAGCAGGGGCCTGTCCATTCCCATTGTCGGCCGGAAATGCTGGAATATCTGGAAGGGCTCAGGCAGAAGGGGAAAGGGGAATTAAAGATCAAGCCGGTCATGCGGCGCTACGCGTTCATCGCTTCTTTCAGAATAAAATAAGGGAAGAAGGAAATGCCGCTGGCCGGAGTCGAACCGGCACTGGGGTAAACCCAACCTGATTTTGAGTCAAGCGCGTCTGCCAATTCCGCCACAGCGGCATTATTGAACTAATCTTCCAGGAAAATTCCCATCTTCCGGAACTTGTTGTAACGGTCCGCGATCAACTCGCGATGGGAGAGCGAGAGCAGCGGGTCCATATATTTGATCAAAGCATTCTTTATGTAGGATGCGGCGAGCTCCGGGTTGTTGTGCGCGCCGCCCACCGGTTCCTTGATGATGTCGTCGACGATGCCCAGCTTGAGCAGGTCCCTGGCCGTGATCTTCATGGCCATGGCCGCGTCATTCGCCCTTTTGGCATCGCGGAAGAGGATGGAAGCGCAGCCCTCCGGTGAAATGACCGAATAGATCGCGAACTCCAGGATGAGCACGCGGTTGCCCATGCCAATGCCCAGAGCGCCGCCGGACCCGCCTTCGCCGGTGATGACGGAGATGAAAGGCACGGTCAGTTCCGCCATCTCGCGCAGGTTCTTGGCAATGGCCTCGGCCTGGCCGCGCTCTTCCGCGCCGATGCCCGGATATGCGCCCGGAGTGTCAATGAAGGAGATGATCGGCTTTTCGTAGCGTTCCGCAATACGCATTACGCGTAACGCTTTACGATATCCCTCGGGATTGGCCATGCCGAAGTTGCGGGCCAGGTTCTCCTTGGTGGTCTTTCCCTTCTGGTGGCCGAGGATCGCGACGGAAAGGCCGTCGAGCTTGGCAATGCCGGTGATCATGGCCGGATCGTCGGAGAAATTGCGGTCGCCGTGCAGCTCAACGAAATCATCAAAGATAAGGCCGATATAGTCCAGGGTGGTGGGCCGCTGCATGTGGCGGGCGACCTGCACGATCTGGATGGGGGTGAGCTTGGAGAATATATCCCGCCGCAGGGTCTCGATGCGCTTTTCCATGAGGCGGATCTCTTCCCCCATCTCCATCCTGCCGTCCGCGGAGACCTTCTTGAGCTCGGCCAGTTTTGTGTAGAGCTCAAGCAGGGGCCTCTCAAAATCCAGTAAATTCTTTATCTCGTTATCTTTCATGTCCCGATCACCATATTATATATTTTGATCCGGGATCCCGACATTATTGTCGGGAGAACCATCTCAATATCCTGATCAGATTTTCCCTCAGTTCTTTGCGTTCACAGACCACGTCCAGCATGCCGTGTTCCAGCAGGTATTCGGAGCGCTGGAATCCCGGCGGCAGTTTCTGGCGGATGGTCTGCTCGATCACGCGCGGGCCGGCAAAGCCGATCAGCGCGCCCGGCTCGGCAACGTTGATATCCCCGAGCATGGCGTAGCTGGCCGAGGTGCCGCCCGTGGTCGGGTCGGTGCAGACTGAGATGTAGGGCAGGCGGTTCTCACGCAGCCGGCCCAAAGCAGCGGATGTCTTGGCCATCTGCATCAGGCTCATGATCCCTTCCTGCATCCGGGCGCCGCCCGAGGAGGAAAAGATGATGACCGGCAGCTTTTTGCTTACCGCGAGCTCGATAAGGCGGGCGATCTTCTCGCCCACCACCGATCCCATGCTCCCCCCCATAAAGGAGAAGTCCATTATTCCCAGCGCCGCCTCCACCCCTCCCATCTTTGCCGTGCCGGTCACAATGGCTTCAGCCAGGCTGGATTTCAGCATGGCGGCATCGATCCTTTTGGAGTATGGCTTGGAATCGGTGAAATTCAGGAAATTGGTGGACCTTACTTTCGAGTTTATCTCCTTAAAGCTTTTATTGTCGGCCAGCTGTTTGATGCGTTCTCCCGCGGTCAGCTTGAAATGGTAGTTGCATTTGGAACAAACCTTGAGGTTGGCCTCCAGATCCTTGTTAAAGATGGCCTGGCCGCATTTGTAGCACTTGACCCACAGGTTGCCCGGGATATCAAGCCTTTCGCGGACATATGGGGCCTCTTTCTTCTCCTTTTTTTGCTTGAACCAGTCGTGAATGCTCAAAGTGCTTGATATGATAGTGTAAATTATGATATGATGTCAAGCCTGTGTGCTTCGGTCGGGCCTGAAATTATCTGTGTCCGGGAGGAAAAGAGATGGTAACCAGATCAAGATCGGCGATGAAAAGGGTCAAGTCCTCAAAGAGAAGGAAGGAAAGGAACCTGGCGGCAAAGAAAGGTCTCAAGAACGCTTTCAAAGCGGCGGAAAGGGCGATCCTGGCCAAGTCCGCGGAGGCCAGGGACGCGGTGAAGAAAGCGGTCTCCATAATAGACAAAGCGGCTGAGCGCGGGATAATCCACCGGAACAAGGCGGCCAGGAAGAAATCCCGGCTGCTCTTAAAGCTTGGCACGATCAAGGGTTAGCCTTCGCGGTTCACTGCAATAAGGGGCCCATTTTCCCCAGGGGTCAAATGAAGATAAAGGCTTACGCGAAAATCAACCTCTCTCTGCGTGTTTTCGAGAAGCGGCCGGATGGGTACCACAGCATTGAGTCGGTCATGCAGTCTGTTTCCCTCCATGATCTGGTCGCTCTCGAATCTGTTCCTGCCGGCATTGAAGTTTCCTGCGATGACCCGAAGGTTCCGGCTGGAAAGGATAATCTGGCATATAAGGCGGCGGAGCTGTTCCTGGGGGTGAGGGATGAGGGAAGAGGGGTGAGGGTCGATATCCGGAAACGCATTCCCCTGGCGGCGGGGTTGGCTGGGGGATCGGCGGATGCGGCGGCCGTGCTTTACGGCTTGAACCGGATGGTAGCCAAGGACCGGAGACTGACGGCTCAGGAGCTTTTGCGCCTGGGAGCGTACATCGGCTCTGATGTCCCGTTCTGCCTGACCGGCGGCACCTGCCTGGTCAAGGGCAGGGGTGAGATCATTGAAAAACAGTCCCCCTGGCCGAGGACGTATTTCATACTGGTCTGCCCGGATATCCAGGTCTCAAGCAAATGGGCCTATGCGGAGTTCGACAACATGCATTTGAACCTCGACCGGGATATAAAGAACGATCTTGAGCCGCCGGTGGTCGCAAGGCATGAGGTCATTACGCAGATAAAGGAGAAACTGCTTGGGTTTGGTTGTTCTGAGGCCCAGATGTCAGGTTCGGGGCCTTCGGTCTTCGGTGCGGTCAAGCAAAGGGCCGAGGCCCAGGATGTTCTTGAGAAGGTCAAAGAAGACTATCCACGCTCTTTCCTGCTGGAGACCAGGGATAGCGGCCTGGAGCAGGCTTAACTTCCGGCTTGTGCCGCCATCGCTTCTGCCCGCTCTATCCTTCCATCCAATTCCCTGGTGATGTTATCAAGTTCCGCGGTTTCAATGTTGTCCGGCACCTGGAACGGTTCGCCGAGGGCGATCGTCACACTGGAAAAAGGGAGAGGCACCTCGAACTTATCCCATCTCCAAAAGAGGGTCGCTTTTCTTTGCATGTGGATGCCGATGGGCACCAGAGGGAATCCTGTCTTCTGGGATAGGAAGAGCAGCCCGGGGTTAGAACGGTGGTATTCGAGCCGCGGCGGCCCGTCGACCAGCAGATAGGAGTCATAGCCCTCTTTTTTCAGGACATTGAGGATCTTGTTGACGGCGGCGATCCTTTCGCCGGGCTTGCCGGATTCCGGGTAATGAACCGTTTTGAAGCGCAGGAGCCGGGCAGAGCTTGCCAGGATCTTGCCGCGCAGGGTGAGAACAGGCAGCATGCATATCTTTTTGCCGCGAAATAAATGCACGGCCGGGAAGAACTTGCCGTGCCAGCCGGCGATGAGGGCCCGTTGGCCCCGCTCATGGGTGTCTTCAATGACGCGGGCGTTGACGACCCTGAAACGGATCGTGCGGCACACGACCAGATTGGAAAGCCAGTACAGGAACCCCAGCACTTCCGCGATGAGATTTTCAAACATATTGTTCGCGATTATATCACGCATGTTGTATAATATCAAAAATGTTATATTTTATATTTACGGTTGACGGCGACTGGGATGAATACTTCGACCGCAGGCTTTCTGAAAAGGAACGGGCGCCGGACAAACAGAAGCTGCTTGGCCTGATCGACCAGGAGATCCGGCTCGCTTCCTCGGTCATCGGCGGCCGCTTTATCCATTTTGTCCACACCTCTCCGCGGGTGCGCGATTTTTTCGTGCAGCCGGAGTTCATGGCGCGCTGGAAAGAGATCGAAAGCAAGGGCGGCAGTGTGGGGGTCCATTGCCACGAAGACGAACCGGGCCGTGCCTATTATTTTGACGATCAGGCCAGGATGGAGGCGGCGGTCGGCTTTCTGGCAAAGAAGCTCTCCGGCGGCGGCCTCAAACCGCTGGCCTTCCGCGGCGGCTATATGACCTTCAGCCCTAAGACCATCCCCATTCTGGAGGAGAACGGCATATTTTTGGATCTTTCCTGCGACCCGGGCCGGTTCCAGCGCCACGGGGATGTTCTGGTCTCCGACTGGCGCGGCGCGCCGGATAATTTTTACCGCATGTCCTATGACGACCATCGCCGGGCCGGCACGAGCAATGTCTTTGAGGTCCCGCTGGGAATATATATTGAAACGCAGCCGCTGCTCAAGATCTGGCGGAGGGCCCGTCAATTGGAGAAGCGCAAGGGCGATGTGGTCGTTTCCGTTCTGGCGCACACCTATGATTTCACCCGGCCCCGCATGGTCCTCAAGATCAAATTGGCGCTGAACATCCTTAAAAGATATGGTACATTTATCAATGCCCGGCAGGCCCTGGACCTGGTAGCCGGGAAGGCTTGAAGATGGAAACCTGGAAGAAATTGCTCAAGCGCAGCGTTGTGGACGCCAAAGGACTGGCCCGGTCCCTGAATGTCGATGAGCGGGAGGCGGCCAGGGTGGCGGCGCAGTACCCGCTGCGCATCAACCCTTACCTGCTCAGGCTGGTCGAGAGCAGGGGCGGGCCCATCGGCAGGCAATGCGTGCCGGACATCCGCGAGCTCAAAGAGGGGGGTGGCCAGGCTGACCCCCTGAAAGAGGAATCCTACAGCCCTCTCCCGGGCCTGGTCCACCGTTATCCTGACCGGGCGCTGCTCTATGTATCCAATGTCTGCGCCAGCTACTGCCGTTTCTGCACGCGCAAGAGGAAGGTCGGCTTCAGGTACGTGACCCTCAGGGAATCCGACCTCAAGCCCGCCATGCGCTATATCCGGGAGCGCAAGGGGATCAGGGACGTGATCATATCCGGCGGGGACCCGCTCATGCTCAGCGACCGCAAGCTGGAGCGCTACCTTAAACAGCTCAGGCGTATCAGCCACGTTGAGATCATCCGTATCGATAGCCGTGCGCCTTCCTCCCTGCCCCAGAGGATTACGCCCAAACTATGCAATATGCTGCGCCGCTACGCGCCGCTTTACCTGCTTGCCCATTTCAACCACCCCCGGGAGATTACCCGCGAGGCGAAAGAGGCCTGCCGCATGCTGGCGGAGGCCGGGGTCGCCCTGGGCAACCAGTCCGTTCTTCTGCGGGGGGTCAATGACAGCGCCCGGACCCTCAGGAGGCTCGGGGAGGAACTTCTCAAGATCAGGGTCCGTCCCTATTATCTGTACGTCCCGGACGCAGTGCTTGGCACCCACCATTTCCGCGTTCCTATCAGGAAAGCCCTCAAGATAATACGGTTGCTCATCGGCCACACTTCGGGCCTGGCCGTGCCGCATCTGATCATTGACCTGGAGAACGGCGGGGGGAAGCTCCCCCTGCTGCCCAAATACGTGGTGCGCAAGCAGGGCAGGAAATACACTTTCAGGAACTTCGAAGGCAGGCAATTCCTTTATCATGATCTTTAATATCCTGAAGGGCAATTCCCTGAAGATCGGCATCGCGGCCGAGCGCCGTCCGGCGGAGAAAAGGGTCGTGCTTCTGCCGCAGCAGCTCAGAAGGTTGGCCGGGCGTCACAGGGTGATGGTCGAAAAAGGCGCCGGCCAGGGCATCGGCATCGATGATCATGCGTATAAAGCGGCCGGTGTCAGGCCGGTTGACAGGGAACGCGTCTACGCCGCGGACCTGATCGTTCGCATAACCGCCCCCAATGAGGAAGAGTTCAGGCTGATGCGGCCGGGCAGCACGGTCATGTGCATGCTTCACCTCAGGGCTAGGCCAAGATTGGCCGCTTTGTTCAGGAAATACCGCATCAACAGCATCGCCCTGGAAGAGATTCGCGATGTGTTCGGCGAACGGATGGTCGAGGCCCTGCACCAGACCGGATATCTAGGCATGAACAAGGCTTTTGATCTCTGGCAGGGCGATCCGGAAAAAGCCGTGGTCAAGATCATGGGCTACGGCCACGTGGCCTGGGGCGCGATCCAGGCCGCGGCCCGGAAGTTCGCCCGGGTGATCGTTTTGAACAAGCGGGAGATAACACAGATGGACAAGTATCTCTCCGGCACGGACATACTGGTCAACGCCCTTAACTGGCCATATAATCTCAGGGGCAGGGTCATCCTGGTCAAACGCCGGATGCTCAGGCGTTTGAAAAAAGGTTCGGTCATCCTTGACCTGATCGCCAATCCTGAAGGCCAGTCGCCGATCGAGACCTGCCGGCCCACCACGCTTGAGAACATCTCTTATGAGGTGGACGGCACCATTCACGCCTGTTGTTGGGGTTGGCCGGGGCTTGACCCGGTCAACATTTCCAGGCGCTACAGCATCCAGATCGGGCCGATCCTGAAACAGATCGCTGACAAAGGCCTGGGGAAAATGCCGGCCAATGTCAGAGGGGCGTACACGGAGGCGGCCAAATGAAGATCGGCGTCGCGGCCGAGAACCGGCCGCTTGAAAAACGGGTCATCCTTCAGCCGGATGAGCTCCGGCCCATTGCCAGGCGGCATGAAGTGCTGGTGGAGCGGGGAGCGGGATTGGGGGTTGGGATCATGGACTGGGAGTATGAAGTGGCCGGTTGCAAGGTGGTCCCTAGGGACAAGGTCTATGCCGCGAATCTGGTCGTGCGCATCAAGGAGCCAAAACCGGGAGAGATTAAACTGATGAGGCCGCATTGCATCATGATGAGCATGATGCATTTGCGCTGCGAGCCTGAGCTGGAGGCGAACCTGCGAAGGCAAAAGGTCATTGCCATACCTTTGGAGAACATCAAGGACCCGTTCGGCAAGAGACTGGTCGAAGCGGTGCTGGAGTCCGGCCGCATCGGCATGGAATACGGTTTCAAGCTCTGGGGCAAGGACCCGGCCCGGGCCATGGTCAAGATCATGGGCTACGGCAACATGTCGCGCGGCGCGATCCAGGCCGCGGCCCGGAAGCTGGCGCGGGTCGAAGTGCTCAACCGCAAGCAATTTCTGCAGATGGAGAGGCATTTGCCGGGCACGGATATCCTGGTGGACGCGGTCAACCGACCCTTCCGCCGCGATGTGGAGAAAGAGCAGCCTTTTGTGACCAGAAAGATGCTGGAATTGCTCAGGCGCGGTTCGGTGATCGTTGACCTGGTGTCCAATCCCGAAAGGCACGCGCCGGTGGAAACGATGCGGCCGACTTTTTTGAGCGAACCCTTCTATGTTCTTGGCGGCATCTATCATACTTCGCTCTGGGGGTGGCCGGCCATGGACCCGATAAATATCTCTAGGCGCTACAGCATGCAGGTCGCGCCCCTGGTCAAGGCTTTTGCTGACCGGGGCCTGAACGATGCGCCTGGTCCGGTCAAAAAAGCGGTCATCCGGCTGGACAAGGGCGAAAAGGTGGTTTGATCATCATGAACGGTTCAAGAGCCTATATAACCGGCCGACCCGAGGTCGACAAGGAGATCGAGGCGCTGGCCCTCAAGTACAGCACGCCGCGGAGCCGCACCTACCTGCGCGATCTCTTTATGACCATTGTCAAATTGCATTTGGACAACGCGGATGAGCGCGATCTGTATCTGGTCACCAACACTCTTAAGGAACTGCGGCATACTTTTCGCATTTTCTCCAAGTATCGCGACAAGCGCAAAGTGGTCATGTTCGGCTCGCACCGCAGCAAGCCCGCCAGTCGGGAATACAAGATGGCCCGGCAGTTCGCAGAAGAGATCGTGAAAAAGAAGTTCATGGTCATAACCGGCGGGGGTGGCGGAGTGATGGAAGCCGGGAACTGCGGAGCGGGCAAGGAGGGGTTCGCGGTCAAGATCAAGCTTCCGGCCGAGATCAAGCCGAACCGCTACGTTTGCAAAGGGGAAAAGCTGATCAATGTCCGCTACTTCTATACCCGCAAGCTCGCCTTTATCAAGGAATCGGACGCCACCGTCCTTTTTCCGGGAGGCTTTGGCACCCACGATGAGGGTTTTGAGGTGTTGACCCTGCTTGAGACCGGCAAATGCCTGCCCCGGCCCCTGGTCTTTGTGGAAGCGCCCGGCAAAAGATATTGGAAGACCTGGCTGGGTTTCCTGAAGAAACAATTGCTGAAAGACGATTTTCTGACCCGGGATGAGTTCCGCTTGTTCAGGATCGTGAGCTCGGTAAAAGAGGCGGTGGACGAGATCGTGGGGTTTTACCGCAACTACCATTCCATAAGGTATAGCCGCGATCTGACCGTCATCCGGCTCAACCGCGAGCTGCCGGAGAAGGAATTGAAAAGACTGAGCAAGAAGTACCGCGACATCATGGCCGGGGAGATCCTGCCCAGCGGGCCGCTGCCGGCGGAGGTCCGCTGCCGGGAATTCCTGGACCTGCCGCGCGTTTGTTTCAAGTTCGACCGCAGGAGTTATGGTAGGCTGATTGACCTGATCAGGGACCTGAATAATATGATATAATCTGACGGAAATGAGAATTGAAGAACTCAGGACAATCAGCAGAATAGTGATCACTTTTTTCTTCCTGATGGCGCTCTGGCTTCTTTTTACATTCAGCCTTGATCTTTTCTCATTGCTTCTCGGAGGCATATTTTCTCTTGCTATTTCTATGTTTGCACATGATCTTTTTGTTGAAAGGGAGGAGAAAATCCACAGAGGCATTCTGCCCCGTTTCGAGTTTTTCGCGCTATATGTTTTTGTCGTTCTCTGGGAGATATATCTGGCCAGTTTTTACGTGGTTTATCAGGTGATAACCATGAAAATCAATCCTGGAATTGTAAAAATCAGAACCCACCTGAAGTCAAAACTTGCCCGGGCACTTTTAGCAAATTCTATTACCTTGACTCCCGGCACCGTCACCATAGACTTGCAAGAAGATTACCTTTATGTTCACTGGCTGGTAGTTAAAACCGGGAATTCCCATAAAGCGGCCCGAATGATAAAGGGAAATTACGAAGCACAACTTAAGAGGATATTTTATTGAGCCCTTTTCTTTTAACGATTAATATACTTTCGGCCACATCATTTTTATGCCTGGTTCGGATAGTAATGGGGCCAACGCACTTTGACCGGCTTATTGGTTTAAATTTAATGGTCTTTAATATTACGGTTATAATCGCAACGCTGGCAGTGCAATATAAACGCTACGTATATCTTGACGTAGCCTTGGTCTATGCCATTTTAGGGTTTGTTTCAGTAATTGCTATCTCAAAATATTTAACCGGCAGGGAACTTCACAAATGACAATGATCGCTTATTTCTTTTTCGGCTGGGGGTTGTTTTTTATGGTCTTTGGGGTTTTGGGGATATTAAGGTTCCCTGACCTTTATACCAGGATCCACCCCGCCGGTAAAGCGGGCACGGCGGGGGTTCTGTCTATATTTATCGGTTTGATAATATATTCAGGGTTTTCTGCCCTTTCACTGCGCATCGTTCTGATCGCTCTGTTTATTGTGATCACCAGCCCGGTTGCTTCGCATGCCATAGCTAGAGGAGCAATTGAATCCGGTATCGAACCCTGGAAGCCAGGTAAAGAAAATGACTGAAATCTTTTTGATAATCTTGGTCATTACCTCCTTGATCGCTATTGAAATGAAAGATCTTTTGAGCTCAGCCATAGTGCTGGCGGCTTTCAGTTTAGTGCTTACTTTCCTTTTCTTTCGTTTGCATGCTTTAGATTTAGCCATTGCTGAAGCAGCTATTGGAGCCGGGGTTTCTACTGTGCTTTTTGTTGTAGCCATCAGCAAAACCAGGAGGCATGAAGAATGAGCCGGATATTGGCCATAACAATCCTCTTGATTTTGGCATTTTTCTTTTTCAGCGCTGTCAAGCTGGATTACGGTCATATGCACTCGGCATTGTCGGAATATTATATTACCCATGGAGTTGCTGAAACCGGGGCACTTAACATGGTCACTGCTATATATCTCAATTATCGGGTCTACGATACCCTGGGCGAAGCAACCGTATTTTTTGCTTCGGCCCTGGGGGTTTTCATGCTTCTGCGAAAAGGGGGGGAGGGGGAATCTGATGCATAGGATATCGCCAATAGTAAAAATATTTACTCGAAAGCTGTTCCCCTTTATCTTGCTTTACGGATGTTATTTGATATCCCATGGACATCTAACTCCGGGCGGCGGCTTCCAGGGTGGAGTGATCTTTGGCTCGGCCATAATCCTGTTAGGACTGGTAGAAGGCGTGAAACTTACGGAAAACAGGTTTAAAGAGGATTTTCTCTCTCTGACAAAAAACATCGGGATGTTGATTTTTATTCTTCTGGGATTTGTTGGAATGTTTCTGGGTTATTCCTTTCTTTCGGATTTCCTGCCCAGGGGCGAAGTGGGAACCGTGCCCAGCGCCGGATTTATTCTTTTTCTTAATCTGACTATCGGTTTTATGGTCGGAACCGGGATTGCTGTGATATTTTACAGAACCGTGAGGCACGAACCATGATCAATGGGATCAGCATCGGCATAGTCATTGTTTTAGTCGGGATCTACGGCATACTTACCAGAAGAAATATCATTAAAATGGTCATGTCCCTGTACATCATGAATTCCGGCGTCATATTACTGTTTGTAAGCATTGGCTACATTGTCGGCGGACAGGCAGCTATCTTTGAAAACTCAAAAAAATTGATGGTCGATCCATTGCCGCAGGCCGTGATGTTAACCACGCTGGTTATTGGCCTGGGCATAACTGCACTGGCTTTAGCCCTGGCGATAAAGATCTACGATGAATACAAGACTCTGAACACAAGGAAGTTATTGGAGAAATAAAATGGCCCATGCGCCGATATTGATAATTGTCATACCTTTGCTGGCCGTGTTCCTGACCCACTTAACAAAATACATCCGGCTAAGAAGAGGGGCAGAAATTGTAGCCGTTGCAAGCATGCTTGCCTCCCTAATTCTTTTGCTCTCTATGGGCAGCACAATTATTTCGGGAAAGGCCATTCAATATGATCTGGGAGGCTGGCCTGCACCCATCGGGATAAATCTGGCGGTGGATGGGCTTTCCTTTTTCTTCGCTCTGTTTGTTCTGGGAATAGGATTATTGATCATTGTCTATTCTTTGGGGATTTATCAATACGCCAGAAGATATTATTCCCTTTTGTTAATAGCGCTTTCCGGTATCCTGGGAATTATTCTGACCAGGGATATTTTTAACATGTACGTTTTCTTTGAGATCCTGGCAGTGGCTTCTTACGTGCTTATTACTTACAAACGCAAACCCCGGGCAATAAAAGCCAGTTTTAAGTATCTAATAATGACAGAATCAGCCTGGGTTCTGTTTCTGCTGGCCATCGCTATCTTATATGGCTTAACCGGAACCCTGAATATGGACAGCATTGCTTCCCAGATGAGCATGATCTATCAAACTAACCCTCAGGTTGTTTATCTGGTCTTCTCGATGATGATGATCGCCTTTGGTGTAAAATGCGGGATGTTTCCCCTGCATACCTGGATCCCGGAAGCCCATTCTCAATCCCCCACTCCGGTAAGCAGCCTTCTTTCGGGATTGATCCTAAAAGTAGGCTTATACGCCATGCTTCGCGTCTTTTTTCTTTTCTTTGGAGCAACGCTCCTTTGGCAAGGCGCCGGCCAATTAATCCTTTATTTGGGAATTATTACACTTGTCTTAGGAGCTTGTTTAGCTTTAGTTCAAGATGAGCTTAAAAAGCTTTTGGCCTATTCAAGCATCAGCCAGATAGGCTTCATCCTGGTCGCTATTGGTCTGAGCACGCAGTTGGGGCTTAAAGGGGGGCTATTTCACATTGTTAACCATGCCTTGATAAAAACGGCCCTTTTCTTCTGTGCGGGGATCATTATTTCCCAGACCGGGTTCTGGAAAATTTCGAACATGAAGGGGATCTGGAGACAAATGCCCGGGGTAACTTTTGCTTTTTGTATATTATCCTTAGCTGTAATAGGTATCCCTCCTTCAAATGGCTTTGTTAGCAAGATGTTTATTATTCAAGCGGCCTTAACAGAAATGAATTATGTGGCGATCATTTTTATTTTTGCGGGGATCCTCCTGACGGCGGCTTATTATTTTCGCATCATTCAAGCTTTTTTCTCTCCGGAAGAATTTCGGCATAAACCGGATTTTGTGCCTCAGCCGGTAGGGCCTTTTGAGCATCTTTCAACCTATGTTGTTGCTTTCTTATGTCTGCTGATAGGGTTATTTCCGGGTGTGGTTGCTAATATAATGCAACCTGCATTAAAGGTGTTGCTGCCGTGATATTTCATACCCCATTATTGCCTATTGATAATTTAAGCCGGTTTATGCTGGCCCTGGTCGCCTTTTTATCCCCTTTAATTTTTATATATTCTTTATCATATGTAAAACGAAATTTTTTCCGCTACTATTTTGTCCTTTTAATAACCTTTGGCGGGATGCTGGGAACGGTCCTGGCCAGGGATCTTTTGAGCTTTTATATTTTTCTGGAAATAATGACGGTCGGCATTTATTTTCTGATCATTGATAATGCCAAGAAAGAATCATTCCCGGCCGGGTTTAAATATATCCTGATGATGTTTATTGGAGGAATATTTATTCTGGTGGCAACCCTGATGCTTTATAACCTGACGGGCACCTTTGAGATCGCTGTAATAGCCGGGCTCGCGCCGGTCCTGCCCGGGGCAGCGGTCGCGTTCATTTTTGCTCTATTTCTTATTGGCTGTCTGTTCGAGATCGGCGCAGTACCGTTCCATATTTGGCTGCCAGATGCGCATCCTGTCGCGCCTTCGCCAATTTCTGCGCTTCTTTCTGGGGTTGCGATCAAGGTTGGCGCTTACGGCATTATAAGAATGATCTTTACTCTGAGGGTTTTTAATTCGGCGTTAATACTTATAGGGGTTATTTCCATGCTTTTTGGAGTAGTATTGGCTTTGAGGCAGACCAATGTAAAAAGACTGCTAGCTTATCATAGCATCAGTCAAATGGGTTACGTACTGCTCGGTATGGGACTGGGAAGCGGAATTGGCATGGCAGGAGGTCTGTTCCATATTCTAAATCACGCAACATTTAAGATGCTGCTATTCCTTTGCATGGGCGCGATTATCTATGCTACAGGAGAGAGAAAGCTTGAAAGGTTAGGGGGGCTTGGAAAGCGCATGCCCATCACCCTGGTTACTTTTAGCATCGCCGCCTTTGCCATATCCGGCATTCCGCCTTTTAATGGGTTTGCCAGCAAAGCCATGATCTCCGAGGGTGTCGCCGGAAATATTCTCCTGAAACTTGTGATAATTTTTACTGCTGCCGGTACTTTTGCCTCATTTGTTAAATTATTCCGGTTCACCTTTTTAGGAGCCCTTCCGGCAAAACTAGAAAACACGAGGGGGGTGCCCATCCTTATGCTGCTTCCCATGCTGATGCTGGCTGGGGCTTGTTTGGGCATAGGGCTTTTCCCAACTCAGATGTTGAGTGAATTTGTCGCGCCCGCGATTGGTTCTACGATGATATTTGATTTCTGGAGCATAAATATATTCATTGATGCGATATGGATCATATTTTTAGGGTATGGCATTTATATTTTAGGCCTGAAGACGGGGTTCTTGGGAATAGATAAAAAAGCAGTCGCTCCATCTTTTGTCCGTTATTTAAGCTTAGACAGGATTTGCTGTGATGCCGCGAGCGTGCTGGAACATGGCTGCATGGGATTAAAAAGATTGCACGCTAGAAATTTGAATGTTCATCTGTTTTGGGTGTTTTTGGCTTTGGTCGGCCTGCTTTTTATGTTGACGTAGGCTTTCGTAAAAAAACAACGCATCAAGTTTTCTGCCTAAGCTCCCGACTTAAAAAGTAGCTTAAAATGATTCTTAAGGCAACAATAGCCGCCAGCATGCCGATCTCTTTCCAGCCCGGACGGAGAACGGTGCGAATAATGTCTGCGGCAATAAAAAATTCCAGCCCTAAAACCAGATTAGAACCAAGCTTCCGTCTCAATTGGAGCTTAGATTGAGGATCATCGGTAAAAAGTTCCAGAAGAAAATCCTTGATTACGAGCATGGCCCCCCAGACAATTATTGCCATGCCCACAAGGCCGATAGCATTAGCCACATAAGCGATCCATTTATAAAGTTCCAAAAAAAAGCCTCCTTAAATTTTATGCAGTCTTGAGATAAGGATATCAAAAACACAGGTTATTAATACGAGTATTGCAAGCAGAGCAATGATCGTGCGTAAGCCGACCAGGTCTGCTGCCTCGCCCAGAATAACCACGGGAAAAGTAAAGGCTGAATTGATGAACATATTCTGTACGCCAAAAACCCTTCCCCGAATTACTCTGGGAACTTTTTCATGAAGGATGGTCTGGAGGGGGGAGACGACGAAGGCGTTGCCGACGCCTAAAAAGAACGCTGACATGAAGACGATCCAGATATTTTGCGAATTGCTGAGCATCAATAAACTTGCCCCGGACAGAAGAAAGCCAGCATGCACCAGGTTGTTCTTTTTGAAATGATGGCCGAATCGGCCAAGAAGTAATCCTCCGATCGCCATGCCGGTGCCCGCAGCAAAGATCAGATAGCCAAAGTTTTTCGCGCCGATCCTCAGGATCTTTTCAGAAAAGCTGACGGCCAGCATGCAGACCGCAGCCAGCACAGATGTTGAAAAAAACAATTTTATTAATGAGCTCCGAACAGGCTGTTTCCTTCTGATAAACTCCAATCCCATCAGTAATTCCTTGAGTAGATTTCTAAGGCCAACTTTTATTCTTTTTTTCCGGTGCTTAAGGGCGATCATAAAGGTCGCCAGAGTTGAAGCAAGATGAAGGGATGCTGCGATTGTAAGCACGACTTTGATCCCAAAAAAATTGGTCAAGGGGGCAGCCAGGCCGATCCCGATAATGGAAGCCACCATCAAGGACATCATAAAAAGGGAATTTGCCGCAATGAGATCATGCTTTTCCACAAGGATGGGGATGCTTGAGGTTTCGGCAGGCGCAAAAAACTGCGATACAGAGAATATTATGAAGCTTATTAGGAAAACAAGTGCCAGGCTTTGGCCGATAAAAGGGATAATAAGCAGGATCAGCAGCCCTCGCAGCATGTTTGAAACTATCATAACCAGTTTTTTGTCCCAGCGATCCACAAAAACACCGGCAGTAGGGCCGAAAAGAAATGCAGAAAAACCAAAAACTAGCAGAGGAAGGCTGACTCCTAAATTGCTTTTTGTAGTCTGGTAAGCCAATATCAGCAGAACATAGAGCAAGAATCTATCCGCCATCTGGGACATGAGCTGGTCAAGCCACAGGAAAAGGAAGTTCTTATTTCTAAGGACACGTGAGAATCTGGCCCGTTTGGGAATTATTAACGGTGTTTCTTCCATATTGCTTCATTGCCAAACTTAGCGCAAAATGCCACGGCGACCAGGAAGAGGATGTTGAACAGAGGGGCCTGGATAATGTTGTAGACGTTTGAGAACACTGTTCGTTATAGGGCCTGTCCGTTATTTACAGGTATTTATCCCCAGCATCCGATAGATGAGGCACTGGCCGGCAAGGCCGCTGAACATAAGGTACAGTCCGATGACCATCAGAGCCAGTATGGCCAGGGTGGGCATGGGGATGTAAGAAGCGGAAAGCATGCAGGCCCCACCCAGGATGATCCTGACGAACCTGTCAACCATGTTGGCATTCAGCTGTATGGTCATTTTTATCCTCCTTTAAACGATTTTTTGCAATAGTAGCATAGTACCGTTAAAATGCAAGCGGATCTTGGTTTGAACATCGGTGCGTATTATGATAGGGTATGGGACGCAAAAGGAGGGCTTTTATGCGCAAGATCCCGCTCTTTGTCATCATTATCCTGTTCTTTGTTGTCTGGACCATGATCCAGTCCCTGATCTCTCTTTACCCCACGTTCCTGTGGTTCGCCAACCTGGGGTTGGATGCCGTTTTCTGGACCAACCTTTCCGCCAGGATATACACCGCCCTGGGCTTTGGCCTGTTCTTCATGCTGGTGGCTTTGGCGAACGTCTTCCTGGCGCGCAGGTTGACGCAGAAGGGCCGAAAGGAACAAACGCGGCGTGGCCCGGCGGATATCCGGCGGATGATCCGTGAGCTTTTCGGCGAGGGAGAAGGGTCGGCGGGGGATGAGGGCATGAGGGACGTTACTCCCGAGCCGGACGCGGAGAAGAAAGGCGCTCTTTTATGGCTGGGCGGCATCCTGCTGGTGGCTTTTTTTATGGGGCTTTCCGCGGTCACGCAGTGGCAGGTGGTGCTCAAGGCCCTCAATGCCACGTCTTTTGGCGTAAGCGATCCGGTCTTTGGCTTGGACGTTGGCTTTTACGTTTTTAACTTCCCTTTGCAGAAATTTGTACAGGGATTCACCTTTTCCGCTCTTTTGCTCTCCCTGCTTGCCTCGGTCTGGGTCTATCTGACCGAGGGAGGTATTTCCATCGCGCCGCTGCGGCTGACCTTTGGCCGGGGAGTAAAGGCCCATCTGGCGGTCGGCCTGGCGCTGCTTTCCCTTTTGTTCGCCTGGGGGTTGTGGTTGGGAGAGCTTGAGATCCTGTATTCCGCCCGCGGGGCGGTATTTGGTGCGGGCTATACGGATGTCAAGGCCCAGCTGTTGGGGTATAACCTTCAGATCTTTGTGGTGGCCGTGCTTGCCGTGATTTTTATCTTGAATATTTTCCAGAACGATTTCCGGCTGCCGATCGCCGGCCTGGCGGCGTACCTGGTGGTGTCAGTGGTGATGGGCGGGATCTATCCGGCGCTGGTGCAGAACTTCCAGGTCAAGCCCAGCGAGATCTCGCTGGAAGCGCCTTATATCGCCCACAGCATCAGGTTCACGCGGCTGGCCTACGGCCTGGACAATGTGGAGGAACGGGAATTTGCCGCTGACCACAGGCTTAGCCTGCGGGACCTGCGCCGCAACGCCCTGACCGTTAACAACATCCGGCTCTGGGACCCGCGGCCGCTCATTAAGACCTACCGCCAGCTCCAGGGCATCCGCCTTTACTACGATTTCTCCGATGTGGATGTTGACCGCTATACTATCGACCGCCGCTACCAGCAGGTGATGCTCTCGCCGCGTGAGCTGGTGGTGGACAAGCTTCCGGCCAAGGCGCAGACCTGGGTCAACCGCCATCTCAAGTTCACCCACGGTTATGGCGCATGTCTTTCGCCCGTCAATGAGCAGACTCCCGAAGGACTCCCCGATTTGATTGTGAAGGACATTCCTCCTGTAACGGCTACCAATCTCAAGATTGAGCGGCCCGAGATCTATTACGGGGAGGAGACCAATGATTATGTGGTGGTGAACACGGACGAGCAGGAGTTCAATTATCCCAAGGGTGACAAGAACGTCTATGCCTCTTACCAGGGCAGGGGAGGGGTGGCCATAGGCCCGCTGCTGCGGCGGCTGGCCTTTACCATCAAGTTCTCGGACCTCAAGATCCTGCTGACCGACTACATCAATGCCGACAGCCGCATCATGTTCGACCGCAATATCCACGCCCGCGTGCGCAAGGTCGCGCCTTTCTTAAGGTATGACCGCGATCCCTATCTGGTCATCTCTTCTGGAAAGCTTTTCTGGATCCAGGACGCCTATACGACTTCCGACCTTTTTCCTTATTCTGATCCGACCGGCGGCGGGTTCAACCGCTTCAATTACATCCGCAATTCGGTGAAAGTGGTGATCGACGCTTATAACGGCGAAATGACTTACTATATCGTGGACGATAAGGATCCGATCGCCCGCACCTATCAGAAGATATACCCGGGGCTCTTTACGCCCATGGCCGAAATGCCGGATGACCTGAAAAGGCACCTGCGTTATCCGGAGGACCTTTTCATGGTCCAGGCGCATAAATACGCGACCTTCCATATGGATGATCCGCAGGTTTTTTACAACCAGGAGGACCTCTGGAACATACCCCAGGAGATCTATGCGGGAAGCGAGGTTCCCATGGACGCCTACTATATAATCATGAAGCTTCCACAGGAGAAAAAAGAGGAATTCCTGCTCATGCTGCCCTTTACTCCCAACAACAAGGACAACATGATAGCCTGGCTGGCGGGGCGCTCGGACATGCCCGATTACGGCAAGCTCATCGTCTACAAGTTCCCCAAGGACAAATTGATCTACGGGCCGATGCAGATCGAGGCGCGCATTGACCAGCAGACCGAGATCTCCCAGCAGTTCACCCTCTGGGGGCAGGTCGGTTCCCGCGTTATCCGGGGGAATCTTCTGGCCATTCCCATCGAGCAATCGATCGTTTACGTTGAGCCGGTATACCTGGAAGCGGCCCAGGGAGAACTTCCTGAGCTGAAACGGGTCATTGCGGTCTACGGCAAGAACGTGGCCATGGCGGAAACCTTGGAGCAGGCCTTGTCCTCGGTCTTTTCCGGCAGGGTATCAACTGCGGTCAAATATGAAGTTCCTGCGGGTTTGAATGCCAGGGAGTTGGCGAAGAAGGCCCTTGACCTTTATGACCGGGCGCAGTCCAGCCTGAAGCAGGGTGATCTCGGCGGCTTTGGGGACAGATTAAAAGATATCAGGAGGATCCTCCAGGACCTGGCTCGATAATCCTCACCTCCCCCCCAGCCCCCTCTCCATCGAAGATGGAGAGGGGGCTTTAAGGAATCATTGTCACAAGGATATGGCTTGGGATTGAGGATTGACGATTCCTTGACGATTTAGTATAATTGGGTCATGCTAAGCCCCCGCCAGAAAAAAATATTAGAACTGCTCAGCGAACAGCCCACGCTTTCTACCAGGGACCTGCAGAAGACTCTAAAACTGACCCGGGCCCGCGTCCATCAATTGATCGTCCCGCTGCTCAAACAACGCTTAATCAAGAAAGAGGGCAAGGCTCGGGCGACTGTTTACAAGCTGGCTGACAAGCGCAATATTTCCCAGATCAATCGCGAAAACTGGCAGCTGCGCAAGCGGGTATTAGAACTGGAAAAGGCCCTGGATGACCGCAAGATCATCGAGCGGGCCAAGGAGATTCTGATCGCCCAGTTCGATATCCTGCCCACTGAAGCCTACCGAAAACTGCAGGAGCAGAGCATGGATTCCGGAAGATCCATGCGCCTGATCGCGGAGAAGATCCTGTCCGCTTATGAGATCTAAATTGACTTGGGCCTGATTTTTTGATATAATATTAATTGTCAAAGGCAAAGACGCCCTCACGGGCGTTTTTTTTTGCCTGCCTGCCGGCAGGCAGGGCCAAAAGGAGGTTGTAAAATGAAAGCAGTTTTGGCGTTGGAAGACGGAACAATGTTCGAAGGAGTGTCTTTTGGGGCGGAGGGTGAGGTGGTCGGTGAAGTGGTCTTTAACACCCAGGTGGTGGGGTTTCAGGAGATCATGACCGATCCGGCCTATGCCAAGCAGATCATTGCCATTGGCTATCCACACGTTGGCAATGCCGGGATCAATGACAAGAGCAATGAATCTGACAAAGCTCATGCTTCTGCTTTTGTGGTCAAGGAATACAGCAAAATGTACAGCAACTGGCAGGCCAAGGGTTCTCTGGAGGATTTCATGAAAAAACACAAGGTCATTGGTATCGAAGGGATCGATACCCGCGCCTTGACCGTCCATATCCGTGAAAACGGCGAGATGAAGGGCGTAGTCTCGACCAAGGACTTTAATAAAGATAGCCTGGTTAGTAAAGCCAAAGGTTATAAGCTTGCTGATCTGGTCACGGAAACAACTGCCGCTATGGAGCCGCCCAAGGCCAAGCCCGGTTCAACCACCGTTATTATCAACCTGGGTGTTAATAATAGTACGCTGGCAAAGTTCGAGGGGGCCAAGGTTGTTCCTCATAATGTCACGGCAGAGAAGATCCTGGAAAAAAAGCCAAAACAGGTGGTCATTTCCAGTGGACCAGGGGATCCCAGGAAACTGACCGGCCTGGCCGAGGAAGTCAAGAAATTGATCGGCAAGGTCCCTGTCTACGGCATCCAGAACGGGGCCTGTGTCCTGGCCACGGCCCTGGGCTGCACAGTTGACCGCATGAAGGTCGGCCACCACGGGGTCAACCATCCAGTAGTTGATCCCAAGACCGGCCGGGGCGAGATCTCGGTCCAGAACCACAGCTACGGGATAACCGAGGTTGCCACCGGGGTCAAGGTCGTACACGTCAACCTCAATGATAAGAGCATTGAGAAGATCCAAAGCAAGGACGGGACCTGCGTAGCTACATTATATTATCCGATCGATGAACGCGGTAAATTAGAAAAAGGCTATAAGCCGGTATAAACGGAGGTAAAATCATGCCAAAACGAACAGATATTAAAAAGATCCTGATCATCAGCTCCGGTCCCATTATCATCGGTTCTGCCTGTGAATTCGACTATTCCGGTTCCCAGGCCTGCAAGGCCCTGAGGGAGGAGGGCTATGAAACGGTCCTGATCAACTCCAACCCGGCCACCATCATGACCGACCCGGGCATGGCGGACCACACTTATATTGAACCATTGGAGCCGGAATTTATTGAAAAAATAATCGCTAAGGAAAAACCGGACGCTCTGCTGCCTACATTGGGAGGGCAGACCGGGTTGAATATGGGCTTCTTTTTGTCCCGGGCCGGGATACTGGAAAAATACGGAGTAGAGCTTATTGGCGCGGATGCCAAGGCCATCCAGCGGGCTGAGGACCGTGAAAAATTCAAGGAGACCATGGCCAGCCTTGACATAGCCGTGCCTGAGTCGGGTATCGCCACCAGCGTTGAAGAAGGTCTGGCTTTGGGAGAGAAGATCGGCTTTCCGATCATTCTGCGTCCGGCTTTTACCATGGGCGGAGCAGGCGGCTCCTGCGCTTATAATATCGATGAATTAAAGGCCGGCCTGGAACTGGCCCTGGATGTCTCTCCGCTCAAACAGGTCCTGGTCGAACAATCCGTGCTGGGCTGGAAAGAGGTTGAGTTCGAGGTTATCCGTGACTGCAAGGACAATGTGATCATCGTTACCTCTATGGAGAACATCGACCCCATGGGGGTGCACACCGGCGATTCCATCGTGGTAGCGCCGGCCCAGACTTTGACAACTGAGGAATTCGTCCACCTGGAGAACCTGTGCAAAAAGATCATCCGCGCGGTCGGCATCAAGGGTGGTGGGACCAACATCCAGTTCGCTACCAATCCGGCCGATGGCAAGGTCGTGATCATTGAGATCAACCCGCGTGTTTCCCGCTCCTCAGCCCTGGCTTCTAAGGCCACTGGTTTTCCCATTGCCCGGGTGGCGGCCAAACTGGCGATAGGTCTCTCACTGGATGAGATCGTAAACCAGGTGACCGGCAACACCTACACTTATTTTGAGCCCACGGTCGACTACGCTGTGTTCAAGGTCTGCCGCTTTACCTTTGAAAAATTCCCTGAAGCCAACCCGGTCCTGTCCACTTCCATGAAGGCGGTTGGAGAAGCCATGTCCATTGGCCGCAATTACAAGGAATCCCTGCAAAAGGGCATCCGTTCCCTGGAATACCGGCGCTATGGTCTGGGCGCTGACGGCCGCGATGTCCCAGTTGAGCTCTCTTCGGACACTGAGCTGGTCAAGCAAAAGCTGGTCTATCCCAACGCTGACCGCATCTTCTGGCTGCGCTACGCTATCAAGAACGGCATGTCTGATCAAGAGATCTTCGAGCATTCCAAGATCGATCCCTGGTTCACCAACCAGATGCGCGAGATCTTTGAAATGGAAGGGAAGGTCGCCAAGCATAAGCTGGCTGACATACCGGACAAATTGCTGAAGGAGGCCAAGGGGCTCGGCTTTTCCGATATCCAGATCGCCCATCTCACCGGAAGTGACGAGGTCAAGGTCTACAACCACCGCAAGGAAAAAGGGATCACCCCTGCCTATAAACTGGTGGATACCTGTGGGGGTGAATTTGACCCCATGAAACCATATTTCTACTCGACTTATGATAATTCCCGGGATGAATGCCGGGCCACGGACAAGAAAAAGATCATGGTGCTGGGCGGCGGGCCCAACCGCATTGGCCAGGGTATTGAGTTTGACTACTGCTGCTGCCACGCTTCCTTTGCCATTAAAGAAGAAGGCTATGAGGCGATCATGGTCAACTCCAACCCGGAAACGGTCTCCACCGACTTTGACACTTCGGACCGGCTCTATTTTGAGCCGCTGACCCGGGAGGATGTTCTCCATATCGTGGAAAAGGAGAAGCCTGAGGGCGTGATCGTCCAATTCGGCGGTCAAACCCCCTTGAACCTGGCTCACCAGCTGGAGGAGGCCGGCGTGCCGATCCTGGGGACTTCAGTTGATTCTATTGACCGTTCTGAGGACCGCAAGCGCTTTAAGTCCCTGCTTAAGAAATTGAAGCTGACCCAGCCGGCCAACGACACCGCGGTCTCTTTTGCTGAAGCCAAGAAAGTGGCGGAAAAGATCGGTTATCCAGTTGTGGTGCGGCCTTCCTATGTTCTGGGCGGTCGCGCGATGGTCATAGTCTATGATGAAGGCGATCTGGAAGAATACATGCAGAAAGCGGTCATCGCTTCGCCTGACCGGCCCATTCTGATCGATAAGTTCCTGGATGACGCGATCGAGGTTGATGTGGACTGTGTCTCAGACGGACAAAAGACCGTGGTCATCGGGATCATGGAACATATTGAGGAGGCTGGCATCCATTCCGGTGACTCAGCCTGTGTTATTCCGAGCTTCTCTCTGTCCAAGGCCATGCTGGAAGAGATCCGCAAGGCCAGTTACGCCCTGGCCCAGGACCTTAAGGTCAAGGGTTTGATGAACATCCAGTACGCGGTCAAGGGCAGCCAGTTGTACGTGCTCGAGGTCAACCCGCGCGCTTCACGGACCGTCCCTTACGTGAGCAAGGCGACCGGCATTCCCTGGGCAAAGATCGCGACCAAGGCCATGCTTGGCAAATCACTGAAAGAGCAGGGGATCGAAAAAGAGGTTGTGCCCGAGCATTTCTCGGTCAAGGAAGCGGTCTTTCCTTTCAACCGCTTTCCGGGAGTTGACCCGGTGCTGGGCCCGGAAATGAAGTCCACCGGCGAGGTCATGGGAATTGACCCGGATTTTGGGGTCGCCTACATGAAGGCGCAGATCGCGGCCGGCCAGAAGATCCCGCTGGAAGGCAAGATCTTTATCTCGGTCAATGACAAGGACAAGCGCAAGATCGTGGACATTGCCAAGCGTTTTGACTCACTTGGCTATCAGATCGTCTCGACTTCCGGAACGGCCGGGGTCCTGCGCAAGAACGGCCTTGAGGTGGAAGAAGTGGCCAAACTGGGTGAGGGGCGGCCGGACGTGCTGGACCTGATCAAGAACGGGGACGTCAAGCTTCTGATCAACACGCCAGGCGATAAACGGACCAAGGTGGATGAGACAAAGATCCGCTCCGGTGCTATAATGCACATGGTCCCGATCGTGACCACGCTTTCCGGGGCACGGGCCACGGTCAATGGCTTGGAAGCGGTCAAGAAGAAGGGGTTCAAGGTCAAGGCTCTGCAAAGTTATCATAAGTAAAGGGGGAGTATGGGTATGGGGTATTTTGATGTCCTGAATTATCTGGTCCTGTCCATCAGCATCCTGGGTACGCTGGTCATTATCTGGGGCGTTCTCCTGGTCTTGAGGGATTTTATCCTTGATATCTTTGATGAAGACCCCAAGGCCAAGCGCTTGATGCGGCAGAAGCTCGGGTCCTTCCTTATCCTGGGTTTGGAGTTCTTCATTGCGGCCGACATCATCCGTACGGTCATTCGGCCGAATTGGAACGAGATCGGCATGCTGGCCGCCATCATCGCCTTGAGGACGGTCCTGAGCTATTTCCTGGGGATGGAGCTCAGGGAAGCGGCCTAGCTACATCAGGAAGAGCAGGCTTCCCAGAACGAAGAAAAAGAGCGCGGTCAATATCTTGGTCACCCCGAGATTCCTTTTGATGACCTTTCCCAGCCATTCGGAAGTCACCCCAAAAAGCGTGAGCGCGAAGATCACTACCAGGGGCAATATGAACATCAGGTTGTAGATGATGAGAAAGGTCAGCGCATGGCCCTGGAAGCCCTGGGTCTGCAGGATAAAGACAATGGTGGGCAGGTAGACCTGGCCGGTGCAGATGGATTCCAGCACGGAAACAACGAAACCGGTCAAGACCGCGGTCAGGACCAGGATCGCCCCGTGGGTGTTCTGGTTGGCCCGAACCGCCAGGTGGATGAGCTGCTTGGCCCGCCGCGGAAGCTGCAGGGTCATTTCAGAGATCTGTCCATTTTTGTAGCGGTAATAGTCATAAAGGTTGAGGATGCCCAGCGCGAAGGCGATGATGCCGACCCCGTAGTAGATGTTCTGAGAGATCAGGAAAAAGACCTCCACCGTATGCAGGAACCGGAAGATCCCCAGGCCGAGGAGGAGGTAGGCGGTGAAGACTGCTGCGGTAAAGGAGGTGCCGATGACCAGGATCTCCTTCTTCTTGCGGCCGATAAAGGTCAGGAATGAGACAAAAAAGACGATGGTGGCGAAGGCGCAGGGGTTGATGCCGTCAATGAGCCCTGCCAGCATCACCGGAAAGAGGGTAAAGGTCGCGAACCTTTCCTCGATCAGCCCTTCGGTCTCACCCTCAAGCTGGTCAGGCCAGTCCGAGCCTCCTTTTGCCAGAAGGTCCTGGATCTTGGGCTCCAGCTCACGCATGATCTCGGTTTTTCCAATATAGGCGGCGTCGCCGGCAAAGATCTCGGGCACGTCCTCCCCGCGCACGCGGTATTTTTTCTCCATAAGGAGCAGCGCCTCGTAGTTCTTTTGTTTTTCAATGTTGAAATATTTGACCTTGAGGGGGTATTTTTCCTGGAGGTTGAGGATGGCCTGTCTTACCGCCAGGCATTTCAGGCAGGTTGGAGTGTAGAAGAAATAGAGGCGCACTGCTTCTTCGCACAGTGCCGCGGCCTGGATGACCACGCACAGAACAGTTATGGCCAGAAAGATCTTTCTCATTCGCTCAGCACTTCTGCTTTTATCTTAAGGGTCAGGATCTCGTTAAAAGGATCATTGCTGGTGATGTAGATCCTCTTTGTGACCGGTATGCCGGTCGGCTCTTCGTTAAAGGTTATCTCCAGCTCGACGCGGTCATGCGGCGGGACCTCTGTGGTGGAGATCTCGGTCACCGCGCAGCCGCAGGTCGACCGGACATCCTTGAGGAGCAGTAGTCCGTCACCGCGGTTGCGGACCTCGAAGATCTGTTTGTAGTCGCGGTGGGGAGACACCGTGCCCAGCTTCCACACCATTGGTCGAATGGAGATATTGGGCCGTGGCTTGCTGGCGAGGCCGATATGAGCCAGGAGCGCGGCCGCAACCATCAGTATGGTGGCGGTCAGGATCGCTTTTCTTTTTCTGTCCAAGTCCCCGTCTTCTTCCTTTAGAGTTTTAACGGCTGAGCGGCGGTGATGAAGATGCCGCTGTCGGAAACGTTGTTGGCCACCTGGTAGGTCGCGTAGCCCAGGGCGATGCCGGTCTTGCCGGATTCAAAGCCCAGGTCCGCCAGAATACCGAAGTAGGCCTGGCCGCCGAGGCCGCCCATGGACTGGCCGGTGCCGTAAAGGTTGTAGATCAGGCCCGCACCCGCATAGGGATCCATCCCGAACATGGAGCCTTCCTTGAAGTAGACGACCGCGTCCGCAAAAAGCGGAATGCTCTTTAGTTTGTCAGAGATCACGAAGCCGGAGCCCAGCTTGTATTCCACTGCGTCCTGCGCCAGGCCGAGCTTTCCGCCGATCTGCAGGGGGTCGGCAAAGACCAGGTCCCCGCGCGTCCCAAAGAGGATGCTGCCCGCCAGGAGCTTGGCGCCTATGTCCGTGTTAATCCCCAAGCCGAAGATCCCCTCGTCTTCTTTGGGGAGCTGTTCCATGTAGGTTGGCGGGGGCGGGGGAGGCGGAGGCACCTCTTCGCTGACCGCTTCCGGCGTGGGTTCGACCTTGGGAGGTTGGGCAGGGGCGATCTCAGGCGTCACCACTTTCTTGACGGTCTTCTTGATGACCTTGGTCTGGGCGGCCGCGCCGGTCGCGCAAAGAGAGAAGATCGAGAATATCAGGAGCAGGGCAAGAGCGGCTTTGATCTTTTTCATTTTGATCACCTCGGGGAAAGTATAGCAATTCCAGGTGTTCGGCGCAAGCCCTGCTCCTTTGCCGTGGGTGCGGGGGGAAGATCTATGGTAAAATAATGGTGATGAAAAAGCTGTTCATTCTATTATTCGTGGGCTTTCTTGCTGGCGGCGTTTTTGCGGCCGAAGATCCTTACCAGAGCATAAAGACCATCAATTCCACCAATTGGGCCGGGTATTTCGATGACCTGCTGGGGTATGTGTATGAGAGCCATGGCTGCCTGCACTTTTCGCCCGCAGATGCTTATCTCCTTTACAAAACGATCCCGGCGGGAGCGCCTTTAAAGATCAAGAGATACCAGATCAAGGACAACGATCCTTCCTTTCCGCTGGCCAAGGTCCCTTACCTGGTGGATAAGACCAGTTCGCAAGCTGATATCAAAAAGCATGCCCTGACCTTCCGCAATTATAAGACCGAGATCGTGGTCTATCCCTTGCTCAATCAGATGGTGATGATGGTTAATGGTTATCCGTACGCCAAGGTCAAAGCGCTGGTCGGGCCGCCTTATGATTTCCTTATGCCCTACAACGTGCAGAAGGGAAGGCCGATCGATTGGGATTTCATGCTCTCGACCCCCACCGACCCGGGTGATTACAAGATACTGCGCGTTACCGACCATTACCTGAGCAGTGCCTATTATAAGAACACCATCATCCCCTTTGGTGCCTGGGTCAGAAAGGTCTCAGGCGTCTGGTCTTACCAGAAGGACGGCAAATGGTATAAGCTGCCGGAGCACGTCCGGGCCGATTTGAAGCGGCCGCCGCAACAGAGGCAATATGATTACTATGATGTCAATGTCGACGCCAAAGGGAATATCGTGGCCGCGCGCTACGCCGGCCATGATTTCGGCAAATACGTGATATTGTGGAGCAAGGACGGCAAGTACCACTATCCGGAGATGGGGTATGCCGCGGGCGAGCTGGTCTTTGAGCAGGTGCTTTTGATCAAGGACCTGGTGCATCTTTTGACCCTGGAGGGCCCGGATGACCTTGGCAGCTGTGTCGATAAGAACGCTGACTTTATGTTCTATAAAGAACTTTATGAATTCAAGGAGTCAAAGGGGAAAAAGATACCTGCCAAGGGGGATCGCGTCCTCTTCATCTATTATAAGCTCTACAACGGTCTTGACATCGATGTCGGGGAACAGCTGCTCATGGACGGCAGGGTGGTCAAGGCCTTAAGCGAATATAGGGAGAACCGGCTCCCGCGTGCCCAACGCGCGCGCTGGGAAGCGCTGGGCCTTTACCACTATCTGAGGCTTAACAGCGAGATCATCGACAAGCAGGCCTACTGGTATGAGAAGGTCAAGACCGACTGGGAGATCTTCAGGAAGCTTCGCGCCGCGCTGCGCGAGGATTTTGACCGGATGGGGATCCTCTCTCTGGAGAACCGCCAGAACATCGTGGAGGGATGGCTCAACGACCGGCTTGAGTTCAAGCAGGCGGCCTTACCCAAGCAGGCCAAGTACCTGCAGGACCTTTCTTTCGCCACCTTCTTCAAACCAGATGATCAGACCACGCTCTTTACGGAAAGGGAACGCCAGATCATGCTGGAGAGGATCCGCAAGGCGGTCAAGGGAGAAACGGGGGGGTTGGACCTCAACGCGGTTGATGCCTTGAATAAGTACAATTTCGGGATACTTCTCAACGAGATCCTGGGAGATCTTTACAAGAGCCATGGCTGCATGCACGTTTCCCCGCGCAACGCGATCTTCGCTTACGCGCTGCTGCCCGTGGGCGCGCAGGTGAAGGTCTACAAATATTCCGAGCGCATCAGCCCGGAGGCGGTGAGCAGCATTCCCTGGCTGGCGGATATGGTCAATTTTGAGGATGACCTGGATAAGCTTAAGGAAAAGTTTGCCGTCACCCGGGAGGTCCAGGTTGCGGTCTACCCTTATTCCGGCGACTGGATAATCTATATCGGGGGCGATCCGTTCGCGCGCCTGCGCATCCGCGGCGGGCCGCAGACCCGCTTCTATTTGTTGCAGGCAAGGACCGAGGACGGTAAACCTATTTTCGAAAGCCACCTGGCGTACCCGACCTCGCCGGGGGATTATTATATCTTCGCTAAGGTTGAGAACTATGTTTCCAATATCTACCGCGACCAGACCCTTATCCCCATGGGTGGGCTGATCAAATGGCATGATAAAAAGAAAAAATGGATCTTTCAGGACAAGAACGGCAACTGGAAGGACATCACGCCGGCGGTGAGGGAGGATCTCAAGCGGCCGCCCGCGCAAAGGGAATACACTTATTTTGACACGGTCAAGAACGCCAGCGGCGAAGTCATCTCCATGCGCTGGGGCAGCCATCCCTTTGGCCGTTATGCGCTCCAGACCACGGTCAACCGGAAAACGCCCTGGCCAGAGCTTATCCATTCCTCCGGCGACCTGATCATGGAGGAACGGCAGCTGGGCAACGACCTGATCAAGGTCCTGACCGCGCCCCATGATGAGCTGG
>Ga0209536_100002374_pt1 | contig 30703 bp, 23 predicted proteins | sample DeeMarSeWOR28_12_FD_187461 | JGI IMG/M metagenome (GOLD analysis project Ga0209536, IMG submission 187461) | Marine sediment microbial communities from White Oak River estuary, North Carolina - WOR-2-8_12 (SPAdes) (version 2) | ecosystem: Environmental > Aquatic > Marine > Intertidal zone >...
TTGGATTCCAACCATGCTTTTCAAAATTCCAGCTCTTCCTGTCCCCATGTCTATTCCTGTAACCCGGGGCAGATATGAAATCCACTTCATCCACATAGGTCCTGGTATCATGGTTCCTCGTGTAGATATAATATCGGTCCATGTATATGGCAAAGGTCTGTAATCCAATGATGCCGGGTCCTCGAAAAGAAGGTTTATCGAGAGAGCCTATTATGGACATATTCTGATTTCCATATTTGTCCACCTGCATCGCACCCAGGAAGAAAACGTTGCAATGTTGTCTTGGGCCTCCAGCCGATAATTGGACTTCGTCATGACCCCTGACAATCTTTTCGCATATACCCATAAATCGATATTCAAAGGGTATGTACATAAGGGTATGCCTTGGAATTTCTGCCTGGGCCAGGCTGGACCAGCCTATCCCTGAATTATAAAGGGTATTGGGCGCATGTAGCTTTATAGCCAAGAGTGTCCCGTTGTAGACCACATCATTATAGAAACCCGGGCCCACTATGTTATCTGTTGGCCTAATCTGGCGTGAAATCAAGATCGACTGAAACTCGGAAATGGTGTATTCACCTTCATAGCCTTTCGACACGGTGCTTAACCTCCTGAACTAGCTGGGAATATTTTTTTTGGTTGTGGGCCAGTATATAGGCTCAGGGGTCGAATAATCTTGTTATCGGCGTACTGTTCCATGATGTGTGCTGTCCACCCCACCACCCGTGCAATGGCAAAAATGGGAGTGAATAACGCATTATCAAACCCCATGAGATGATATGCAGGGCCTGAGGCAAAATCCAAGTTTGGATATATCCCCCTTTCTTCTATCATATGTTTTTCTAAGACTTCAGAAATCTCGTTCCAATTATACTCTTTTTTCAGTTCTGCTAAGTTTAGTGCATATTTTTTCATCAGCAAATATCGTGAGTCTCCTTTCTTATACACCCTGTGTCCAAATCCAGGGATTTTCTCTTTTTTTTCTAATTTATCCCGAAGCCAATATTTCGCTTTTGATGGCTCTTTTATTTCTTGTAGCATACACATCACTTTCTCATTAGCTCCACCATGCAAATTCCCCTTTAACGCGCAAAGCGCTCCTATCACGCCACTATAACTGTCTGAAAGGGTGGAAGCAATGACTCGCGCTGCAAATGTGGACGGATTTAACGTGTGCTCAGCATACAAGATTAAAGAGACATCAAACGCTTTTACTATTTCCGGATCAGGGATCTCCCCAAAGCACATATGAAAAAAGTTTTCAGATAATCCTAAAATCTCATTTGGTGTAATGGGTTCTTTTCCCTTACCTAAACGATAAGCGGCCGCAATGATCGTGGGTATTGCAGCCATCAATTTAATGGATCTTTCAAGGTTCGAAGCCTGTCCGTGATCGTCCTTATTCAGGTCCTCCATGCCTAAAATGCTCACCCCTGTGATGAGGCAGTCCATGGGATGTGCGCTTTTTGGAGAACTTTCAATGCATGCAATGATCCTAGGGTTTATTTTCCTGTAAGATTTTTCTTTTTCTTTGAATGCATCCCGCTCATGTTCATTTGGGAGGTCACCCTTCCAGATCAGAAATGCCACCTCTTCAAAACAACACTTTTCTGCCAGATCTTGAACAGAGTAACCTCGATATGTGAGTGCAAGCATTTCCGGTATCACTTGGGATATCGAGGTTGTCTCCGCTATGACTCCCTCAAGACCTTTCCTCACTTCATTATTTTCAGCCATTGGTTTCTCTCTCCCCAGCCTTTGCCTTTTTCCATTGCCAAAGGGTTAGCAGGGTGAAGAGCGCTGCACCCAAAATGAGCCCCCCTACCCTACCTCGGGTTAGGAAATAAGACATGAGGCTGACCACCGAAACAGCTGCAAGCCCTATGCCTGCCCAGCCAACCTTAGTCAGATAATGTCCAAACAAAATAATGGGAAAAGACACGAAAATCAGCACAGCCGCGACGATGGCAAGCAAGTAATCGGTAAACCCAGAGGCTTGCAGCAATAATGCCGGGTTATAGGAAAATAGAAAAGGCAGCAAGAAGGCTGGAGCCACTAGCCTCAAGCCCTGCATAGCCGTTTTCATGAAGCTGGTGTTGGCCACCCCAGCAGCCACGATGGCTGAGGGGGCGGCCGGCGGGGTGAGAAACCCCAGGACGGAGAATACAAGGGCAAAGAAGTGGGCCTGCATGACATTGAGCCCCATATCCACCAATAGGGGGGTAACCACGATGGCTACGATAAGGTATGCCCCTGCGACAGGGGCTACGCACCCCAGGAGGAGCGAGGCAACCATGGTCATTATGAGGACGAGAATTAAGTGGCCACCTGACAGATTGCCGATTACACCACAGATTTTGGGTCCCATTCCTGTCAACCCCATAACGCTTATGAAGGCCGCATTTGCCAGCACCATCATGGAGCTGATTGCTGCGGCCGATTTCGCCCCTCGGGTGAGTGCATCCACCAGCGTGCGCAGATCCGGTCGGGTCTCCTTACTCATGCAGCCTAGAGCGAGAGCCGATACCATGGCCCATCCGGCAGCATACATAGGCGAAAACTGAAGGGCCAGAAGGGCCACGATAAGACCGAAAGGGATTATGAAGAGCGGGGCTCGACGCAGCAATACCCGCGTATCCACCTTTTCCTCACTTGGGATAATCTTTTCCTTCCTGGCATAGAGGTATATGGACCAGCCTATCCCGAAATAATACAATAATGCGGGAACGAGCGCTGCCATGCATATGGTGAGATAGGGGAAACCCGTAAGCCCCATCATCATAAAAACCACGGCTCCCATGACGGGTGGTAGCAATATCCCCCCACTTGAGGCCACGGCTTCTACACCAGCAGCAAAGGCTGGACTGAAACCCGTCTTCTTCATCAGGGGGATGGTCACTGCCCCGGTGATAATAATGTTGGCCACTGGTGAGCCAGTGATGCTTCCCACGAGTGCGCTGGATGCGACGGATGTCTGGGCGGGTCCACCACTTATCTTTCGGCCTACCCATATGCCCACCATGGTAAAAAAATCCCTTGCTTTTGTAATCTCTAACACAGTGCCAAATAGGATAAACAGAAAGATGATGTTCGCTGAAAGGAAAATGAGCCCACCAAAAATACCCTCGTTCAAGCTGATGCCGAACCAGGATATCAGCCTGCCAAAGGGGACAGGAAGATGATAGAAGGGACGTGGAAGATATTGACCAAAGAGGGCATATGTTATGAAAATACCGGCAAAGAGAGGCAATACGATTCCTTGTGTTCGCCTGCAGGCCTCAATGACCAGAATGACTAAAATGCTCCCTATGACCACATCTCTGGGGAGAGGATCCCCAGTGCGCATCACGAGCTCGTCATGGAAGAGGTAGATATAGGCCACGCAGAGGATAGAGAAAAGGATCAGAGCCGCTGCTGCTATAGAGCCAAGCCTCTGCCCTTTCTGAATTGCGGCCTGAAGTGCGGGAAGGAAAATGATCAGGAAAACAAAGGTGAGGTGCGTGTTGGCGTGGAGGGCGGGCTCGAGGGGGTGTAAGAATACCCCAATAAGATGATAGACCACCATGGCCACACCAATTGTGGCGATGGCGATATTGAGGCCCCTCTCAAACTTGGACAAGTTCAGACCTCCTTACCAGTCATGGAAAACAAATTATCCAGCGGGCGCCTCGTTGGCTCTTTCCCATTCCCTCCCGTATAGAGAACAAGTCCCTCCCTCTATAGCTGCAGAGTATAAAGGGAGGCACCGCTTACATCGTTGCAGGATAGTGACGTCGCCCGTTCCAGCAGTCCTAACTCTAATGACCGCCTATTTTATATAGCCTTTCTCTTTGTAATACTTCAAGGCTCCGGGGTGATACACATCTTCCGTTAAAACAGAACTCTGTTTAACCATAAACGGCCCACCCATGGGACTCCCTCTGGTCCTTTTTACCCATTCCCCGGCGTTCTCATCCAAAAACTTCACCAAGTCATAGACGACATTCGCATCAGCCGTCTCCCAACACCACAGACCCGTAGACATGGTCATCACACCGCTGTCCTCCAGGGGATAGCCCCCTGGAAATGATCCTTTGGGATTGATTCGCCACGAAGCCTTCCAAGGGTTCTGTTGGTTGAGTTTTTCAACCTCCTCCTTTGTGACGTGGACGTAATAGCTCTTTCTGGCTTGCAGGATCGGGATCATAAACCCAGAGACGTTAAGCTTACCATCCGCCCGCTCAGCGCCAGCGCTCACAAAGATGGCGTCAACGGTCCCCGTCAGGAGAAGGTCCTTGAAGGCCCGAGGGCCGTGATGGGAAGTCTTGACCTGGTCTGAAATCCCCCATACCTTAAATAGGGCGTCACAATAGGTGTTCAATGAACTCCCTTTGGGCCAGATAGCCACCCTTTTACCTGCCAGGTCCTTGCCCAACCTAATATCAGGATCATAGCTGAAAAACGTGAAGCCAGCCCAATTGGTGGTTGATACAAGCTTCAGGTCCTGGAATTTGCGCTTCCATCGCTCCAGGCCTAACCTGGCCATAGCGATTTCACTATAAGGGGCACCTATCCCAAAGGCGGTTTTTCTTCTTTCAGGGGGTAACGTGTCCATGGTCCTGAGCATATCACCCGTGCCCATGGTCTCCAGACCTGAACCATTCAGCCGGGGATGGAGATCATTAAGCATTTGTGCCAAGGTCAGGGTATACACGTGAGGCGCAGTACGAGCCCTTGCTGCCGAGTATATTTCAAGCTCTACAGCTTTTTCTGCGGCTGCGGCTGGAAAGATTAAAACCAAAACTAAAACAACGGCCAGAACAATTTTCTTAACCATAACTTTCCCCTCCTCTCGTGAATAAAGGAACCTTTTTTGTCTACTTAAACCCTCAAGCCTTGAGATTAGGCCAACCGGCCAAAACATTTTTCTTCAAAACCGTCTGCATTCCCCATTACGAAACCGGCGTTTCCCCGTCAAGAAAAAACCCTTACGCAAGGTTACTTACTGAACTCACCATTTTCAAACGACCTGCCATCCATAGGCAATTTGAGAGGGCGACCGTTTTTACTTTAGCTTTCCCAGCAAGGACCTGGCAATGGTGTTTTTGTGTATCTCTCTGGTTCCTTCCACTATTTCCAGCGCCCGGGCGTCACGGTAAAATCCCTCCACCTCGTTTTCGAGCATGTATCCATGGCCTCCCAGGATTTCAATGGCGTCATCGCATACCTCAACGGCTACGCGTGCCGGAAACCACTTGGCCATGGAGGATAGCGTGGGATCGATCTTACCTTGCCTGTCAGACTGGGATGCAGCCTTGTAGACAAGAAGCCTTGCAGTCTCTATCTTGGTCGCCATCTCAGCCAGCATATGCGAAATGGCTTGAAATGCGCCTATCTTTCGACCAAAGGCCTCCCTTGTTTTGGCATAGCCCAGAGCCCTCTCGAAAGCCCCTTGAGCCATTCCTACAGCAGGAGCCCCCACGCCTCCGATTCTAAACCTATCAAGGAATTGAATGGATTGATAAAATCCCTGGCCCTCCGCACCAATGAGATTCTGTTGGGGAACCTTTACATTGTTAAAGGAGACTTCAGTGATTGGAGCCGCATGCCAGCCCATTTTCTCAAATTCTGTGACATCAACGCCTTCTCTGTCCCTTTCCACAATGATATTGCTTTGTCCCTTGTAAGGGGGCTCGGCTTCGGAGTCTGTTTGGCAAAGCACGATGATGAATTTGGCAATGTTGGCAGCTGTAATAAAGGTTTTAGTCCCGTTGATGATGTACTCACGGCCTTTTTTCACAGCCTGTGTAGAGAGAGGGGATGTGACCAGGTCACTTCCCCGATCCGGTTCGGTAAATGCAGATGCAAGGTAGGCTTCACCGCTACACAAAGGTGGGATGTATTTCTTCTTTTGCTCTTCATTGCCTGACCAGAGAATGATTTCCACACCGAGGCCCGCCACAGATGAGGACCAGCCCACCCCAGCACCACACCGGCAAAACTCTTCTACGACCAATACCCGATCTAAGAGATGAAGTCCCTGCCCTCCATATTCTTCAGGGATGTCGATCCCAACAAACCCTAGGTTGCAAGCCTTCTTGTAGACCCCCCATGGAAATTGGTGACTTCTTTCAATCTCCAAGGTGTAGTCCTTGTTCAATTCAGTTTCCGCGAACTCTCGTGCAGCCTTCTGAATGTCCCTCTGCTGCCTGGTAAGTTCAAAATCCATGCTGCTTTTTTATCTCAGTGGATGATAGAATTCCCTCCGTAAAACGGCGAAGGAAGTTGTGAACTTACAATGCACCTCTAATCTGGCCGTCCGAAAATAGCCACTGTGGAATTGGGTCCAGGCGTGCCTCCCAGGTTATGTGTCAACCCAATTCTGGCATTTTTTATCTGCCGTTGATCGGCCCTCTCGAGGAGTTGATTATAGACCTCGTAGATCATTCTGATGCCGCTCGCCCCCAGAGGATGCCCAAAACATTTCAGGCCCCCATCGCTATTAACCGGTAACTCCCCTTCCAGGGTAAAAGTCCCTGCTTCAACGTCCTCCTTGGCCTTTCCCTTTGGGCTAAATCCCAGATCCTCATAAATAATAAACTCGTGAATGCTAAAACAATCATGGACTTCGGCAATGTCTATTTCTTTGCGAGGGTCCTTAATCCCGGCTTGGGCATAAGCGCGTTGGGCTGCGATGACGTTTTCCTCCATGTGCAAGAAATCATAATCATCGTGGAGATAGGGTTGCGTAGCGCTACTGGCTAATCCGATGCCCTTTATCGATATATAGTCCTTCTTGAGGGTCTTGGCGATTTCAGGGGTGGTTAGGATAGCTGCAGCGGCGCCGTCGCTCATCCCACAGGCATCAAAAAGGGTAAGCGGATAGGCAATCATGGGGGATTTTAAAACCATCTCCACCGTTATTTCCCTTCTGAGATGTGCCTTAGGGCTCAAGGTTCCGTTATGGTGATTCTTGACGGAGATTTGAGCCAGGGTCTTTCTTCCCTCATCCATACCCAGCCCGTAGTGATGAAAATACCTGGTGGCAAATTTGGCAAAAAAATTGGCTGGCATCGCTCTCACCACCACCCTGCTATAATCTTGAGGCATATGGGTCCAGGTGAATCCGGCATAATGATCCTTTAGTTTTTCCATCCCGCAGACCAGAACGATATCATTAACACCCGCAGCCACCGCATGGGCTGCATTTCGAAGGGCATCGGTCCCTGAGCAACAGACATTTTCCACGCGGGAGATGGGTATGTACTCCAATTTCAATGGGCGGGCTAAGGCGGTTCCGGAATTGCCTGAGGTCTCCGTTCCGAACCAGCCAGCCTTTATATCCTTTGGCTCAATGCCTGCGTCCTCAATAGCCTCGAGGCAGGATTCCAGGACCAAATCATCGGGGCTTTTGTCCCAAAGCTCTCCGAATTGCGTACAGCCCATCCCCACTATAGCGACTCTGTCTTTAATCTCTTCCATATCCTGTTCCTCCTTAATTGGATTATTGGATTCTCACTGGCATGACTTTCCAGTAATAATGGTAGATTCCCTCATCAAAAAACAATTTTCTGAAGGTCATCTCAACTTGCATTCCCACATCGACCTTTTCAGCGTCTCTGTCTGTCATATAAAACTCCGCTCTTCCGCCCCCGTCAAAGTCCACAATAGGAATAACCGTCGGAAAATCAACCAGGCTGGTGTAGTCCATGGAGAATGTGAAGACCGTTCCTTTTTTGTCGGAAAGCCTGACCTCATCGAATTCCCCCATACTGTGACATTTGGCGCAGACCCGTTGGGGAGGGAACTGGATGGCGTCGCATTCTCGACACTTGCCCCCGTGGAGCCTAAAAATCTGATTGCGCTCCCTCCACATGGCAGGAACCGCGGTATTCTCCTGGAATTTGGTATAATAGACCTGTTCAGAATCTGGATGGAGAAGCCCGCGCCATAACAAATAAGTCGGGTAATCATTGATCATTCTTTTCGAATCCAGATATTGTTTCACGCCTTTTCGGTTCTTGATATCATTAATTTTCTCTGTCACTCGAAGCAGAATGGCGTCGGCGCCATCTCCGTAACTGAGCAGGAGGATGGAATCTCCCGGCTTGGATTCATCTAAGGCCGCTGCAAGCAGTATGAGAGGAAAGGACGTTCCCGTATTCCCCAGTGCGTCGAATAATGGGTCCTGGAGCTGAGTTTTTGGATCAAAACCCAATCTCTTTGCCAAGCCCATCGGACTTCTTGGATCCGGTGCATAAAATACGACCTTAGAGAAATCTGCCGGCTTCATGTTACACTTCTGCAATAGACCGCCAACAGCCTCTGCACCCATTCTCTGATAGCCTGCAAAATCCACAAATCGAGATTCCCAAGATCGCACAAAGTTGTCATGTTGCGTACGCCACACGTCCATTATCTCGGTAGAAACCGAATGACTGGCTTCTATGCTGACAGCGACGTCCTTATCCCCTATGACAAAGGCAGCAGCACCATCACCTGACGTGCGTTCGAAGTCTTCCATGGGGGCGCCCAAACGGGTATCCGCAGCCGTTACCATGACACGGCTTGCACTCTTTCCTTTTACCGCATCAACAGCAGACAGCAGGGCCGAGGTCCCCCCTTTCAGGGAATTGGCAAAATCAGCCGTGGCAATAGAATGGGGCAGATCACAGGCGGCGGCCACGAGGGATGCGCCCTGCTTTTCCCTGTAGGGAAATGTGGTCGAGGCGAAAAAGGCCTTATCTACTGAAGCCCGTTCTGAACCATTCAGGCAGTTCATCCCGGCAGCAACGGCCATAGTAATGCTGTCCTCATCGAAATGGGCAATAGCCTTTTCGCCTCTCATGCGGATTAACTTGCGATCCATTCTCCATAAGGGTATGTACACACCGTAAGACGTAATACCTACCATTTTAGCCTCCTTTTTTCTTAGATGTTATTGCTTAGACTATTGTTTCTTCTGTTCCTCACCTCAAAGAATAATTGAAAGAACTCTATTCCGTTTTTTACCAGTCTTTTATTTCCTTCATCCATTCCGCTTCATCTACGAACATATCATAGTCAGCGGGAACAGGCGGATTAGACAGGTTATTCGGGTCAAATTCTTCCTTAATCCTAAGCATCCATTTATGATAGTCGGGGCCATAGGCTGGTCCGGTCAGAAAAAGAGGCTTATGTGAGGCAAGTTGTGCCGTGTAATACCGCTTATTAATATTCAATTTGGCCAATGCGATAGCCCATTCATCCACTTTGTGGATCTCTTCATCATCCGGATCATGGTATGTTAGAAATTCAAACAGGGCCACATGCCCAAAATCTCCCACCTGAAACCAACCTTGGTCTCCGTAAGCCCTCATCAAAGGCGGGGTAAAATCCTTCTTCAAGGCGGAGCAATCAACCCCTTTTTCTATGGCATGGTCAATGGCTTCAAAATCAAATTCTAGAGATGTGTAACCCCCGCACATCATCCACATCCCGGCTGAATCCGCATTCTTTATCCACGATTCATCCGTGGGTTTCGTTCGAGCCTGTTTTCCGCCCAGTTCCTCCATGATATCAAGAAGAACCCCTTCCTCATATTCCAGTTGCCTCTCTGATGTAAACCCGATCAAAAGAACCCGAAGGACATTCATGGCAGCCACGCTTTCTTCACTTTCCTTGTCCCAGATTTCCCAAAATTCCTCCTTGTTGTTCGCCTTTGCGATGGCTCTCCAGAACAGGGGAACTTTGGTTACTCCTGCTGCAATCTCTGCCTTTCCAATTTCATACATGGCCTTTACCACAGCACCCTTATCTGGCATGATGAAGTTATACCATCGCATTCTACTTAGAGGTAATTCGAGCGCTGTTTCAGGAGAGATTCCCGTGGGAATGGGTTTATCTGGTTGAAAAGGAAACAACTTCACGGACATCTTCGTGACAATCCCCATTGAGCCCATCCAACCCGGAGAAAACCCCCGAATAAGACCTCTTAGATCAGGCCCTATGCCTTCGCCCCACAGAAAATCATCTTTATTGAAAGCCAAGGACCCAAGCCTAAGGATCTCCCCACTCGGTAACACCCACTCCACACCCAAAATTCTTCGGTTTGCTATACATGTTCTGTAATTTAAGGGTGAACTCCCGTACAGGATATGATTAGCCACAACACCGACCTGCGAGCCCCCGCCAGGAATAGTCGTATACAGTCCCCTCTTCATGGCCTCTTCTTGAAGCTGAGAATAGATAATTCCTGATCCCACAACCGCATACATGTGTCTTTCATCAATTTCACAACAGTCCATTCTCTTCAGGTCAAGCAATATGGCATCATTGACCTTGGGGGCCCCTCGTCCTGACCACCATTGCGTACTGACAGGTATAAAGGGGATTTTATAGCGGTTACACGTTCTCACTATCTTTTGGACCTCCTCGGTCGTGCTAGGGAAAATGACACATCCGGGTCTTTTCATGATGGTGGCTATTCCCAAGTCTGTTTCAAATCCATTTGGACCTGGAGTATGAGCCTCGCAATCGACGGGGTCCTCTGATATAAATTCTGATCCCACAATCGACTCTAGAACGCGGTATGCCTCTTTAGGAATACTCATCTTGTAGGGCCTCCTATTTGATTGCTTCCCCTATTAATTCAGAGATATCATAAACGCTCATATTATCGCCAGACGCCTTAATCGTATTCGTAAAATTCTCCTTACATCTGGGGCAGGTGGTCACTAAGGCTTGGGCGCCCACATCTTTCGCTTCCAGTAGCCTTTCATCAGCACTCCACTTGGCAAAATCGGGGAAGGCTTCTTTTACACCACCTCCAGCCCCGCAACACCAAGCATTCTCCCTTATTCTAACCATCTCCACCAGATCAGCGCCTGGAATACTCTTTAGAATGTCTCGAGGTTGACCATAAAGCCCGTAAGTTCCCCGCCTGCGCGGCATGGTAGGCTCCGTTAGTCCGAAGTGGCCTCGCTTGCCCTCCCAATAAACCCATGGTTCACTCATGCGCGCCAGGTTACAGGAATCATGATAGGTGAGGCGAAGGTCCAGCTTGTTCTTGAATTGAATATTACCCTCTCCCAATTGCTCCTCTACGAACTCCACCAAATGGATGACCTGGTACCCCATATCACTTGTGGACTTACCGAGCATTTTGGGATAGTCCACCTTCAGAGTCTTATAGCATTCTGCGCAACTGGTCACGACAGTCCTGGCCCCTGAATTCTCTATGCTCTCAATGTTATGCTCAGCCACCTCTTTAGCCTTATCCATCTGCCCAGTCGAGTATAAAGGGTAGCCACAACAATACTCATCAGGGCCCATGAGCTTGAACCCCCGACCAGAGGCATTCAATATACTTGCAGTGGCCCTAGAAATTTCAGGCATCTTGTATGAGGCATAACATCCCACAAAATAGATGATGTCTGTTTCATCGACTGGCTTGTTTTCCTTGATCCATTTCGCCCGATTTTTGCTGGGCGCACCAAAAACATTGTGTTCTTTTTCTATCTTCTCGGCCAGCGCCTTCTGTTCGGGCATAGGTCCATATCCATCATTTACACACTTTATTCTGAGGGCTTCTAAGGAAGACGAGATTTCCAGATCTAGGTTACGTTTACAACCTGCATCACATGCGCCGCAGAGCTGGCACTTATATATGGCTTCAACGAGCCTCTGCGAATAATTCACCTGCCCATCCATAAGCCCGAGGGCAAGACGTAATCTGCCCCAGGCTGAAAAGGAATCAAACAGATACCTCTTTTCACTGGGGCATCGGGTGCTGAATTTGCTTCCCGGCATGTAGATATGATCTACCCACTTGCAGCCCTTGCACCGGACACAACGCCTCATGTCGTATCGGAAATTGTCGATGTCAGTAACATCTAGCTTAACGTATTCTTCAGGCATTTTTTCTGCTCCTCACCGTAGAGTTCAGGAACTAAAAACAGAGTCTCCCGGGATTCATGATGTTATTGGGATCAAAGAGATTTTTTACCTTTTTTAAGGCAGTCGTATAGCTTGCCGTTTTTTCATAAACCAAATCTGCAAGGTCCCCATAGGGGCGGGTAAATAAGGCGCCCATCTCCAAAAGTTCCTCCCCAATTTCACGGTACAGAATCCTCATTCTTTCCCTTTCCAGGGCCTCGTTAGGATTGTAATAGAAATTGAATTCTAAATGACATGCGCGGGACTGTTCTATGGGCTGAAGATAAAAACCCATATCTTCTAAGGGAAAACCATACCTCGGTAACATGTCCACAACCTGATGGTAATAACTCGGAGCCTCTTCAGGTCTGGCTATGAAGAAAAGGTCCTGACATGCACCACGAAGTCGATGCTTCCAGTAGGTGATTTCTTTAGGCCAGGGCTTTCGAAGTCTTTTAATGAGTTCTCTCCCTCCTCCTGTTACGCCTGGTAAGGCGTGGAGGATCTCCATGTCTGCAAAAAATTGCTTCTTTAAGTCCTGTAGGGCCTCTTCTTCGTAAGCAATCTTTTCTTCCGGCCGCCTTAAGGCCCCACTCAAGACCAAAACTAAGGTCCATGAAGGTAAAACGGACTTCAATCTAATAAACTCATCAGGCCATTCATTAGCCAGGATTAGGGCTAAATCGAGATGATTCAAGAGGAGGCATTCTTGTCCTATCCGGAGTTTTGGTATCCTATATATGGGCTCAATGGCATCATGTAGGCTCAAAAAGGTCATAAAAAGTATTTTGTCTGTCTTTGGGAGGTACTCAAGCTTTAGATTCGCCCAGGTCACGACACCCATGGTTCCTTGAGCTCCCTGCAAAAGTCTGTAAAAGTCAATGCCAGGGCCTGCAGGGTTGGTTCCCTTAGCAGGAGAGTCTGGATAGTAGGGCACGCTGGCAGAGCCGGTCCGAAAAAGTTCGCCGTTTGGCCACACGACCTCATAGGTTAACAACGGTTCACCAAATTCATAGACGGGTATGACGGGAACCTCTCTTTCTAGGTAGTCGGTAACAACTGACCGAGATGCGTGAGGTAAAAGGGGCGTAATAATTCGGAGTTCCTCTTTTTCTAATTCTTCCAGAACCTTCTCCCACGTCACGCCCGGTTCAATTCTAACCCGCCGGTTAGGCGCATCTACTTCCAATATCTTATTCATATGGGATAGGTCTAGGACGATTCCGCCTTGATAGGGTATGGTCGTCCCGTGGAAATGGATTCCAGAACTTATGGGGATCACGGGTAATGAATTGTTATTTGCAAAAGAAACTACTTTTGATACCTGTTCAGCGTTTTTTGGTTTCACGATGATCGTAGGCGCGCCAGGTGGACATATTCCAGCGTCGGTAGCGTATTTCCCAAGCATGTCCGCCGAATCAAAAACTTTCTTGGCGCCAACTATCTGTTCCATCTCTTTTTTTAAGTCCATAACTTGAACCCCCTATACGCATTACTACGGCTCTACGCCAACAAATCCTTTTCCTGTTTTCTGATCTCCCGCTTTACTGACTTACCTAGTTTTGCGTAGAGATACGCTATCTAAGCTCTACCCAACAGCGCGTTGGCGATGAGGATTTTTTCCATCTCTTTTGTTCCCTCATAGATTTCAACGATCTTGGCATCGCGGTAGAAGCGGGCTATGTCATATTCGTTCAAAAAGCCATATCCACCGTGCATCTGCAACGACTCCTGGGCTATGGTCACTGCATTTTGGGCGCAGAACCACTTGGCCATAGCTATCAGGGCATGATCCTCTCGGCCGCTGTCAAGGGACCAGGCCGCCCTATAATAAAGAGAACGACCGGCCTCAACAAGCGTGGCCATTTCAGCTATCTTAAATCTAATGGCCTGAAACGATCCTATGTTTCGGCCGAACTGCTCCCTTTGTGTGACATGCCGTATGGCCTGTTCTAAAGCGCCCTGTGCCAGACCGGTCGCCTGGGCGCATACGGTAATCCTCTCCCGATTAAAGAGATGGAGAATTTGCCTGAAGCCTTCCTTCTCCTTGCCTATGAGATTTGCCACCGGAACCCGGACGTCATTGAATGACAACTCGGCAGTATCAGAGGCCCTGATACCCAGTTTATTGGTAAGCTTGTTGGCCTCAAACCCCTTTTTTTCTCTCTCCACCATAATACAGCTATGTCGTTGGTGCGGATCGGGTTCCTCTGGGTGCGTCAAGCAGAACACGATGACATAACTGGCAAGGGTTCCATTGGTGATAAAAATCTTACTGCCATTGATTATATAGTCATCACCATCTCTGATGGCACTTGTCCGGGCCATAGAGACATCGGAGCCAGCATCCGGTTCTGTTATGGCCGTGGCCAGAATGGCCTTTTCTTGAGCGAGGGGAACCAGGTACTTCCTCTTCTGTTCTTCGCTACCATAAGCAATCAGTATCTCTGCCCCGAAGGTAACGGACACGATCGCCTGTCCCAGGCCTGGATCAATCCGCCAGAACTCCTCCGTGATAAGGCCATATTCAAAAAATCCCAATCCGGGACCCCCATATTCTTCTGGAACAAAAGAGCCAACAAAACCAAGCTCCCGGGCCTTTTCAAGCAAGGCCAGATCCATTTCCTCCTTTTCGTCGCATTGCTTGGCGAGCAGCGGGAATTCTCCTTCTGCGAATTCCCTGGCGGCGTTTCTTATATCCTTTTGTTCCTTGGAAAGCGCAAAATCCATACGTAGAGAGTCCAGGCTAAAACCACAAGGTTTTATCTTTGGCCCCCGAAGGGGAGTCTGAAGAAGATGGATGTACTGACTTTATATGGAAGAATGGTAACCCGCAGCAAATTTTGATGCTAACGGGTCACATGAATGCGCCTAAGCGAATTACCATGGTGTCCAACTGATTCTCCCCCCTATAGCCTGCGATGCTTATGCATGGGCCTTCAATTTCGCTAAAACTTCTACGTCTCCTTGCCCACTATAACGACCCCGGCTGTCGCGGAATCAACGGGCGTCCCGCCAAGACCATGGACCAAACCGATTTTCGGATCCTTTAGCTGCCTTTCCTCAGCCTTGCCCTGAAGCTGCTTATAGACCTCATAAAGCATCCTTAGACCACTGGCACCCACAGGATGTCCAAAACACTTAAGACCCCCATCCGTATTGACCGGTAGCTCGCCTTTCAACTCAAAGGTGCCCGCAATAATATCCTCCTTGGCTTTTCCCCGGGGACTAAAACCGAGATCTTCATAAATAACCATCTCGGTAATCGTGAAACAGTCGTGAACAATTGCGAGATCGAGCTCTTTTCGGGGATCTTTAATTCCGGCGATTTCGTAGGCCTGCTTAGCTGCTCTTACACTCTCCTCAAAATGGACAAAATCCCAATCATCCTCAAGCTGGCCTTGGTAATGTCCTGTGCTTAAACCTATCCCTTTCACCAGCACATAATCATCCCGATATTTCTTGGCGAGATCAGTCCGGGTAATGATCGCCGCCCCGCCACCGTCGCTTACACCACAGCAATCGAAAAGGCCCAAAGGGGGCGCGACCATAGGGGCCTTCAGCACCTGCTCTATGCTGATCTCCTTCTGAAACTGGGCCTTAGGGGTGAGGCTCCCATTGTGATGATTTTTTACGGCAATGCGCGCCAGCAATTCCTTGCCCTCTCCAGGGTCTATTCCATAATGATAGAAGTACCTCTGGGCAAGCTGTGCATAGACGGCCGGCGGCACATACAGGGGGTCTGCCCTATGGGTATAGGGCGTTGTGGGGTCCATTCCCGCTGCAGGGATTCCCGAGTCCTTAAGTTTCTCAGCACCACAGACGAGGACCAGGTCATAGACCCCAGCTGCCACTGAAAAGCAAGCGTTCATAAAGGCATCTTGTCCACTGGCACACCGGTTCTCCACACGCGTTATAGGGATATAATCCGTTTTCAAGGGGTAAGCCAGTGACCGGCCCAGCTCGCCCGAAAGCATGGTGGACCACCAGCCTGCCTGTATGTCCTTTGGATCCACACCCGCATCCTCAAAGGCCTCGTAGCACGCATCTATAATCAGGTCCTTGACATCCTTGTCCCAGAGTTCCCCAAACTTGGTGCAACCCATTCCGATTATTGCAACTTGATCTTTAAATCCTGGCATATCAACCCTCCTCGGTTCCCCGTAGCGGAATTGCCTTCCAGATATAAGTGCTGATCATATCGCTTGGCAGCAGCTCCAGCTTTCTAAAACTCATCTCTACCGGAGTCCCTATTTTGAACTGTGATAGATCCCCATCGGTCAAATTGCAGAAGATGCGACCACCGCCCTCAAAGTTTACCAATCCCACCAATTCGCCCGTAATAGGATCCCTAGAACTGGTAAAAATCTCCCCTCTCTTGTCGGCCAGGGTAACCGCTTCAAAATCATCCTTTGCTTGACATCTGGCGCATATGCGCTGCGGAGGATATTCAATGGCACCGCAGGCCTTGCACCTGCTCCCATGTAAGGAAAAGATCCGATCCCTTTCCCTGAAAATCGGTGGGGCCGAAGCATATGTCACAGAAAAGGGAACACGGATATCCTTGCCTGCCACCAGCCCACGCCAAGTCAGGTAATGAAGGTAATCAGGAACCAACCATTTGGACTTGAGATGGGCATTAACCCCCAACCGCCCTTCAATTTCCCCTATCTCCCTGTTCATTTTGAGGGCAATAGCATCGCTACCCCCTCCATAACTGGCCACAAGGATCTTATCCCCAGCTTTGGCCTCCTCAAGGGCTGCCACTAATAAGAGCAACGGAGAGGCCGTTCCCGTATTTCCCAAAACCCCAAAAAGGGGGTTTTGAAGTTGGGTGTTCGGATCAAAACCGAGACGCTTTGCCAGGGCCACTGGGGTCCGCATATCGGGACAATAAAAAACCACCTTTGCAAAATCCTGGGCCGTCAGATTCTTTTCCTTCATCAGGCCAGCAATCGCTTCTCCCATAGATTTCATATAGCCATCTGTCAAATCAAAACGACTTTCCCAGGAATTGACAAAGGTATCTTTGCTCCTTCGCCATACATCAAAGATCTCATTTGCAACAGAAAAGCTTGCCTCTAAATCGACTGCCACGTTCTCAGCGCCAATAAGGAGGGCTGCCGCCCCATCACCTCCATTTCGCTCATGCTCAGAGCGCGGCTCTCCCAGACGGCAGTCTGCCGCTACCACCACAACCTGCCTGGCCGAGCCGGCCTTGACTGCATCTGCAGCCAGTCTCAGTGCTGTGGTCCCCGCCTTCAGTGAACTGGCAAAATCGGCAGTCAGAATGCCCTCACGCAGATCCACCGCCTTGGCAATCAGCGTGGCCATCTGCTTCTCAGCAAAAGGTGAGGTGGTCGAAGCAAAAAACAGCCCATCCACCTCCTCCCGATCTACACCCTTTAGGCAATCTAGAACAGCAGCCACTGCCATGGTAATGCTATCTTCGTCGGGTCCGGCCACAGCCCGCTCACCAGGCATCCCTTTGGCAATGAGCTCAAGCGCCATACGCCACTTTGGAACGTAACCCCCGCAGGATACAATACCAACCATCTAATCCTCCTCTCCTTTCTTTTGCAAAAATCTCATTGATCACCCAGGGTCGCCAATCGACCAAACACGCCCATATTCCATGCTTTAGTGAATTGTGAAACCTGTAATACGCTAAGTTACGGTTATTTTGTCGTTGAGATCTGTTTTATCACTTTTACGAGTCGAGCCGACATTTCCGACTTTTCATCATCCGTATAGATCGAAAAAAATCTTTCTAAATTCTCGTCCTTTTCCAGAGATATATTTATTAAAGTCTGTCTTCCTTTCGGTGTGATTTCCAGCACGGTCACGCGCTCATCATCAGGATCACTCTTCCGAATAAGAAGGCCGCTTCTTTCCAATCTTTTGGCGATCCCTGTCAGATTTGCGCCCGTAACCAGCATTATTTTGCTGGTGTTGGTCATCGTATTTTGCCCATTCTCCGAACCACCCAAAAATCTGAGGGCGTTGTATTGTGCGAATGTGACGCCGTAGTTTTTAAATACCTTAGATAATTCCTTCTTGAGCAGTTCGGCGGTCCTCACAATGGCCATCATCGTTCTTTCATCTATGCTCAAATCACCCTCATACGCATATTTAGACGCACGCCTTAATCCGTTTTGCGAGTTCCCTTCAGCGAAGCCTAATTGCCTAAAAGTATCACTCAATTTTCAATAGACTCCTTTTTGTAAGATTTTTTTTAATCGATAAAATACTCAAAGCATAAAATATTAAAGTATATATATATTTTATCGCAAATATCTTGTCAATGCCTAAATTTGCAAAAAATTCAAACAAAAATTATTTTGTGAATATAAATTAACATTTTGATATCACGAATGTTCTATTTAATATAATCAAAGTACATGCCTTCGATTTAGTCTCGCATGCTCCGGTGAAAAGGCACATTGCAGAGCAGGTTTTTCGGCTATCGTCATGGGCATATTTCCTTTCGCTAGGTGGTCCATGTCTTCACCCCATCCTTTCGGAAGCACCTCTATGAAACGCCTGGCATCAGCAATGGGATTCACAATGACAGATCGCGTTTACGTGAAATCCCCCCATCCCATTTTCAGCCTCTCACCTCCTGTTATAGCAATTGGTGTCAGTCTTCTGCGTCGACGATCCTGGATGGCATTAGGTTTCAAGTAACTTTTGAATATAACCTTTTAAAATATTAAAATATATGTTTATTTTGGTTTAATTTTATTCTATATCTTCTGCTTCAAGTGAAGGACATCACGGCGTCCTAAAGACCTGTCCTAGTGACTTCCCGGATATGCTGTGTCTGCGGAAATGGAAATTTCCCGTTAATCGCAACAGCAACACACGTTCCATAGGCGACAAAACAGAAGAGAAGTTTACAGGAATGCAGAAGGGATAAGCAGACAAAATATGTCTTGACAAGCTCAGAATGCTTTATATATAAAGTTTTTAAGTGTTATACATCTTTTGATTGCAAGCCTGTAGGGGTGGATTATCGATACGGAAAGAATCTCGTCAGAACAGGCGCAAAATGTAAATTTACGCTGGAGGTAAGCAATGAGCATTAAAGAGAGGCTGGTTGAAATATTGGGAAATGATCGGGTGTTGGACGCCCCCGAAATCCTTGATACCTATCGTACGGACTATAGCCTTACCTCTCCAGGGACGCCAACGTATGTCACCTATCCGGAGAACAATAAGGAGATTCAGTCCATTGTAACCATTGCCAATGAACAGGGTACGCCACTTGTCCCCTGTAGTTCGAGAGTACATTTCAACGGCTGCACCATCCCTAAGCAGGGAGGAATAGTCCTTGATTTGGAAAATATGACTAGGGTGTGGGATCTAGACGAACGAAATCGGAAAATCACTGTAGAAGCTGGGGTAACCTGGAAACAGCTTTATCCCGTTCTGGCGGAAAAGGACCTCATGGTCTGCCCTCCCCTATTGCCCCACGGAGACCGATCGGTTATCACCACGTTTCTGGAGCGGGAACCCCTGGTGATCCCCCTTTATGAATATGGTGAACCGATGATGTCCATGGAGGTTGTCTGGCCCAACGGCACACTGTTCAGAACCGGATCAGCCAGTGCCCCCACATTCCCCAAGAGCTTTGCCGAAGGCGTCAACCCTCAAGGCCCAGGGGTAATGGACTTTTATCGGCTTCTTCAGGGAGCACAGGGGACGATGGGTATTGTCACGTGGGCCATCATAAAGACAGAATATCTCTCGCCTGTGAGTCGATTATTCTTCATTCCTTTCGACAAATTGGCCGATGCCATTCGACCGCTATACACCATCCAGAGAAGGAAAATCGGCTATGAGTGTTTCTTGATGAACAGACTCGATATGGCCCTGATTCTTTCAGAAAACTATCCAGACGATTTTGAGCTCAGCATGAACAAACTCCCCGCCTGGACGATCGCATTGGCTCTGCGGGGGGGGAGAAGACGACCCGAGGAGAAAATCCAATATGAAACAAACGCATTAAAGGGCGTTGCAAAGGAGTTTAATGGCCTCCCTCTGTTGAATGCCTTGCCTGGTAGTCCACACTCAGGCCTTCGGCTTGCCAATATTCTAAGAACCCCTTGGCCTGATGAAGAGACCTATTGGAAGCACCAATATCGAGGCGACTGCCAGGACCTTTTTTTCATCACCAAGCTCAGCCAAGTCCCAAAGTTTGTATCGATGATGACACATGTGGCTAGGCAGATGGACTTTACACTTGACCATATAGGCGTCTATATCCAGCCCATTGAAAATGCTCGAAGCTGTCATGTTGAATTCAACCTGTTTTACGATTCCACTGACCCTAAGGAGAAAGAGAAGGTATCCACACTCCACGATGAGGCCGCCAAGGCGATTCAGAGTCAGGGAGGCATTTTTACAAGACCTTATGGGTCTTTAGCGGGTCTTGTCTATGAAAAGGCTGCTTCTTATACGGCCATGTTAAAAACGGTAAAAAATATCTTCGACCCAAATAATATCATGTGTCCGGGCAACCTCTGTTTCTAGTTCTAGACAGGGATACTGCGAATTGAGAAGAGAGATATAGAGGAGGAAATGGGGTATGAAGGATAATTACGAGATTAATAATTACACGTACGATATGGACCGATGTATTGGATGCAAGGGATGCGTTTGGGTGGACCATATATATATGCCTAATGTGAGGTTCGGTGTGAAATGTCCCAGTAACGCCTACAAATTGTTTGATGCCTATGCTGCAATGGGCAGAGAAAAGATCGGACTGGCCCTCTTGTCAGGAGATTTAGATTATTCACCCTCGCTTCTGGATGTCATTTACATGTGCCAGCTTTGTGGGGCCTGTGACGCCGGGTGCAAGAGAAACCTGGACCTGGAGCCTTTAGCGGCCTTGGAGTCCTTGAGGGTCAAATGCGTAAGAGACGGACAGGGCCCATTGCCTGCCCATAAGAAGGTGGCAAAGAACATAGCCGAAAAAGGGAATCGATACGGTGCCCCTGCCCAAAACCGTTTAGAGTGGATGACGGATGACCTCCGTATCAGCCAGTCAGCAGATGTGGTCTATTTTCCTGGTTGTGCCGCATCCTATGTTGAAAAAGAGATTTCTCAAGCGACGGCCAAAATCCTGAACCGGGCAAATATCAACTTCGTGACCCTAGAGAAAAATGACCACTGCTGCGGTCACCCCCTGGTCTCTGTAGGTTTGGTGGATGATGCAAAGGAGGTGGCTCAGAAGAACATCCAGGCCCTGGCAAAGACGGGTGCCAAGACCATCTTAACAAGTTGCGCAGAGTGCTACAAGACATGGATGGTGGATTATCCTAAGCTTTTCTCTAAATCTTATGAAGAGATGGATTACGAGGTGCTTCACCTGGTGGAATTGGTGAGTAACCTCATTAATGATGGGGCTTTGAGCTTGACAAAGGGCCTGGAAATGAGGGCCACCTATCATGATCCATGCCATCTGGGCCGGCAGGGCGAACCTTGGACAGAATGGGATGGGACTCGGGGTCGCTATGGCATACTGACGCCCAAAAAGAGCTATCGTAGGGGGACAAATGGCGTGTACCAGGCCCCGAGGGATATCCTGGCCAAGACGCCTGGGCTGGACGTTGTGGAGATGCCGCGCATGAGAGAAAATGCATTCTGCTGCGGCGCAGGCGGCGGCGTTTCTGACGCCTATCCAGATTTTGCCATGTGGTCAGCCGCTGAGAGGCTTTCTGAAGTCCAGTCCGTGGCAGCCGAGGCGGTGGTTTCAGCCTGCCCTTACTGTAAGAAGATATTTCGTGATGCATCTGAAGAAAACAAGATGAATATAAAGGTCTTTGATATCTCAGAGATTATCTTGGCTAGTCTATAGCGAAAGAACGGAGGCGTTTCTTATGGGTATACCACAGGAAGCATACAAGGCGATAGAAGACATTGTTGGTCCGGAATATATCACGGATGACCCGGTCATCGCTCGAGCCTATCTGGGTCGACTTGGGCATGGAAAGGATACGGGAATTGATCTTCAGATGAATCTTCCTCCTGCCTGCGTTGTGTTACCGAGAACCACCCAAGAGGTCCAGGCCATCATCAAGGTGGCATACAGGTACAAAGTCAACTATGTGCCGGCCAGCACCTTTTGGATCTCTCACTGTGCTGCAAAGAGGCCCAATAGTATCTTGCTGGATTTGAAGAGAATGAATGATCTGGAGATTGATGAAGAGAACATGTATGCGGTCGTGGGGCCGGGCGTTATTTACTCCCAGCTGCAAGAGGAGGCCATGAAACGTGGCCTCTATACGACTGTTCCGGGAGGTGGGGCACAGGTCTCTGTGCTGGCCAACCACATCAACTGGGGCCTTTCTCCCCTCAACTACCGCAATGGCATTCCCGGACGACGGTTGATGGCGGCGGAGTGGGTCCTGCCCAACGGAGAGCTCGTGAAGCTGGGCTCCCTGAGCTTGCAAAACGACCCCTTCCATGGAGAGGGGCCTGGACCTGACCTACGAGGGGCCCTGCGGGGATGGATCGGTTGGTTTGGGGCCATGGGCGTGGTCACCAAGCTCTCTGTGAAATTGTTTCCCTTTCAGACAGAGAGGCTTGAACCCGTCGGCATCAGCCCCCATACGGCTCTCCAGTTTCCCACCAATAGGATGCGTTGGTATAACTACAGGGTGCCAAGCCGTGAGGCGCTCGTGGACGTGATGTATGAAATTGGCAAGGCAGAGATATCGGCCGCAGTGACCAAGGTGCCAATCCAATGGAGGTATATAGCCAAGGCCACCTGCAAAGAAGAATTCTGGGAAGGCTATGATTCGGATGAAGCCAGGAGCCAAATAGGCAATACGCATATCTGCCGCGTCCTCCTTGTTGGTTATACATCGGAAGAGCAACTGGAATATGAGGAAAGGGTTTTGACGGACATCATGGAGGCGTACGGAGGGAAATTGGGTCGAACCCGACAGAGCGATGAATCATGGATTAAGAATGCTGATTCCGCGGGTATGTGGTGGATGACGGGTGCATATACCTCGGTCCAAGTCACTGTGGATACCCTGGATTGTGGCGTTAAGGGGGGTGAAGCCTTTGCAGAGGCCAAAAAGGATTACACGCCACCGCTTATGGATGACTATGGGGAACCGGGGTGGTTCCAGGTGAGCGAACTGGGGCATATGGGCTATCTGGAATTCTTGAACTATTGGGATCCGGATGATGAGGATCTTGAGAAAAAGGATATATGGGTCTATATCACTGTGCCCAAGCTAGATATTGAATTCGGCCTATTCAACGGCTTTAATATCTACACCAGCCCTATGAATATGACCGGCAAGGCCTTTGGTCCGAATTGCAAGGACTGGTTCGAGAAATTGAAACAAACCTATGACCCCGCCAGAATATCTAACATTCCGGTGCCCTGGGATGTGGATGAGTTTGTTGAACAGGTTGATTTCATTAAGAAAGACTGGTAGCCCCTGCCAAACCTATGCCGAAATCCCCTGTATCATTGGGCCCCCTCCGCAAGGGCTCCTGAGCGTGCCCTGAAGACCGCCAACTGCTGATCGACAAGAAACAAGTTGAATGAGCGTTTATTGCTCATTCTAATTCTAAAGAAAAAAAGCGATCGATCGTATTTTTTTCTTGACAAAATCTTCTGCCCGGATAGATATTAGGGCGGATTCAAGGAGGATGAAGCCAAGGGAGTAAAAAAAAGGATTAATAAGCAAGTTTGGGCTAATTTTAATTAAAAATTAGAAAACCGTCGATCGTATCTCACCTTCGTTGAAAGAAGAGTCGAAAATGAGAAGTTCTCCTTCCATAAAGAAACACGAGAGGAGCCAGGACACGATAGAAAAGATTCTTAAGGAGGCTGTTGATCTTTTCTATGAGTACGGATTTGCCAGGACCTCCACGAGACAATTGGTCGGAAGAGTGGGGATGAGCAGTTCTGCCATCTACAATCATTTCGAAAATAAGGAGGAAATCCTTTTCACCATTATTCAAAGGGCGAGTGACAAAGTCCTCTATACTCTGAAACGGGTCATTGAGACACACGATGATCCCGAGGAGTGCCTGAAGCAAATGATCTCAAGGCAACTCTACCTTTTCGAGGACAGTGCCATAAAAAAAGAAATCGCCATATTCATTGATGAACTCTATCAGCTCCCTGAGGATCTCAGGGCAATCTGCAACAAACAGCATCGGGAGGTCTTTGATCTTTTCAAAGCGAAGATCAATGAACTTAAGAACAAAGAGATCAGTAATTCCATAAATGATGTTGTGGCCACCTTTGGTATCCTAGGCGCAATGAATTGGGTGTATCACTGGTTCAGGAATAATGGACGCCTTTCCATTAAAGAGATAGCAGATGAGCTCATTAAGCTATTGTTTAATGGTCTCATTAGGGCGAATAGAACTTAGGGTTTCAAAAAGAAGGCTTCAAAACAGAGGAGGAAAGCTGCTTAGAAATGACGTCTCAACATGTCCTGACAAAGAAGGTGGAAGACCATATAGCGTTTCTAACTTTGAACCGTCCTGAGCAGGCCAATTCTCTGAACAAGGCCCTTTTCCTGGCACTCAGAAGTGAGATGGAGGCCTTAGAATATGAGGATGATGTGAGAGTCATCGTGATTACGGGTGCAGGCAAAAAGGCCTTCTGCGCCGGGATTGACCTGAAAGAACGCGCTCAGATACCAAAAAATGAGATCCTTTTATTTAGGGACCAACACATTAGACCCTGCTTTGATTCCATAAGGAAGTCTACCAAGCCCCTGATTGCCGCAGTCAACGGGGTAGCCCTTGGCGGTGGCGCCGAACTGGCCCTGGCATGTGATATGAGGATCGCCTCTTCCAAGGCAAAGCTCGCTCAGTCCGAGATCAGGTGGGGTATGATTCCAGCTTGCGGGGCCTGTCAGCGCCTGCGAATGATTATTGGGATTGGGAGGGCCAAAGAGATCATACTCACAGGCAGGGAGGTTGAGGCCAAAGAGGCCCTAGAATGGGGCATTTACAATAGGGTGGTGCCCGAGAAGGACTTGATGAGAGAAACCAAGAAACTCGCCTCACAAATCGCCAAAAATTCCCCAGTGGCTGTGAAACAGGCCAAGAAGGCCATCGACATGGGTGCCCATATCTCAGAGGCCCTTGAGTTTGAATTTGAGGCCTCCAAGGCGTGTTACTTCGCTGGTGAAGCCATGACCAAGCCAGAAAAATTCTAATGATGAGAAAGGATGGAGGAAACATGGATTATCAAAATGTCACTTTTGAAATTAAGGAGGAGATCGGACTCTTAACCATCAATCGCCCCAAGAAATTGAATGCCCTCAACCACGCCACCATGGACGAAATTCAGGATGTCATTAGCCAGGTTAGGGCCAATCAGGCGTTGAGAGTCCTGATCATTACCGGAGCTGGGGATAAAGCCTTTGTGGCCGGCGCAGATGTCTCTGAGTTTGTTGATCTCGGTCTGAATGAGGGATTTGATTTTACCCGGAAAGGAAACCTGATATTCCGAGCGCTAGAATATCTGCAAATCCCATCCATTGCAGCCGTCAATGGCTTGGCATTGGGGGGAGGTTGTGAATTGGCCATGGCCTGCACCTTCCGGATCGTGTCCGATAATGCCAGATTGGGCCTGCCAGAGCTTGGTTTGGGCGTCATTCCTGGATATGGCGGCACTCAAAGGCTGGCCCGGATGATCGGGAAGAGCCGGGCACTGTGGCTCATGTTGACAGGGGAGATGATGGGGGCTGAGGAGGCACTTAGGACGGGTTGGGCCAATAGGCTCGTAAAGCCTGAGGAGCTTATGGATGAGGCCTTTAAGGTGGCCAAAACCATCAGTACCAAGGGCCCCTTGGCCGTAAAATACGCCCTTGTCGCTGCCAATCATGGAACAGAAACGGATCTGGATACAGGGTTAGTTATTGAATCGGCCATGACCAGTTTGGTCTTGGCAAGCGAGGACAAAAAGGAAGGTGTTTCATCCTTTTTGGAGAAACGAAAACCCGTGTTCAAGGGAAGATAAATATTAATGAGAAGGAGTGGAGGGCAAAATGATAGATGATTTTAGGAAAATTTACGAAAACCGCCATGAATATATAAAGGAATGGAAGGAGAAAAATCCGGACCGCAAAATTCTTGGCTACATGTGTACATACATGCCTGAGGAAATCCTTTACGCGGCTGATGTTCTTCCGATCCGGATCCTGGGAAGTCACGAGCCACAAAATGTAACAGAGCCCCATATTCTAGGGATGTTTTGCCCTTTTTGTCGGGATGCGTTGGCTCAGGGCCTGCTGGGCCGCTATGATTACCTGGATGCTATTGGCATCACGCACTCATGTCAGCATATCCACCAGGCCTTTGAGAGTTGGGTCTTGCACAAGGAAATCAAGGATTTCTTCATACCCACACCGAATAATGTTCAAACCCCTCGGGCGCTGCCCTATCTGACGGGACAGCTTAAAATCTTCAAGGAACAGGTTGAAGAATGGACAGGGAGAACGATTTCCGATGAAGATCTTCGACGGGGGATCGAAATTGTGGATGAAAACCGGCGGCTGATGGGAGAAGTGTATGAGGCCAGGAAGGTAGATGATCCCCCCATTTCCGGCCTTGATTCCATGTATATGGTGGTGGCGTCGCAGATGGTGGACAAAGTGGAGTTCAATCAAACCCTGGCTGACGTCCTGAAAAATGAACTGCCTGGTCGCACGGCAAAAGAAGATACCGGAATCCGGTTAATGATTATCGGCAGTGAAGATGATGACGCGAAATTTATTGGAATGGTGGAAAGTGTCGGGGCCTCCATTGTTGTGGATGATCACTGTACCGGCAGTCGATATTTCTGGAATCTTACAGAGGCACAAGACGATCCACTGACAGCTATAGCCGATCGATATATAAAGCGTCCCCCCTGCCCTATTAAAGACTTTCCGGCTAGGAACCGCATACCCCACCTGATCGGTCTTGCCAAGGATTGGAATGTGGCCGGTGTGATTATTATTCAACAGAAGTTTTGTGACCCCCACGAATTGGATAAAGTCGCCATCACAAAGGCCTTGGAAGCTGCGGGGTTTCCGACCCTCTATCTGGAGTTTGATGTGACTGTGCCCATTGGCCCCTTCAGGATAAGGGTGGAAGCCTTTTTAGAGACGCTGGGCGCGGAAGACTTGTTTGCCGAGGATTTGTTTTGATTCCAACAAGGGACATAGTAGGGGCCTTGCCCTGAATCCCCCACTTACAGTGGAACAGCAGAATAGTAATTCGTGACCTTTAACTGCAAGCAAAAATAAATGGAGGCCGATAATGGGAAAATACAAGACAGAGCCAATTAAATGTTGGGATAAGGCCAAGGAACTAAGGACCAGCATTTATGAACGCGTCGCCAAGGCCAGGGACGAGGGAAAAATCATTGTGGCCGGTGGAACAGAGAGCATGCTCGCTCTGCCTGCTGGCTATGACATGGAATTTTTGGGTGGTGAGCCCTATGGGGCCAGCTGTGCCTTTGCGGGGAAACATGATCCCAGCGTGTGTCTGGGATTTTTTGAGGCAGCCGAGGCTGCGAGATATCCCAGGGACCTGTGTGCCTATATGCGGCTCGCTATTGGGTCCTTGTTGGCAGATAGATATCTTTTTGGTGGAAACTATCCCAAGCCGACCTTTAATCTTCAGACCCATATCTGTGACAGCCACGCCAAGTGGTACCAGATTATGAGCGATATCGAAGGCGTTCCCTATCATGCCGTTGATTTTATCCCTTATGCCTGGGAGACGGAGAATGAGCTTGAAGAAAGCAAAAGACTCAAGCGGGAGTTTCTGGTGGGCCAAATGCTTGATGCGATTGATTGGATGGAGAAGGTGACCGGAAAGGAATACGATGATGAGAAATTCATCAATGCGGTTAATTGGGAATGCGAGGCCACAAATCTATGGGCCGAATGTTGTATGGTAAACAGATCCATTCCGGCGGTCATGGATGAGAAGATGATGTTCTCCTTCTATATCATCGCTGTTTTAATGAGACAGAGAAAGGAGGCCGTTGATTTCTATACTGAACTCCTAGACGAACTCAAAGATCGACAGAAGAGAGGGATCGCCGCTTGTGCCAATGAGCAATTCAGGTTTATCCACGACAGCCAGCCCCCATGGTTTGCCCTAGATGTCTTCCGATACCTGGAGAAATTTGGCGCCATCTCCATTGGTGCCCATTATTCGTTTAGCCTTTCAGGGGGTTGGGCCTATGATCCAGAGCAGGATACCTGGTTGCCCGCCAAACCTCCCAAAGAAGCAGGGGTGGAACTAAGAACAAGGGAAGAGGCGTGCGAATGGTATGCTGAGTGGATCCTTGCCTACCACACCCTGCTCAGGTCTCTTCGATGGTCCGGTCGAGGCAAGCACAAAAGGTTACTCGATATTGTGAAGAATTGGAACGCAGACGGTGTCATTATCCACCTTAATCGGGGTTGTGAGGGTACGGCAGTGGGCCAGATGGAGCTGAATCGTTTCCTGAACGACCAAAAAATCCCGTGTATGACCTATGAGGGTAACCTGGCGGATGCGCGAGAATTTGATTTGGAGCGCACCCTTGCCAAGATCGATACCTTCATGGAGACATTGGATCTAAAAAAGCTTTCTTGACAAATATAAGAATAGGAGGATTTGCTCATGATCACAGCAGGAATGGATGTGGGAGCAAAGACCGTAAAGGTTGTCATCCTAAAAGATGGCCAAATTATCGGAAAAGGGATGGCGACCGCTGGTCTTGAAGCTGATGGGGCTACTCAGAGTGCGTGGGAGAGGGCGCTTGAGGAGGCCGGGATTTCCCGGGATGAGTTGCGCAAGATTTTTGCAACAGGCTCCAGGCGCGAAGAGGTCAGCGGTTTTGATGAGAGCGTGAGTGAGGTGGTGGCCGATGCCCGTGCCATGAGCGTCGTGAATCCGGAAATCAGAACTGTCTTGGATGTGGGCGCAGAAGAGGGACGGGCCATCCGAATGGATGCCAAGGGCAAGGTCTTGGAATTTGCGGTCAATGAAAAGTGTGCGGCTGGGGCCGGGGCATTCATCGAGGCCATGGCCCGTGCGATGCAGGTCTCCATGGACGAATTTGGTGCCATGTCTCTTCAGAGCACAAAATCGATTCCCATCAACGCCCAATGCGCCATCTTTGCGGAATCCGAGGTTGTTTCCCTGGTCCATGATGAGACAGATCGCCCTGATATCTGCAAGGCGATTAACGACGCCATATCGGATCGTCTGACCTCTATGGCGCGCCGTGTCAGGGTGGAGCCAAAGGTGGCCTTGATTGGAGGTGCAGCCCAAGGCTTAGGGCTACAAAATTCATTGAAAAATGACCTGGGTATAGACGAGCTCTTTGTGCCAGATGATCCCGAGTTTTTGGGCGCTTACGGGGCCGCCATCATAGCAGCGGAAAGCCAAACCTAGAGACTTTTGGAGGATAGGAAAGATGGTCCAAGCAGAAGAAAAAGAAAAGGAATATTGGCGGTGGGATGAGTCCAACTGGGCAAACCCTGACATGGATTGGAAGGCGGCTAAAGTCATATCAGCAGGGGTTGACGTGGGCTCTGTTAGTTCACAGGCAGCGATCATGGCAGATGGCGAACTGTACGCATCTGCTAATACCAGGACAGGCTATAACAGCCCAGAAAGCGCACGAAATGTGATGAACTGGGCATTAGAGGCCACGGACGGCATGAAACTGGAGAATATCCACTTCACGGTTGGTACGGGTTATGGCCGGGTCAAGGTCCCTTTTTCAAACAAGGCGATAACCGAGATCGCCTGCCACGCAAGAGGGGCCGTCTACATGTATGGCTCCACGGTCAGGACAGTCATGGACATGGGTGGCCAGGACCTGAAAGCCATACGCTGTGATGAAAGGGGCAAGGTGCTCAGCTTCCTCATGAATGAGAAGTGTGCGGCCGGGACTGGCCGTGGAATGGAGGTCATAGCAGACCTTCTGGAGGTCCCGATCCAAGACGTGGGCAGGCGTTCCTTGGAGGTGGATGAGGATCCGCCGCCGGTGAGCAGCACCTGTGTGCTCTTTGCCAAGTCGGAAATGATGAGTCTGCTGAAGAAAGGATATTCGGTTAATCAGGCCTTAGCTGCCTATTGTTCGGCCATGGCCTACCGCGTATTCACACAAATTAAAGAAGTGGATGTGATCGAAGACTTTGTCATTACAGGCGGCATCGCCAAGAACCCCGGTATTGTGACAAGGCTTGAGAAACTTTTAGGAATCAATTCTCTGAAGACGGATGTGGATTACCAATTGGCCGGGGCCATTGGGGCAGCCTTGTTTGGAAGGGTCCTCTTCGAAAGATCTAAGAAAAAATAGAAGCTCATGGCATGCATAGCTCTTGATGGAAAAGAGATAGAAGCCCTAGGTGATAAGACGATCCTGCAGGTCGCTTTAGGGGCAGGCATTTATATTCCGCATCTCTGTTTCCATCCCCAGTTGGATTCCCTTTCAGAAATTGGGTCTCTTGAAAGAGTCTATCAAGGGGATAAAGAGTGGACAGGAAAAGAAGGTGAGGTGTTTGAAGGATGCAATCTCTGTCTGGTGGAGGTGAAGGGAGCCGCCGAGCCGACCCGGGCGTGCAGGACAGCAGTCACGGCCGGTATGGTCGTGCAGACGGCCACCGAGCGCCTGACCCTGAGACGGAGAGAGGCGCTGCGAACCATACTGGCGGATCATCCCCATGCCTGTCTGACGTGTGCGCAGAAGGAGGGTTGCAGTCGTACCGATTGCTCCTCCAACGTTCCAGTAGATGAACGCTGTTGTGTACTTCTGGGACGG
>Ga0209536_100002375_pt1 | contig 30688 bp, 29 predicted proteins | sample DeeMarSeWOR28_12_FD_187461 | JGI IMG/M metagenome (GOLD analysis project Ga0209536, IMG submission 187461) | Marine sediment microbial communities from White Oak River estuary, North Carolina - WOR-2-8_12 (SPAdes) (version 2) | ecosystem: Environmental > Aquatic > Marine > Intertidal zone >...
CGTTCAGCGCGTCACGGACCGACCTGTCGTTCAGCGCGTCACGGACCGACCTGTCGTTCAGCGCGTCACGGACCGACCTGTCGTTCAGCGCGTCACGCACCGTCTTGTCGTTCAGCGCGTCACGGACCGTCTTGTCGTTCAGGGCGTCACGGACCGACCTGTCGTTCAGCGCGTCACGGACCGCCTTGTCATTCATCGCGTCCAGGAAGGCCTGGTCGTTGATCAGTCGGTCGAAGGTGTCGGTCTGCATGAAGGCCTGCAGCGACTCGTCGCCGAGTTTGACGTCTTCGGAGCCGATCTGGTCCGCTCTATACCGTTGTGCCGGGGCGATCGTACCGGCCGTATCTTCGCCGGACGGCGGATACGAGCTCGCAAAGTAGCCGACGACGGCCACCACGGCCACCAGGACCGTTGCTATGCTCCAAGTCTTCTTGCTGCTAGCCATCGCTATCTCCCTCTATCGCCCGTCTCGTCGGGCTATCTTCATGACGTATACAAATAACATTACCGGCGTCAGACCAAAAAGTTGGTGACGCACCTATTTCCGATCCATTGCCGGAACTGCCAGGATTTCCGAGCGGACCAGCTGTTCGTCCGCCAGAAACCGTAGTTCGATTGTGCCGCTGTCTTGATCCGAGGCACTGAAAAACACCGCATACCTGTGATTCCGGCCCGGCAGGAACGTGATTCGTCCATCTCCGGCGTCAAGGGACGCCGCGGCCCCCGCCAACTGGGCAAATCCGCTGAAGCTCAGGCCGGAGTGTCTGTACTCGGCGATGATTTCCATCGCCCGATCCGAGGCCAGATCGAAGTCCAGCACCACAAGACCATTCTGTCTGTAGGTACCGACAGAGCCATTAATGCCTTGAGAATTCAATATGATAGTGCCCTGGGGTGCGCCCGGCGTCTGGTAACTCGCGATGGTACCGACGAGGCCCCGCACGTCGGCGGGGTCTGCACTGTCCATGGTTCCGATCTGTAGCGCCACTGCGGCGACGGCAGCTCCGAAAACAGCCGCCCCGGCGTATCTCAAGGCGACGGGTGCCGGCCAGGAGGGCACCAGGGATGCAAGAATGCTGCGCCGCGGTCTGGGCCGAATCGACTCCAGGATCCGGGCACGAAGGCCGACGGGCGGGTTCGCAGACGGAACCTGCTGCAGAGTCTGTGACAATTTCCGCAGCTCCTCCCTGAGCACGACCAGCTCTGGCTCGGCGTCGAGCCGCGCCGCCAGCTCGTCCTGCTCCCCACCGGACAATACGCCGTCGATCTCGGCGTGGATCAACTCGATGGATCTGTCGTCTTTCATGTTCAGATCAATCCCTTGTCGGCCAGGCGATCCTTGAGGAGTTGCCGGGCGGTGAATAATCTCGACTTGACTGTCTTTTCCGGGATTTCCAGAGTTTCGCTGATCTCTCGATAGGAGAGCTCCATGAAGTGCTTGAGCACGATCACCGTCCGGTAGTCTTCTGAAACGGTCATGAGAGCTTCCTGCATGACTGCGCTGAGTTCGGAGTCGCGGGTGTCGCCTTCGGGAGTCCGACCGCCCGAGAGCCGGGTTTCATCCAGTTCAATACTGCGTTTTCGCTGGTTGAGAACATCGATGGACTCATTGATCACTATCCGATAGATCCAGCTGTAGAACCTGTATTCCGGGTTGTACTTTTCCAGTTTCTCGAAAGCCTTCATGAAGGCCGTCTGTGTCACGTCCGCCGCATCGTCCGTGTTCCCGAGCATCCTGAGGGCCGCGTTGTAGACCGGCCTCTCGTATTTGCCAATCAGGACCTCGAAGGCATGCAAATCGCCGTTTTGGCAGTCCTGCACCAGTTTTGCGTCGGCGTCTCTATGCATAAGTACCGTGGACCGGGCGAAAGGTTGGTGATGTCGGTCGAAATTACCGAACAACCGTCCGGCGATCAGGTTCCCGCGGCCTCGACCTCGAATATGTGGTCGAAGCCAGAGTACCGAAAGATATTGTTGATATGTGGGTTGACGTTGACCAGGCGAAGCCCGCCGCCGTTGGCCATGAGCCGCTTCTGTGTCCGCAGGAGGACGCCAAGGCCGGCGCTCGATATGTACTCGAGGCGATCGCAGTCCACCACCGCGGAACCTTCGACGCTGTCGAGGAAGGCCTGGGCCTTTTCGGTCTGCGCAGCGTCCAGGCGACCAGCGATGAATATCCTGCCTTGTTCTCCAATCCCGATTTCCAACATAGGGTTACCTCAGATCCTTGCTGAATTTGATGGTGGTGCAGCCGTTATCGTGGTGGTACTCGATGGAATCGACGACCTTTTTCGTCAGGTGCAATCCCAGGCCGCCCGGCTCCCGCTGTTCGATCGGACGGTGGATATCCACGGGGGGGCTGCGAGTGACGTCGAAGGGCGTTGAGTCAGAGTCGATCAGGCTGACCAGCAGGTGGTCACCGTTGCGCTCCAGGGCCAGCCGGATGTCGGATTGCCCGGCAGCGTTGTACTTGACCATATTCGTGAACAACTCTTCCACAGCAAAATGTACGTCGTGCCGATCGGCCGCGTGGACGGATTCGGTTTCCAGGAACGACTCGGTGAATTCAAACAGCTCTTGCAGCGAGTCGAATGATCTCTTGAATGTACTTTCCATCCGACTGCGGACCCGGTACGGTCAGCCGATGCGGGTTCACGCCTCCCCTTTTTGGCGCCATGGACTCTGACTTCGAGGCGGCGATTCTGCGATCGCCTGGCCCGCAACCCGAGTCCGGTGCGCCGCACTAAGCTCCGGCCAAGTATACGCCAGCAGCGATGATGCGCCATCGTAGATCGGCGACGGCGCACTATTGTGGTGCGTCCGGTGAGTTATCCCGGTAGGCGGCGAATCAGTACCACTGTGATGTCATCGGCCTGGGTGACCTGACCGCCAAATTCCCGCACGCTCCGCAGCAGTATCTCCACCAGGTCCGTCATGGGCTTCTCGTGATGCTGGCGGATGACGTCGGCCACCCCGTCTTCACCAAATTGTTCCCCGCTGTCGTTTTCGTACTCGTAGACGCCGTCCGAGATCAGTGCCAGCAGATCGCCGGGGTCCAGTTCGATGCGCTGGGCTGTCTTGAGACTGGTCTGGTACATGGCGCCCATCGGAAAGGTGGTGGCGCCGTACCACACGCATTCGCCCGTCGCAGCGCGAAAGTGCAGCAGCGGGCCCTGGCCCCCTGCGTGGAACCGGACGTCATGGGTACGTGGATTCAGGATGCCCACGAAGGCGGTGACGAAGCGATCGTCCGGCAGGTCATCGACCAGCTGGTTGTTTCCGTGGGCGTAGATCTCGTCCAGGCTGGCACCGAGCCTCAGTCCCAGTCGCATCATTGCACGGACCTGGGTCGCGCTGAGCGCCGGGCCAATGCCGTGACCGGTGGCATCGCCCATCAGCAGAAACAGACGGCCGTCCTCAAGGCGGACGAAGTCGAACAAGTCACCGCCGGTCTCGTCTGCCGGACGGAATTTCCCGGCGCCATCGTAGCCCTCCACAGCCGGCATTCGCTTGGGCAGAGCGCTCATCTGAATTTCCCGGGCGACGCTGATTTCCTGGTTGATGCGCTCCCGGTTCATCAGTTCCTGTGTCAGGCTCACACGATGCAGCGCCACGGCGCACTGGGCCGCCAGCGCTGCGGCAACCCGTTCGTCGTTGTCGTTGAAAACTCCGCCCTCCTTATTGAGAAGCTGGAGCACACCGATTAGAGAATCGTCGTAGCCGATCAACGGCAGGGTGAGCATGCATCGGGTACGGTAGCCCGTCTTCTTATCGAAAGAGGGATCGAACCTGTCGTCCGCATAACAGTCGGGCACATTGATGATCTGGCGGGTCTTGGCGCACTGGCCGGCGATGCCCCGGGTGGCCGGGAACCGGATCGGATCCAGGCCCGTCGCCACGGTCAACAGCAGTTCGTCTGTCTCTTCGTCATACATGTAAACGGTGCCCCGGTCGGCGCGCAGTACCTGACGGGCCGCGTCGATGACTTCGGTCAGCATATGGGACAGGTCGTAGGGCGCGGCGAGCTTTTTGGTGACCTCCAGAATCTGTTCCAGGGTCTCTGTCTTCAGCTGCTGTCTTCGGGCTGCTGTGGTCATGGAATGCTCCCGGTCTCAGCGGGCCCGGACGGCCATGTCCAGGCAGACAAAGTCGATATCGATACCGGAAATCCGCTCACGACGCTTGTCCGGCTCCATATCCAGGTTCAGGGTGGCCCTCTCCATGGCGCGCTGCGTGACCAGGATTTCGCTGCGTGCCGCCAGATCCTCGCCCAACTTGGAGGCGGTGTTCACCGGGTCACCGAAATACTCCACTTCCCCGATCAGCAACACTTTGCCGTAATCGATGCCAATGGAGACATGGGCCTTGTCCGGTCCATCGAGACTCTGATTAAGCCGCTCCAGCTCCTTGTTGATCGTGATGGCTGCCGTGATCGCCTGGTCCACCTGCGGGAAAAAGGCGTAACAGTTATCCGTCTCGCACTTCAGCAGGATGCCGGAGTTGTCGCCGACACCCCGCGCCACGACAGGGCGTACCCGTCTTATGCATGCGAGAAAATGACAGATGCCGAGGGCACGGGTGGTCCGTGAAAAGCCGGACATGTCGCTGATGAACACGGCGCCATGCGTGCCGAAATGATCCCAGATGCTTTCTTCCACTTTCGATCGTTCGGCCACGTCACCGGCCTCTGAGAAGCGGGCAAGGAACTGATCGAAAACCTCCTCTGGATCCGGATGTTCCCCATCGGGACGCGGTTCTTTTTTATGCACGATTCCCCCCCTGTCGTGTCTGTCCCCGGCGGTCAAAATAGCACGGGAAGGTCCGGGATGCGCAGTCGAGGTGGGTGATCCCGGATTCGTGCATCTCAGAACAATAGTTCGGCCGGTCAAAAGGCTGCGGACCACGGCCGTAACGGCCGATCTCGCTCCGAAGGTCAAGGAGGTCTGGTCTGACGTTTCGATCGATCGATTATCTCTGTCGCTCGGGACGGGCCTGGAAGTTCCGTGATTAATTCTCGGGACGGATATAAAAAAGGGCCGGACTGCCGTCCGGCCCCGAGTGGTGGCCGATTCTCTCGGCTCTTGTTCGCTGGCCGTCACTCCACTCTCGCCGGCCGTTCGTCCTGGATCTTCGCTATCGCTGTCCCGGACATCCCCCCTTGCACATCGGATGCGGGATACCTAACACCAAACCGCAGCGCGAATTTGGGCGAAAGTTTCGTTAGACATAATATGAATATAAGTATGTAACTAGCTGAAAAAAGATAGATTAAATTATCAAATTGCGTTGATCATTGTCCTGGCATCGGCAGGATTCCGCGAAAAACGGAGCACCGGGGAGGGCAAACAAGGTGAATGGAAGGCGCTCGTCACCGACCTCGGAGGGCCAGCACCCGGGGGACCGCGCAATGGGTCCCGGTCAGATCGTGATCGGGACAAGGGTAGGTATCGCCGGCGTGGCAAGGTAGGATTGCCGGCGATCCAACTGCAGTTGAGGGGGGGCGCGATGACGGCCAAGGTGCGGATAGAGAATGTACAGCGCAATGCGGCGATTTTTCGCGAGGTGCTCGAGGGCAAGACCCTGTCGGCAACCGGGCGGGAATTCGGCATCAGCGGGCCGGCGGTTCGGCAGCTGATCGGCCGCATGGTCCACGACATCAGGGAGCACCTGGACGAGAATGAAGTGCCGGGCCCCCATTCCCGGGGCGTGAAGGAACTCCGGGACAGCAAGGCGGAATGGCTGGTTCTGCTGGAGGCGTGGATCGAGCGGCACTCTCGGAGTTGATAAGGCGGTGCTCAAGAGTCGGTCGCGGGAATTCCGAACACGGTGATGAGAGGCACCTTCCCGCCATTTTCAGACCGGCGAAACTGAAAAGAACTTTTTTCCGAATTCGGATCTCCATGGAGCCCCGGTGTCTTTGATGAATGTAACTCCAACGGCTCGAAAGCGAGCGACATGCGCGCCGAAGGTCGCGCTCCGCTTTTTTGTGGCGATCTGCGTGGGGGCCGTGGCCGGTTGTGCGACTCCGCTGGATCGCGGGGAATTCGAATCCAGTTACGCGGTCCGGCCGGCGACCGAGGCACCGGTGTGGCAGGCCCTGGCCCACGCCACCCTCGAGAAGGGGCCGGACTGGTTCGTCCCGCTAAACAGGGGTCCGGACGCCCTACGAATGCGGCTCGCGCTGATCGATAGCGCGACCACCTCCATCGATGCCAAGTATTTCATCTGGCACGACGATCATACCGGCTCACTATTGCTGGAGAGAATCATCGCGGCCGCGGACCGCGGCGTCAGGGTCCGACTGCTGATCGACGATGTGGAATTATCCGAATCCACGGACGAGTGGGTCGCCGCAGACGCTCATCCGAACATCTCCGTGCGGATCTACAATCCTTTTTCCGCGCGCGCGAAGGGCGCAATGGGTCGTTTCATAGACAACCTCAACGACCTGGCCCGGGTCAATCACCGTATGCACAACAAGGGAATTGTCGCCGACAACATGGTGGCGATCATCGGTGGCCGCAACGTGGCTGACGAGTACCATGGATTTGGAGACGCGGCCAACTTCAGGGACTTCGATTTGCTCGCGGGCGGCGAGATCGTGCCGGCTATTTCATCTGCCTTTGACCACTTCTGGAATTCCGGCTGGGCGTATCCGGCCCATGCGGTCGAGCCCGGGGACCGCCACGATGAGACCGCCCTCGCGATTCTCAGAGCCCACCTTGCCGATCGGGAGATCGTGCTGGAGAACTGGCTCGGGATTCATAATGCCGAGACCCATGACTGGACAGCCGAGCTGGTTCGCTTTGCGGACACTGCGATCTCGGGTTCGGCACGGGTCCTGGTCGACCGGCCGGATGTCGAGGATCCCGATCCCGCGGTTCAGGTGACGTCTACACTCCGGCAAGTCGCTTCCGAGGCCACCAGCGAGATCATCGTCATCACGCCCTATATGATCCCCCCGCCGGCCATGATGGACACGGTCTGGGAATTGGAAAAGCGTCATGTCGAGATCGTCATCCTCACCAATTCTCTGAATACCAACAATCATGTCTCTGTGCATGCCGGTTATCGGCGTCACCGTGATGATCTGCTGACGGCCGGAGTGGATCTCCACGAATACCGTATTGATGCAGAAGCTCGTGGGGACTATGAAGCACGGGGGTATCGGGCCGAGAGTTTCACCGTGCACGCCAAGGTGCTGATATTTGATCGTAAGCAGGTGTTCGTGGGTACCTTCAACGTGGATCCCAGATCTATGTTCATTAACACCGAGATCGGCCTTTTGATCGACAGCCCGGAACTGGCGGAGGGGATACGGGCGCTGGTGGCAGTCGACCTCCATCCGGAAAACGCCTGGCACGTTGTGCGCGACGAGGACGGCCGCCTCACTTGGGTCGGCCACGACCGGACGCTGTCCCGTGAGCCGTCGGTCAGCGGCTGGCGGCGTTTTCAGGCCTGGTTACTGGGGCTGGTGCCGATGGACAATCAACTCTAGGCCGCTTTGGGTTCACGGCGCTGCGGGCGGTGCGCATTCCGACACATTCAGGTGCCTGGACTTTCCCGGCATGACCCGTTTACCGGGATAGACCGCCTGTCACCACGGGCACAATGCCGGTTCCCGACTGGCGCACGCGCGGCGTTAGAATAGGACCCCGACGGACGGGCCGGTGCCCGCCACCAGTCCCAAGCAGGAGAATTCCGTGAGTCAATCGCCGGATACCCACAGCAAGGTCATCGGATATCTGCTCTGGATATTCGGCTTTATGGGATCGCACCGTTTCTATTACGGGCGCCCTGTGACCGGCACGATCTGGTTCTTCACGCTCGGACTACTGTTCATCGGCTGGATCATCGATCTGTTCCTGATCCCGGGGATGGATGAAGAGGCGAGCCTGCGCTACGAAGAAGGCGCAGTGAGTTTCAACCTGACCTGGATCCTGCTGACCTTCCTCGGCATTTTCGGCATCCACCGCTTCTACATGGGTAAGTGGCTCACCGGATTGATCTGGCTCCTGACCGGCGGTCTGTTCCTGCTCGGCGTTCTTTACGATTACTGGACTCTGAACGACCAAATCAGCGAAGTTAATCGACGGGGTGCCTGACCGCCCTATCGGCGGTCAGGAAAACCGCCACCGCAGGCCTGCGATCGAGGCGAAACAGAGCCGTGCCTGACCGGGTTGAGACCCGTCCCGTCGCAATAAGGGAAAACCCCGTATTGGCCTCGTTGGACCGATCAGTTAACCTACGCCCACACCTTGATGCGAGTCGAGCCGAATTCGGCTCTCTGCCGCCCCGTTTCGATCGGGCAGGGCAGGGGGAAATTGGAGAGGGGTTGCGTGTTATGAAGGATCGGATCCGCGTTCTCTGGGCGGCTGTCATCGTCAGTCTGGTCGCCTTCGCCGGGATCGCAGTCGCTGATGATTTTTCCGAGGGGTGCGTTTCCTGCCATGTCGAGAAAATCGGCGACGTCGACTTTCGATTGAACACCCTCCTGGAACAGATTGGCCACCGTAAGGTCGAGCGGCTGAAGCAGATCCCAAGGGATTGCGGACGGTGCCATACAAGCGACCCCGAAGAGGAAGGGAACTTTACGGCGATGATCCATGAAATCCACTTCGACGTTCCCAAGATCAACCTGTTTGTAAACCGCTTCGACGGTGCGTGCATCCATTGTCATGCAGTGAATACCGAGACGGGTGAGGCGGGCCTGAAGAACGGGCCGAAGAACTGGTAGGGGAATATCGATGATCGCCAGAAACTCCCGGAATCGCGAACGGACGAATCTCATGAAGAACGCCGCCCTGATCTTCGCATTGACTCTGCTGGGCACCGGAATCGGCGTCACTTATGCGGACGACTACCCCGAAGGCTGCGTGAGCTGTCACGTGGGTGACACGGCGAAACCCGCGGCAGCGTACCGTCTCGACCTGCAGCTTGCGAAGCTGGGTCACGGTAAAGGCGGGGAAAGAACAGAGGAGATCCCGACCGGGTGCTATCGGTGCCATGCGTCGAGTGGAGAGGGGGCCGCGGGTGCGTTGGGTCCCTACATTCACGTGGTCCACTTCCAGGGCGAAAAGAACCCATTCCTGAAGAAGTACGGCGGCGACTGCAGTTCCTGCCATCGGATGGACCCCTCGAACTGGCAAGCCGTGGCCAAGAGCGGCAAACGCAACTGGGGTCTGAGCGTCGGCGGCGTCAAAACGGGCGACTGATCTGTGAAGAACCGGTCACCCTCCCGTGAGGCCGGAACCCGTCGCTCCCGATCCCGACTCTGACCCGAGTACAAACTGAACTCTCCAGGGCCCCCGTCCACGGTGGATGGGCCTTCTTCTTACAGCCACCGGTCCGTCTGACCCGCGAACGCCCGCGCTCGACGCGTGTTCCATCCCGGACACCCTCTCAGGGCCGACGCCGTGCTTCTCGCGGAACTGGGGCATCGGGCGGGCCGACGAACGTCGATGCTCGACGCTTCTCCGCCGGGTCGGCGGGAGACGGGCCAAATCGCTGTTTTTTCTTGCATTGCGTGCGCTGCAGTGCGGCAATATGGCGGAAGCTACTGATATTGATAGGGACCCTTCTTTGTAAAGTGTGACGATTGCGTTTTGCGTCGCAAAAGAATCCGGGTATGCTCTGGCGCCGTCATCATTCTGTAAAGGAGATGTGAGATGGCGAGACGCAATGCGCTCATCACGGGTGGAACCGGCGCCATCGGCCGGGAGATCAGCCAGACGCTGGCAGATGCCGGCTTTCGGGTCGCGGCAAACTGCTATCCGGCCGATGCGGATAACGCCCGGGACTGGCTCAAGAGCCTGAACGGCAGCGGCGACAACATTCAGGTCATTCCCTTCGATGCTGCTGATTACGAAGACAGCGGGCGTGGCGTCGAAGAAGCCGAAAAGCTCATCGGACCCATCGACGTGCTCGTCAACGCCGCAGGCATCACCCGGGATGCGGTGCTGACCAAGCTGGAGCCCGAAAACTGGTCGGCAGTGATCAGGACCAACCTGGACAGTGTCTACAACGTCACGCGGCGGGTCATCGCCGGTATGGCGGAACGCGGTTTTGGTCGAATCGTCAACATCTCCTCGGTCAACGGCCAGCGCGGACAGTTCGGTCAAGCCAATTACTCGGCCGCCAAGGCCGGCATCCACGGTTTCACTATGGCGGTCGCTCGGGAAGTGGCACGGAAAGGTGTGACGGTGAATACGGTGTCTCCCGGTTACATCGAGTCGCCGCTGGTTCTTCAGGTGCCGGAGAAGGTGCGGGAGAGAATCCGCCAGCAGATTCCGGTTGGCCGGTTCGGGACACCCAGGGAAATTGCCCGGGCGGTGTTATTCCTGGTGGACGAGGCGTCGGGATTCATCACCGGCGAGGACTTGTCCATCAACGGCGGCTTCCACATGGACTAGGGAGCGCTTATGAGCGTCCGTGTAATACGCAAGTACTCCAACCGACGCCTCTACGATCCGGAAACCAGCGGGCACGTCACCCTGGACCAGGTCCGCGACATGATTGTCTCCGGAGAGCGGGTGCGCGTGGAGGACGCCAAAACCGGCGAAGATATTACGCGGAGTATCCTGCTTCAGATCATTGTTGAGCGGGAGGAGGCCGGTCGGCCGCTGCTGAGCACCGACCTCCTCGAGCAGCTCATCCGGTTTTACGGTGGCGCCATGCAGGAGTTCTTCGGCAATTATCTCGAGCGCAGCGTATCCGCCTTCGTGGACCAGCAGGAAGATTTCCAGAAACAGATCCTGGACATGGTCAAGAACAATCCCATGACAGACCTGGCCCGGCGGAATCTGGAGCTCTGGAATGAGCTCCACGGGATGTTCGGAAAGACCTGGGATCGCGCATCGCAAAAGAAAGAGCCGGATGAGGAATGAATATAACCGATTGATTTATAAAGTTTGTATTACTTTCTCGAAAAAATATTTTGCACTGCAAAAAAAATCTGCTAACTTCTGAATTGTTGCGATGCAATATTCAACAGAGGAAAGCGTCATGACCAACGAAATGTTCGAGATTTTTGAGAGGGGCCAGAAGGTTCTTGAGCCCTACGGTAAGTTGAACGAAGTCAGCATGGAGGCCATCGAGAACTTCGTGAAGCTCGAGGCGGACATCGCCAGCGATCTGATCGATCTGACCGTTGACCAGCTTCGTGCCTTCGGCACGGCCGAAGACGTGGCCGGTTACACCAAGGAGCAGGGGCGTCTGTTCACCGAGTATGCAGGACGCGCCCAGGAGCGCGCCGCGGCCTGGCTCGAGACCGTGACAGGCGTGCAGAAGGCGGTTTTCACCGTGGCCAAGAATGGCTACGAAGAGGCGACTGCCGCCGCCAAGGCTGCCGCACCGGCTGCCAAGGCAACGCGAAAGAAAGCGGCCTGACCTGAGGCCACAGGAACGGCGGCCCGCGTGGCCGCCGTTTTTTTAGCGGATCGTCTAATGGCCTCGGGCCACGCGGGCTGGCACGCTTGACAGAATTTCCATGACGGAGGGAGTGGGATGCCTGAAAAGAGAGATATCGTCGTCCTGAGTGCGGTTCGCACGGCCATAGGGACCTACGGAGGGAGCCTGGCGGGCACCCCGCCCACAGAACTGGCCGCCACCTGCGTCAAGGCCGCCGTCGAGCGGGCCGGTATCGAGCCGGCCGATGTCGGTCACGCCGCCTTCGGGAACGTCATCCACACCGAACCGAAGGACATGTATCTGTCCCGGGTTGCCGCAGTGAAGGGCGGGCTGCCCGTGGAAACGCCGGCGGTCACCGTTAATCGACTCTGTGGCAGCGGGCTGCAGGCCATCGTGTCCGCGGCCCAGCTCTTGATGCTGGGCGATGCGGACTGTGCCATTGCCGGCGGCGCCGAGTGCATGAGCCGGGGCCAGTACTGGGTGCCCGGTCTGCGTTTCGGTCAGCGCATGGGTGATGGCCAGGTCGTGGACGCCATGGTAGGTGCCCTGACCGATCCCTTCGACGATTGTCATATGGGTATCACCGCCGAGAACGTGGCGGCCAAGTGGGGCATCACCCGCGAAGAGCAGGACGCTCTGGCGGTGGAGAGTCAGACACGGGCGGCCCGCGCCATCGAGGCCGGTTACTTCAAGGATCAGATCGTGCCGGTGGAGATTCGCGTAAAGCGGGACACCGTGGCGTTCGACACCGACGAGCACGTCCGCGCCAGCACGACCATGGAATCCCTGGCCAAACTCAGACCCGTGTTCCAGAAGGACGGCTCAGTGACCGCCGGCAACGCATCGGGCATCAACGATGCCGGTGCCGCCGTGGTGCTGATGGACCGCGGGATGGCCGAGAAGCGGGGTCTGAAGCCGCTGGCCCGGCTGGTAGGCTACGGCTTTGCCGGCGTGGAGCCGAAGTACATGGGCATTGGGCCGGTACCGGCGACGCGCAAACTTTTAGACCGTATCGGTCTGTCGGTGGACGACATCGACGTGTTCGAGGTCAACGAAGCCTTTGCCGCTCAGGCCCTGGCAGTGGCCAAGGACCTGGATTTGCCGCCCGAAAAGACCAATCCCAATGGCAGCGGAATTTCCCTGGGACACCCGATCGGCGCCACCGGATGCGTCATCACCGTCAAGGCCCTGCATGAACTACAGCGAACCGGGGGCCGTTATGCACTGGTGACGATGTGCATCGGTGGCGGTCAGGGGATCGCCGCGGTTTTCGAACGTCTGTGAATACCGAGGTTGCCGTGCTCGAACAGTTGAAGCCCGAGAACATCCGTGCTCAGTATGAGCTGAGCCGCCTTTTGGCCGGCATGTCGGCGGACGTGGCCAAGCTCTATCTGCGCTGGGCGGCCAAACTCGCCACTCATCCCGGTGCGTCCGTAAAGACAGGCGCCGGTCTGGCTGCCGACGTGCTCGATATCTCCAAGGATGTCCTGCTGAGGATCGCCGGTGAAGAAGTCGAGTCCCGAAAGCTCAACGGTGACCGCAGGTTCGCATCGGAGGCCTGGGAGACCAAGGCGCCGTATCGGGTTCTGCGGCGGGCCTACGACGCCTATTCGCGGGCAGCGCTGAAACTGGCGGAGGAAACCCCGGGCCTCGACGACGAGGATCGCCGAAAGATCCGCTTTTTCACCGGTCAGTTCCTGGATGCGATTGCGCCGGCCAATTTCGCCATCAGCAATCCGGAGGTGGTCGAAGAGGCCGTCCAGAGCCGAGGCCGAAACTTTATGCACGGAATGCGGAATCTCTGGCACGACATGGATCTCGCCCACGGCCGGCTCAACATCAGCATGTCGGACCTGGGCGCGTTCGAAGTCGGCAAGAATCTGGCGACGACGCCTGGCGAGGTGGTGTACCGCAACGAGCTGATGGAGCTCATTCAGTACACGCCAACGACCAAGCAGGTATCCCGGCGGCCGTTGATGATCATTCCGCCCTGGTTCAACAAGTACTACGTGCTGGACATGCAGCCGGCCAACTCGGTGGTCAAGTACCTGGTCGATCAGGGGCAGACGGTTTTCCTGATCTCCTGGCGCAATCCCGACGAGAACATGCCGGACAAGGCCTTCGACGACTATATGCTCGAAGGTCCCCTCGAGGCCATGGATATCATCGAGGAGATCACGGGCGAGTCAGAAGTCAACGCCATGGGCTACTGCCTGGGAGGCATCCTCCTGGCCTGCGTGCTGGCGTGGCTCGAGGCCAAGGGACGCAGGCCGATTCGATCGGCCACCTACCTGACGACTCTGATCGACTATACGGATGTCGGGGACGTCAAGGTCTTCGTCGACGAGAAACAGCTGGACCGTCTCGAGCGCCTGGGCAAGGCTAAAGGCTACCTGCCCGGCGACAACGTGGCCTGGGGATTCCGTCTGCTGCGCGCCCCGGATCTGATCTGGAGTTTCGTTATCAACCATTACATGCTGGGGCGCGATCGGGTGCCGTTCGACCTGCTGTTCTGGAACGAGGACGCCACCAATATGCCCCTGTCGTGCCACATGTTCTTCATGCGGAATATGTACATCGACAATCAGCTGCGGGTGCCGAACGCCATCGAACTGGCCGGTGAACCGATCGACGTCACACGCATCGAGACCCCGGCCTACATTCTCTCCACCCGCGACGATCACATCGCGCCCTGGAAGACGACCTATGAGGCTACGCAACTCTTTGCCGGTCGTTCCCGATTCGTACTGGGTAACTCGGGACACATCGCCGGCGTGATCAACCCGCCGACCCGGGTCAAGTACGGTTACCGCGTGGCCAACGGTAATCCACCCGATGCGGAGGACTGGTTCAAACGGGCCAAGGAGAAGCCGGGGTCCTGGTGGCCTGACTGGGTACAGTGGCTGCGGCGCTACTCGGGAGGCAAGGTGACGGCGCGCAAGCCGGGCAGCAAGGCCTATCCGTCGTTGGAGCCGGCGCCCGGCAGCTACGTGCGCCAGATGATCCGTCCGGACAAGCGCTCGCTCCTGTAACGCGTTACTGAGCCGGGAACAAGAAACGGCGATCGCAACGCGATCGCCGTTTTCATTTCCGTCTTTCGCGACGCGATCTCAATACATGTGTTGACCGCCGTTCACGGATACCGTGGAGCCGGTGATGAAATCGGCCTCGTCGGCGACCAGGAACATGACCGCCCGCACGATATCGCGAGTCTCTCCGAGCCTGCCGACCGGGATGCCCTGAATGATCTTCTCGAGCACCCGTTCCGGCACGGCCTGGACCATCTCCGTATTGACATAGCCTGGCGCCACAGCATTGACGGTGATGCCCGCCTTGGCGCCTTCCTGAGCCAGCGCCTTGGTGAAGCCGTGGATCCCCGATTTCGCGGAGGCGTAATTCACCTGGCCGTACTGGCCGGCCTGGCCGTTGACCGAACCGATATTGACGATCCGCCCGAACTTCTGCTCCCGCATGGTCTCGATCACGGCACGGCACAGGTTGAAGCAGGAGGTCAGGTTTGTCCGGATCACGTCGTCCCACTGCTCGAAGGACATTTTGTGCAGGGTGCCGTCCCGAGTGATGCCGGCGTTATTGACCAGCACTTCCACCGGTCCAAGTCGTTCCGCGATGGCCGCCACGCCTTCCTGCACCGCGGCGAAATCGCCCACGTCGAACTTGAATGTCGGGATGCCGGTCGACGACTCGAACGCTTTCGCTTTCTCCTCGTTGCCACCGTAGTTCGCGGCCACCTTGTATCCGGCCAGATGCAAGGCCTCCGAGATCGCACCGCCAATCCCACGGGTTCCCCCCGTCACCAGCGCAACACGCCCACCCATTTTTTCCTCCATTGCGAGTCCTTCCCGCTTCGAGAGCCAGATGGTCTGCCATGGTGTGCTCAACGCTCCCCGGTGCCAATTGGCCATTCGTCTAAGCCGGCAAACCGGACCGGGACGAAATTCACCGCACCTGGTCGCAGATCCGGAACCATTTGTCGCGTGATCCCGCCAAGCAGCCACGTAATAGGTTTACGATCAGATTCTCTTGCGAAATGGAACGGAGGCGGGGCCGTGGAACTGGAAATCAATGGCCGGCGTTACGAATACGAGGGCGATCCGGCGCAGCCGCTGCTATGGGTGCTTAGAGACGAGATCGGCCTGACCGGCACCAAGTTCGGTTGCGGCATCGGGCAGTGCGGGGCCTGCACCGTCCATGTGGACGGCGTCGCGCGGCGCTCGTGTATGACGCCGGTGCGAAAGGTGGCGGGTCGTTCCGTGATCACGATCGAGGGCCTCAACATCGACGGCGATCATCCGGTACAACGGGCCTGGATCGACGAGGATGTGTCCCAATGCGGTTATTGCCAGTCCGGGCAGATCATGGCCGTGGCCTCTCTATTGAAGCGGCACCCGTCCCCGACCGATGCGCAGATCGATGAACTACACACCAATCTTTGCCGTTGCGGGACTTATTACCGAATCCGAAAGGCCATCCATCGAGCCGCCCGCTACGCCAGGGAGGAGAGCTGATATGGCTGCCATGGTGCTTTCCCGCAGGGAATTTCTGAAGATCTCCGTCACCGCCGCCGGCGGCGTGATGTTCGGTCTACACGGACCGTGGCTCCGGGCGGGAGACCATGCAGGTCAGCTGAATGCGTTCGTCACAATCGATCCGGATGGCACTACGGTCATCGGTGTCTCCCAGCCGGAAATGGGCCAGGGTATGTACTCGACCATGAGCATGCTCGTGGCCGAGGAACTTGACGCTGACTGGGACCGCGTATCCGTACGGCAGTTGCCGCTGTTGCTGAAGCGGGACGAGGAGGGCAGCCTGGCGTGGGCACTGGTGCCCCAGGGTGCGGGGGGGAGCACCAGCGTAAACGACTTGTATATCCCGCTTCGAGAATTCGGCGCACGGGCTCGACAACAGCTCGTGTTGGCCGCTGCCTCGACCTGGGAAGTGGCTGTCGGCGAACTGGTCACAGAACCCGGAGTGGTCCTGCACCCCGGGTCGGGGCGGCGAGCCGCCTACGGTGAACTCGCCGCCATGGCCGCAGAGCTTCCCCCGTCCGCAGAAGCACCTGATCTGAAAACACCCGATGCATTCCGACTCATCGGCAAGGAATTCGGACCGAAAGCCACCCGGGAGGTGGTCACGGGCAGGGCCACCTACGGCATTGACGTGCGCCGACCGGGCATGCGTTATTCGGTGATCGCCCGATGCCCGTTTTTCGGCGGCACGGTGCTGGAATTCGACGATACCGAGGCACGCAAGGTGCCGGGCGTCGTCGCAGTGGTGGAAGTGCCCGGTCCGCCGGCGGACGCTTACTACACCACAATGGCGCCAGGCGTGGCCGTCGTGGCGACATCGACCTGGGCGGCCATGAAGGGTCGGGAGGCCCTGGAGATCCGCTGGGACCCGGGTCCGTTTCGGGACGAAACCACCGCTTCGCTGGACGCCGCCTGTCAGGCAGCCCTCGACAGAGGCAACGGGCAGGTGGTCCGTGACGTGGGCGACTTCGACGCCGCGATCGCCCGAGCGGCAAGAACGATCACCCGTCGGTACCGGCTGCCCTACGTCCATCACGCCACGTTGGAGCCGCAAAATTGCTTTGCCCACGTCCGGGAGGATGGCTGTGAGGTGATTGGTCCCATGCAGATGCCGGCGACCGCCTCTCGACTGGTAGCCCAGTTGACTGGCCTGGACCGCCTGGCCATCGATGTCCAGATGACACGGCTCGGGGGCGGGTTCGGACGGCGGTTGACGGCCGATTACGTGGCAGAGGCCGTGCTGGTGTCCAAGGCAATTGGTGAACCCGTGCTGGTGCAATGGACCCGGGAAGACGATATGGCCCACGACTTCCTGCGACCGGGCGGCTGGCACGAACTGACCGCCGGCCTTGACGAGGCCGGTCGGATCGTCGCGTGGAGGCATCGCGTCGCAAGCCCCTCAAAGTACTATCGACGGCCGGACGAAGAGCACTGGCAGTCTGAGATTTACACGGACGATCCGCCGGTGGGGCTGGTGGACAACGTTCGCTATGAGTATTTCGACATGACATCCGGCGCATGGCGTGGGTCCTGGCGAGCTCCGGCCCATACTGCCAATGCCTTTACAGTTCAGAGCTTCCTCGATGAGCTGGCGCAGGAAACGGGCAGGGATCCCCTGGCGTTGCGGCTCGAGGTACTGGGCGAGCCTCGTACGTTGCCGTACTCGAACCACGGGGGGCCGGAATGGAACCCGGGCCGCCTGGCCCGCGTGCTGACGGTGGCGGCCGATGCTGCGGGCTGGGGGCGGAAATTGCCGGAGGGCGAGGGGCTTGGCATTGCTGGTCACTTCACCTTCGGCGGCTACGCGGCCTGGGTTGCCCACGTAACGGTGGCGCCGGAAGGAAGCTTTCGCGTGAAGAGGCTGGTGGGCGCCATCGACTGCGGCCTGGCGGTCAACCCAAACGGCGTACGTGACCAGATGGAGGGCGGTGCCTGCGACGGGCTGAGCACAGCGCTTTTGCAGGAGCTGACCGTCGAAGGTGGCCGCCACAAGGAGACCAATTTCCACGAATACAAGATGATGCGTATCGCCGCGGCCCCGCCGCAGATCGACGTGCATATCGTGCAGAGCGCCGACCATCCCTCGGGGGCGGGCGAACCGCCGCTTCCACCGGTGGCGCCAGCGGTGACCAACGCGATTTTCGCCGCAACGGGAAAGCGGGTCCGGCGGTTGCCGATCGGTGACCAGGTCAAGAGATAACGGACAGGGTTGTCGGCAGCCGACGTCAATGACCTGGGTCACGGACACGTGTTATCCGCGGAGTAAGCTCTTTTATCGGTGAAAGAGAAGTCCCCTGAAGGACCGAGAGTGCGTCGACGGCATCTCTATTTCCTTGCTGCGTTTACTGCACTGGTCGTGGCCGCTGCGCTCAGTATCGGCGGGCAACCTTCGCGAGCAACCAGCCCGGTACCTGAAGATGCGGTGTCCGTGGAGGGCGCGGCGAGGCCGTTCCTGGGATTCGCAGATGCGCCCGTGGTGATGGTGGTGTTCACCGATTGCCAATGTCCTTAAACAAAGGCTGCGGGAAGACATGGACGCAGCCAAGGGCGCGAACATAGGCGGGACGCTGGCTTTCTTGATCGGGATCCCCATGGGCGGTCGAATTTACGGTCGTGTCATCATTGGCTAACAGCCGTTAACCGTCTACGAAACCGAAATCCGGGAGTACCTGGCGGGGGCCGCATCTCCCTGAGCAGCCTGGGGCCGGGTACCGGCGGCAAAAGACAGATTTCGCCATACGTATAAATCATTATTTGAAACCGTTCTTTCGGCGCCATTGTTCATATTGAGTGGAGAGCGAGCCGCTCGGTTTTTGCGTGCATGCCAAGAATCAGAAGCGGGCGCAGATCTCTGCTCGATGCCGAACCCGTTCAGGCCGGCACGGCCTGGAGGGAGGTTGTCATGAGATTCATCGTAATACTTGCAGCTGCCATCGGCCTAGTGGCGGGATGTGGTGGCGGTGGCGGAGGATCTTCGTTCAAACCTGGCGACGGAGAAGTTTCGCCGACCGGGATCTGGGAAGGTCGGATTACCTTCGACGCCGGCGAAAGCCAGGAGGTCGTGGGCCTGATTGCCGAAACCCGTGAGGCGATGTTTATCGCCGACGACGGCCTGTTGATCTGGGGCACGGCGACGTCCGACGGCAACGCTCTCGACGTGAGCTACGAGTGGGCGCTGCCTCCCGGTTTCGTGACCCCGGCGGGCGCCTTCGGTGGCACCGGGGAGATCACCGGTACATTCGTGGAACGAGTCAGCATCGACGGGAGCTTTGTCTCCAGGAGCAGTGAGGGCGAGATCTTTACGGGCACGGTGGCGACCGGCTACAACGACCTCTACGAGGACGGCTCGTCCCTGGCGGTCGTGACAGGGGTCTGGCTGGACACGGAAACCGGTACCGAGGTGCTCAGCATCGACGCGACGGGCGCGGTATTCTCGCAGGATGAGGCCACCGGTTGCGTGCTGAATGGAACGATTCTGCCCATCGATACCGAGTTCAATGCTTACGACGTGAGCCTGATCCTCCAGGGATGTGCCGATCCCGATCTGGCGCCCTTCAACGGGACCCGGTTTGATGGTCTCGGGGCCGTGGGCGATGACCTGCAGCCGAAGGACACGCTGCTGTTCGGAGCACACGGCGAAATCCTGGGCGTGCCGATCGCCATCCGGGCCGAATACCGCAAGATGTAGTAACCCGAGGCACCAGGACGGCGCCGCCATTGGGCGCCGTTTCTGCTGGCCCGGTCGGCGACCTGTGAGGAGGATACGGTCGTCCCCGGAGGTCGTTTTGCGACGAGTCTCGCCGGCCAAGGAGCAGAGGTAATGCCGCTGGAAGTCACGCAACTGATCCATGCACCCCCGGGCACGGTATGGGACCAGCTGATCCGGGTATCCCGGTGGCCGCGTTGGGGTCCATCGGTGACTGAAGTCGAGTGTGACGATGAATGCATCCGACTCAAGAGCAGGGGGCGGGTGCGGACGGCTCTCGGTTTCTGGCTGCCCTTTGAAGTCACGGCGATGGAACCTGGACGCTCATGGCACTGGCGGGTCGGCGGCATCCCGGCGACCGGTCACCGCTTGGAACCGGACGGGCCGGGTCGATGCCGCCTGGTGTTCGAAATTCCCTGGTGGGCAGCGTTCTATGCCCCTGTATGTCGGGCAGCTGCTGATCGAATTGCGCGAATCTGCGCGGCGACTGCGGAGAATGAGTCCGATTAGGCCATCTGCGGAAACGACCGCGTGGTTTTCGCAACATTCGACATAATGCCACCGTTTACCCACTCCCATGACAGTGGGGCTCGGTGGAGTGCACCCTGCGCGGGTTAAGCCTGCAATATGTAAAAGTAAATATGTCATGGAGCGCTTCCGGGTACGCACCGACCGGTTTTCGGGCGGCTTGCCGGTGACGTGGAAGGGTCCATATCCTTGACGACGTAGGGAGAGGGAGGGATCGACCTGCCGGAGCAGAGGCCTCAGATACCGTATGGAGATCGGACATGAGGCGACTGCTGATACTTTCCGTGCTGTTCATCCCCTTGGCCGCGACCGCCGGACCACGGTCAGAGGGAATTTGTGGCGACCTCCAAGGCGGCACGCCGGGCCTTTACGGTCTCTGTGTCGCATTCTGTGAAGCTCAGGAACTGGGCAGCGCCCCGAACAGCAAACAATCGGCTTTCAGCCTGCTGGCCGCCTATGAAAGTAAGCGGGCGCCGGACGATCCCGACATGCCCTGTCTGGACTCCGGATCGTCGAACAAGCCGCAGCCGCCTGCGGCCGAGTGTCGTTGCTGGACCGCAGACGAACTCATGACGGCGTTGCCTCAACCGGACCGATGTGCGGCCAACGGAGAATATTTCACCGCTTCCCAGGACACGGCCAGCGGCACCAACATCGCAGCTGTCGAAGATCCGGTCCTCGGGTTTACGAGCTGTACTCTTCAGGATCTCACCGGGCAAGTGGAAGGCGATTTCCAGTTCGGGCTTTCCGATGCCGAGGTCGAGGGCTGCAAGGCCCTGTGGATGCATCACGCGCAAGTGACGAACTGTCCCGGGCTGTAGTCTGACATCGAGCGAGGTCGCTGGCGTCCAGCCAGTACAGGGACCCGGTATACACTGCGCCATCACCGCCGAACCGGGATGGCCCGTGTGGACGACTGGCTCGACCCTTGGGAACAGTGAGACTCGCGCGCCAGTGGGGGCGTGTTCGAGATGATGCTGGGCCTCGATCCAGGCTGATACCCACGGCAATTCTTTGGTGGGCCGGGCTGTCGCACACCGCGTCGACGACAGCGGCCGGATTCTTTGCTTCGCGAGTGTTTTCACGATTTCCATCGCGTCGCAACATACGAATATTCGGAAATACAAATCATTCGGCTGATCCGGGAAAACCTTCGGATTCCTCGCCGAAACGCCGGCCATGTACCTTCGTTTCTCGCGGATTCACTATACTTCTGTACATTAGACGGCGAATGGTCTGGGCTTCCAGGGCAGTGACGCTCAAGGACGGGGGAGATGGATTTCGCGCTGCAATATGGGTTCCGGCTGGGAACGCTGGAGGTCTACCCGTTACGTGGTGAGATCGTCGGGCCCAATGGAACTGTCCATCTGCAGCCCAAAGCCATGGAAGTTCTTGTTTGTCTTGCCGAGCGACCCATGGATGTGGTCGAAAGGCCGGAGCTACTCCGCCGGGTGTGGGGTATCGCGGGCCGCCAGAACCGCCACGCCGACGACAATCTAAACCGCTGCATCAGTGAGCTGAGGCACGAACTCGGGGATCATCCCTCGGACCCCCACTTTATTCAGACCGTTCCGCGCCGGGGTTATCGACTGGTTGTCCCCGTTCAGCTCATGGATGGCGTCCCGGACATGGCCGTCGGTTACGACGCCTACATCGATGATCGTTCCCCCGCACCGCCCATGTCCGCTGTCGGACCGAACCAAGGGCAGCGCAGTTCCTCCGGGCGATCGGGACCGCACAGCTGGTCGGTGGAACGGCTTCTCGGCGAGATGCAGAGGCGTCGTGTGTTCCGGGTTGCCCTTGGCTACCCGGTTATCTCATGGGGATTTCTGGAAGTCGCCGATTTTCTGGTCGAGAGAATCATGGGGCTGCCGGACCCGACGCAGCAGCTCATCATGCAGTTGTTCTTTGCATTTCTGGCCATGGGCTATGCGCTGGCCCTGTACCTTGCCTGGGCTACCCAGCTCACGCCCGACGGCGTAAAGGTAGAGCCGGACGCGCGCCTCCCGGGGTTTCTCAGGGGAGGGCCGCGAGTCTGGCTGGCGATGGCGGCCGGCCTGGTCGCCGCGGTCGGTGCCAGCGTCTGGTTCTTCGAGCGAAGTCATCAGCCACAGCTCGATGCCGATTGCGAGGACACCATCGGCGTGATGCCGTTCGCCAACTCCAGCCCCTCACAACAGGACGATTATCTCGGCAGAGGTCTTGCGGAAGAAGTGATGCGCTTGCTGACGCAGGTCAGCGATCTGGGGGTTGCCTCGCGTGCCGCTGCTTTCTCGCTGGATACGACCGATCTGAGTCTGCAGGACATCGGCAGGCATCTCGGGGTCTGCAACGTTCTGGGGGGCAGCGTGCGCCGCGAGGGAGACAGACTGCGAATCACAGCGCAACTGATCGATACAACCACCGGATTCAACGTGTGGTCCGGGACGTTCGATCGGCAGATCGAAGACATTTTCAATGTCTATGACGATATCGCGAGTTCGGTGATCAGGGTGCTTAGAGTCCCGCTTGACGAAGAGACCGAAGCGGCACTGTCTCGCCGCCCGACAGAGAGTGTCGAGGCCTATGACCGCTATCTCCAGGGCAAGAGCATACTGGCGAGGGCCGATGACGAATCCAGAGTCTCCCGCGCCGACCACATGTTCGAGCGAGCGCTGGCATTCGATAACGAATTCACCGATGCCTGGGCGGGAAGATGCGACGCCAACGTCAACCTTTACGAATTCACGAGAGCGTCGCAATGGATGACGGCAGCGGAGTCCTACTGTGCGGAGGCTCTGGAACGAGACCCGAAGTTGACGGATGTGCGGGTTGCATTGGCCCGGTTGCTGATCCTGGCCGCTCGTCCCGACGAGGCCACGGTGCAACTCAATATTGCCAAGTCGGCCGATCCGGAAAATGCTGACGTCTGGCGATCGTTCGGAACGGTTTATGCCGGCCAGGGCAAGTTTCCTGCTGCCGAGCGGGCCTATCGGCGGGCCGTCGCGCTGGCGCCGAGAGATCTGCGTACCTACCAGGAGCTGGGAACCCTGTACTTCGACACGGGACGGCTGGAGGAGAGCGAGGCCGTGTTCAGGGACATGATCGGCGCAAGCCGCGGCTCGTCGGCAGCGTATACCGGGCTTGGCTCGGCCCTGTTGCTCCAGGGTCGGTTCGAAGAATCTGCCGCTGCCTACCGTTCTGCGATGACCAACGAACCCAACCCCAGGACGTACACCAATGCCGGCACCGCCTATTTTTACGAAGGCAAATTCGAAGAAGCCGCCATCATGATGCGCGAGGCGGTCGATCTGTCTCCGGACGACTATCGCCTGGTCGGCAACCTGGCGGACACGCTGATGCGACTGCCTGGCAACGCCAACGAGGCGCTGAGCCTCTACGAGCGTGCGGCCACGCTGGCCGACAAAGCGCTCGCCATCAATCCGGAGGAGATTTACGCGTTGAGCATGATCGCCCACTTTTATGCAGAACTGGGCCGGGAGGACGCGGCCGAGGCGGCCATTCGAAAGGCGGAAGCGCTGGGGTCGGACCAGTATTATGTGCACTACTTTGCAGGCCTTGCGTGGCTGGATATGGGCCGTTCGGACAAGGCGCTGGCATCACTCCGAAGCAGTGCGGAACTCGGATATCCCCCCAAGCTGCTGACCGCCGACCCTCATCTCGACAGGCTCAGGTCGGCGCCCGAATTCCGCGCCATTGTTGAAGGTTCGCTACCGGGACCCGGTGACTTGCCTTGAAGGTGGGCTACCTGATCGCCCGGGAGAAGGATGTGTGACTGAGTTTGTCGTCCGGGAGACATGGCTGGCGGCCGGATTTCCCGCAGTTCGGCTATGCTAGACCGGCGCAAGCCGCAGGGAAGGGTCGATGGGGTTCACGATCCAGCACGGGTTTCGAATCGGACAACTGGAGGTCTACCCCCGGTACAGGGAGATTGGGGGGGCGGATGGTCCTGTCGACCTTGGGCAGGATGCGTTCTCCGTCCTGGTCGCACTTGCCGAACGATTTCCTGACATCGCCACGGTCGAAGAGCTGCATCGGGCACTACCTCAGCAGGACCCCGATCTCTCGTCGGATCAACGCGATCGCCTGTCCCGGGCTCTCGATGAGCTGACGGCCACACTCGGCGGATTCCGGGACCTCCTGAACCTTATCGAGGTGACGGAGGCGGGTTATCGCCTGACTGTTCCTCCGGAACCGGCCGACGCGGTCTCCGACTACGCCGCCGGTTATGACCCGTATTTCGTGGACGACGAGTTCCCATCAGATCATGAGGTCACGGGTCACGGCGGCTCGCAGGCCAGGGAGATTTCGCAGAGTGGTGTCCACGCCGACGAGAGCAGCGCAAATACCACTGACACGGGAGACGACAGGCTCGCCCTGCGTCATCTGAAGGTTTTCGTATCGTCCCCCGGCGACGTGCGCGAGGAGCGGTCCATTGTGCGTGCTGTGCTCAGCAGGCTCCAGGAGGAGATTGCGGGTGTGGCGACAATCGAGCCGGTCTTCTGGGAAGAGGAGCCGCTGCTGGCGACTGATTCTTTCCAGGCGCAAATTCTGCGGCCCTCGGACTGCGACGTTATGGTCGCGATCCTCTGGTCACGGCTTGGCACCCCGCTGCCCGTCGACATCACGCGGCCGGATGGCAGCAGGTACGGGTCTGGCACCGAGTTCGAATTCGAAGATGCTGTTCAGGGGTTCCGCGAGCATGGCAGGCCGCAATTGCTCGTCTACCGGAAAACCAGCGCCGCGTCGGTAACGCTGGATGATGAGCGCAGCCTGCTCGAGCGCGTCGAGCAGAAGAAGAAACTCGATGCGTTCGTCGATCACTGGTTCGGAAGTCAGGAAGACGGGAGCCTCAGGGCGGCGTATCACGCGTTCGAGTCCCCAGAGGACTTCGAGCACCTGGTCGAGGAACACCTCCGTAAGATCGTCCATCGCATCTTGCCGGAGACAGAGGCATGCAAACCTCGCACCTCCAGCGAGGGCGAGATCGACAACGAGGGCGGACTGATCCCGAGGACCATTCGCGATCTCCGTGAGCGCCGGGTATTCCGGGTCATCTTCGGCTACCCGGTCTTCGCCTGGGTGGTGCTCCAGGTCGCCGACGTGCTCGCCAACTTCATGGGCGTGGAGGCTCGCAATTTCCAGCCTCTGCTGGCGGTGTTGATCGGTGGATACCCGCTGGCCATCTTCCTGTCGTGGCTGCTGCAGATCACACGCCAGGGGCTGGTCATCCATCCCAGTCACAAGGATTCCAGGGGAAAGCTGATTCCGCTGCGCCCGCTGGCCGGTGGCGTCGCGGCGGGCGTCGTGGCCGTAGCCATCGGAATATCGTCATACGCATTCATGCAGCGAAGTCCAATCGAGGACTGCGAGCGGACGATTGCCGTGCTGCCTTTCGAGAACTTCAGTCCCTCGCCGCAGAACGACTACGTAGGTCGCGGCCTGGCGGAGGAGGTGCTCCACCTGCTGACCAACATTGGCAATCTGCGGGTCGCGTCAAGAACGGCCGCGTTCTCGCTGGACACGACGGATCTCAGCATGGAGGACGTGGGGAGACGACTGGGCGTGTGCAACATTCTCGAAGGCAGCGTTCGACGCGAAGGCGACAAACTTCGGATCACCGCCCAGCTGATCGACACCGAGACTGGCTACCACGAATGGTCCGATACTTATGACCGGCAGATCAAGGACATCTTTGAGGTCTACGACGACATTGCCAATGCAGTGGTCCGAGCCCTGAAGATTACGCTGACAGAGGACGCGGCCCAGAAACTGGCGGCGCGACCGACGGAAAGTATCGAGGCCTATGATCACTACCTGCAGGCCCGCAGTATGCTCGCCCGGGCCGACGACGAGGGCCGGTTCCAGAGAGCGTCACACTTCTTCAGCCGGGCTGTTGACATCGATCCCGCGTTCTCCCGGGCCTGGGCGGGGCGATGCGAGGCCGAACTCGGCATTTACCGGTTCTCGCGGGCCGTGGAGCGCATCGAGCAGGCCGAAAGTGACTGCCGACAGGCGTTGTCCATCGATCCGGACCTGGTGGAGGTCAGGATCGCGCTGACCGAGCTGTACCGAATCAGCGGGCAGCTGGACAAGGCTGATGAGGAAATCCGGCTTGCCCTGGAGCGGTATCCTGCGGATCCCGATGTCTTCAGGGCGCTGGCCTGGGTACGGGCAGACAAGGATGACATCGAAGGGGCGGTCCGGGCATATCGAAGCTCCATCGAACTCGCGCCGGAAGACGTCCGCGCCTACCAGGATCTCGGCCGCCTGCTGTTTGCCGTTGGCCAATACGATGCATCCGCAAAAGTGTATCGAGAGATGGTGGATGCCAGCGGTGGTTCCGCCGCCTCCTACAATGGGCTAGGAGCCGCACTCCTGATGCAGGGGAATTTCGATGAAGCGGCTGCAGCCAATCGCGCGGTCCTCGAACGACAGCCCAATCCGCGTGCCTTCAGCAATGCCGCAGTGATTTATTACCACCAGGGACAATTCGAAGAGGCGGAGCTGATGTCCCGGGAAGCCATCGCACTGTCCCCCGATGATTACCGCCTCGTCGGAAACCTTGCCGATGCGCTGCGGCAGATCCCTGGCCGTGACCAGGAAGCCGACGAAGAGTACGGACGGGCAGCTGAACTGGCGGAGGGAGTCCGCAATATCAACCCCGATGACGTGGACGCGCTGAGCAGCCTCGGCCACTTCTATGCCCAGCTCGAAAGGATGGATTCGGCGAAGGAAGCAGCGGAGGCTGCACTGGCGGCAGCGCCCGATGATGTCTACGCTCATTACTACGCGGCGCTGGTGTGGCTCGAGAGCGGAGATAAGCAGCGCGCGCTGGAGGAGCTGTCGACAGCGATCGAACTGGGTTACTCGACCGCCATGTTACGGGCGGATCCACAGTTTGATTCGCTGAGGGGAGGTCCACGTTTTGACCGCCTGGTAGGAAAGGGAAGATAGCAAAAACACCCAACACGGAAGGCGCAGGACGCCGGGGAGGGAACGATGCCGAGGATAGGTTTCACCATAGAGGGCAAAGGCACGAATGACGAGAGGCCGACCATGGCGGTATGGCTCGAGGGAAACGGAACGGGTGTCCAATTCTTTGACTGTGAGCGACCGTTCTCCATTACATTTGACAAGACCACACCCTGGAATGGATTGGGTATGGGTCTTGGGGAGGGCGGAACCAAGCCCCTGCAGACGGCAATGCACTATGAGTCGGGAGAGGTGGTCGGCAAGTCTGCTCGGATCTTGCTGAAATTCTCGGACATGAGCGCCAGTGTGCTCCCGGATGGTTACAAGTTCAGCGTCAAGATCGACGGTGTAGAAAAAGCCTGGGATCCGAGGGTCATTCCCGACTGATTCTTATTGGACGGTCAACTTCGATAAAGCAATTTCGCAGCCTGTGGATGTCATGGGTTGCGTTCCCGAGGCGCAGGAATGCGCCATTTCGCATTCAGTCGCCGCAGCTTGGGCGACGTTCAGAGGCTGCGCCGGGTGCATGGTGCTCGATCGGCATCATGCGGGGGAAGCAAGGGCACCATGGAGGAGGAAGACAGATGGCAAAAATAAGACTTCGGTGGGACACCACGGAAAACAGGCCCACCATGGCAGTGAAGTTAAAGAAGGGTAAGTATCACACGTTCAAGGCTAACCAGAGGTTCAGGATCAAGTTTCCCAGCGGCACATCGTGGCCCGGCAAAGGATGGGGCCGGGGGAACAACGGCACAGGGGGAGGGCCTGGAGGCGGTCCTGTCACGTTGCCGTCGAACAAGACCTACGACTCGGGAGACACGCCCGCGGGCAGCGGCGAGTACGAGATTCGGATTTTCGCCCCCACTGCGGGGTCGTGGAATCCGGCGACTGAGTTCAAGTTTGACGTTCTGATGGTAAAACCCGGCGGAAACCCCGCGACCAATGCGGACTGGGAGGCGTGGGATCCGCGGGTCATCCCCGACTGAGGACTAAGGACTCGGTGTCACATCAGCACCGATAAAGGTCCTTCAATGCCCCGTCGATAACAAAGGGTGCGCCCATCTGACGGAACACGGACTTGCCGGCGAGATATTTTGCGACGATGTCGGCGAGTTCGAGTTCCGTGACCGTGTCGGGCACGCAGAAGCGTTTTTTCCTGGCGGTCGCCTCGGCGGCCTGGACGCCGTCCACATAGCCGGCCACGTAGGTCGCCGCCGCTTCCTTGCCGGCTTCGCCGCTTTCGTACATGCCGAGCCACTGGGCCCCGGTCATAAACGGCTGGGCCGGTTCGTCCCCGGCCAAGATGCCTCCTGAGAAAAGCCATGCCGCAACGGCGGCGATCAATCCGGTCACCCGCATTCCGCTTCTCCGTGTGTCTCCAAGCAATCCCACTGACGGCTGGAGTCTCCGAGTACGACCCAATCTAGTTCAATCTCTCGGGCTTTTCCCATTCCCCCGCCGTCCAAGCATGTGTCTTGTCATTGAGACAGGCCGGCGCGGCGATGGTGCCCTGCTGTGCGGACGACGGTGGGTTATCGGGTACGGCTAAAAGGAACCGTGCTCCAGCGGCCGGTCCCTGTGGATCAGGATCCATTCCGCATGCTCGTCGAGGGCCGCGTTGCCCAGAGCTCTCAGGATCTGCAGGCGCTGGTTGTCGTTCTCGGCCTCGTCCAGTTTGCGACGGGCGTTCTTGAAAATCCGTGACATGAATACGTACTGCTTGATGAGTTCCTTCTCCGCCCGCTTCTGGGCGTAGGCTTCCCGGACAGCGGCGATCAGGGGCAGGATGCCCATCATGATGATCAGCATGCTGGAGAGCGAGTCGCTGAGTTTGTCGCTGGCGAAGGCCAGGGCGAGTGTCACTGCCATGCCGCTCCACAGGCAGGCCGTGCCGATAGTCTCGGTCAGCTTGGTGTGGCGTATGCGCTCATCGATTTTTCGAACGTAATAGCCGAGCTGCCCCTCGGGACCGCCCGGCTCGCCACCGACCCATTCGCGCACGGTGAACTCCAGGCCGGTGGCTGGCGTTCCGGCCAACCGATCCACTCCGCCGTGCCCGGCCACCCGCATGACGTTGCGAATCCAGCCGAGTTCCACGTCCTGTTTCTGCAGAAAATTGTCGTGCGCGTACTTGCTGTGGCGCTCGCCCTGGACCCCGGCGGCGGCCCAGTAGAACTGCACCCGCAGTCCTTCTGCCAGCGCGCGGTAGTCGAGATACTTGCGATGCCAGGCGCCGCGGTCCGCCAGCTTGAAGATCACATAGCCCACCGCGAACAGACCGAGGAAGGCGTACACCATGATGTCGGCACCGGGGAGGTCGGTGTAGGCGATGAAGGCAAGGCCCATCAGCACCGCAAGCGAGTAGATCAGCCGCAATGCCCGGGTGACCCGGACCTGGTAGTGGATGGCGAGGAAATCGGCGATGCAAAACATGCGGTCGATCCCCGACACGGCCTGTTTAAGGTCCGCGGGCGCGTCATCGGGAAGGAGTGGCCAGGATTGGGTCCCGATGTCTTTCGCGTAGCGGACCGCGTCCTCGTTGAACTGGGCCGTGCGGTGGAATATCTCCACATATTGTGGCGGCAACTCCTCGGTCCGGGGATTTTCCGCATCGGTGGTGAACCACTCCGCTTGCAGGGGACGAAACGTGGCTTCGGGTTGCCCGTCCGGCCGATCGCGGGAGCAGACAATGTGATACACGAGATCACTCTCGTCGTCCGCCAGGATCTGGCGCATGCGCGTGTTCTGACCGGTGAAGCCCGGCATCACGTCCCACTGGTGAAACTGGATCACGTTGGCCGTGCCGCCGACCATCTGGGCCGGCTTGCCGTCCCACAACGCCAGCAGGATATGACTGTGGGCACAGATGTAGACGCCCATTTGCGCGTACTGCAGATTGCGCCCGTGGCCCTGAGCGGAGATGGATTCGAGGGTCTGTCCCTCTACCACGCCCAACTCGTAGACCTCGGCCCCCTCGCAGAGCGATTCGAACTCACGGCGTGATTCCTGCGAGTCGAAATCGTCCAGGTAGAGATCCCGCGGCATCGGCAGTGGCACGATCAGCGGAATCCCCAGCTCCCGGGCAATACGTGCGACCAGCCGGTCCGCGCCCTCGGACAGGGGACTCATGATCGTCAGTGGCAGGTCCGAGAAACGACCCTGCATGGTCAGCAGAAAACCGCGAACCATTTTCTCCAGCTCCGGGATCTCGGATTCCACCAGGTCGCGGTGACCGGTGACGCCGATAACCAGCGGCACGGGCGCGTGCCGCCCCGTTTTTACCCGCCCAGGCGAGACAGCGTGCGTCTCTGAAGTGACAGGACCCGAAGAGTCGTTCATCAGCTCGAATGACCTCCCTGAAGGGAACTCATTCTAGGCCAGAAAGAAAAACGCCGCCTCCTGGAGGAGGCGGCGTCATTTTACTGACTCCAAATAGTGCCAGAATTCGGCTACGGCCTCGTTCTGCAGGTATCAGGCCCTGGTCCTCCCTCGCTCTCTCCAGGGATATCCAATCCACAGGGAG
>Ga0209536_100002376_pt1 | contig 30682 bp, 17 predicted proteins | sample DeeMarSeWOR28_12_FD_187461 | JGI IMG/M metagenome (GOLD analysis project Ga0209536, IMG submission 187461) | Marine sediment microbial communities from White Oak River estuary, North Carolina - WOR-2-8_12 (SPAdes) (version 2) | ecosystem: Environmental > Aquatic > Marine > Intertidal zone >...
ACCGTAGTCAAACCAACAGGAAGGACTGAAGTTAAAATTGAGGCAGATGGCGAAATTTGCATAAAAGGGCCACAAGTAATGATGGGCTATTACCGAGATGCAGAGAAAAGTGCTGAAGTACTAAAGGATGGCTTTTTTCACACCGGTGACATTGGCGAATTAGATGCGGATGGTTTCCTCAGGATTACAGATCGCAAGAAAGAAATGTTCAAAACCTCTGGCGGGAAATATGTAGCACCTCAGGTATTGGAAAACAGATTTAAACAATCCAGATTTATCGAACAAATAATGGTTATAGGGGAAGGCGAGAAAATGCCAGCGGCACTTATTCAACCTAATTTTGAATTTTTAAGGGAATGGGGTTTAAGACATAATATTCAACTTGAATCCAATGCAGAAATCGTTGCTAATCCAAAAATTCTGGCCAGATTTCAGGAAGAAGTTGATCACGCCAATGAAAAATTTGCTAAATGGGAAAAAATAAAGCAATTCAGGCTCACTCCGAATGTTTGGAGTGTAGACGAAGGACACCTCACTCCTACTATGAAACTTCGCAGGAAGATTATTAAAGAAAAGTATATGGACCTCTACAATCAAATATACGGTCACTAATAGCAGATGCTGATCCTTGCAGGAATAAAAACTGCTGAATTCACTTTAATTACATTATATAAAACGTCAGGTTAATCTTAAAAATTTATTATGCATGCATAATAAATTTTTATATCTTTGAAGAACAATTAAAGATTTTATGAAGGAGATAACTATAGATTATGCCTTACGTGCTACCTGGCAATCCGTTGCCAAAATGTATAATGAGGAAGCCAAAAATTTTGGCACCACTATGGCCGTTGGTTTTACGCTGCTTAGCATAGATCCTAAAACCGGAACGCCATCCACATCCCTTGGCCCTAAAATGGGGATGGAGGCCACCAGCCTTTCCCGAATACTAAAAAGTATGGAAGAAAAGGGACTAATTACAAGAAAACCCAATCCGGATGATGGCCGCGGCGTGCTAATATATCTTACCCCTTTTGGCCTTGAAAAACGTAAAGATTCGAAAGACGTTGTATTACGGTTTAATGAAGTAGTACGGCAAAATGTGAGCGAGGAGGAACTGGGCAACTTTTTTAAGGTTATGGAAACCATAAACGGCCTTATTTCTGAGAAAAAAATATATGGTAGGAAAACAAAATTAAATAATCATCATCAATGAATAAGCATATTAAAAAAGTAGCTGTTATAGGTTCCGGTATAATGGGTAGCGGAATCGCCTGTCACTTTGCAAATATTGGAGTTGAAGTCCTGTTACTGGATATTGTGCCGGGGGAACTAAATGAAAAAGAAAAATCCAAAGGGCTCACACTTAAAGACAGGGCTGTAAGAAATAGGATTGTCAATGATTCTTTGGGAATAGCTTTAAAATCGAAACCATCACCTATTTATCATTCAAAATTCGCGAGCAGAATTACTACGGGAAATCTTGAAGATGATATTGCAAAAGTAGGGCAGGTTGATTGGATTATTGAGGTTGTTGTAGAGCGTCTTGACATAAAGAAAAACGTTTTTGAAAAGCTCGAAAAACATCGAAGTCCTGGAACACTAATAACTTCCAATACCTCAGGTATTCCTATTAAATTTATGAGTGAAGGGAGAAGTGATGATTTTCAGGAACATTTCTGCGGCACGCATTTCTTTAACCCTGCTCGCTATCTTAAACTTTTTGAAATTATTCCCGGGCCAAAAACGAAACAATCCGTGCTGGATTTTTTAAACAGTTATGGTGAAAAATTTCTTGGGAAAACATCGGTAGTGGCAAAGGATACCCCTGCATTTATAGGAAATAGAATTGGGATTTTTAGCATTCAAAGCTTGTTTCACATGGTTAAGGACCTGGGGCTCACTGTGGAAGAGGTAGATAAACTAACAGGGCCTGTAATTGGCAGACCAAAATCTGCAACATTCAGAACCGTAGATGTGGTAGGGCTGGACACCCTGGTACATGTGGCAAACGGAATCTATGAGAATTGCAGGGATGATGAACAACATGAGTTATTTAAATTGCCGGAATTTATCAAAACCATGTCCGAAAACAAATGGCTCGGAAGTAAAACAGGGCAGGGCTTCTATAAAAAGGTAAAGGCCAGGGACGGGAAAAGTGAAATTCTTAGCCTGGATCTGGATACGATGGATTACAGGGCAAAAAAGAGAGCGAATTTCGCCACCCTGGAAAATACCAAGCCCATAGATAAAGTAATTGATCGTTTTAAAGTACTTGTTGATGGCAAGGACAAAGCAGGTGTATTTTACCGTAAAAGTTTTGCAGCTCTTTTTGCATACGTTTCTCACCGCATCCCGGAGATAACAGATGAATTATATAAAATTGATGACGCCATGAAAGCCGGGTTCGGTTGGGAACATGGGCCATTTCAGATATGGGATGCCATTGGTTTTGAAAAAGGCCTGAAAATCATGGAAGATGAGGGCCTTAATCCTGCAACCTGGGTTAAGGAGCTTAAGGACTCAGGGAGTTCTTCATTCTATACGGTTAAGGATGGGGCTACCTGTTTTTACGATATTCCACAGAAGACCATGGTTAAGGTACCCGGCCAGGATGCCTTTATCATTTTAGATAACATACGAAAATCTAACGAAGTTTTTAAAAATAGTGGAGTAGTAATTGAAGACCTTGGAGATGGAATACTAAATGTAGAATTCCAATCTAAAATGAATACTATCGGCGGGGACGTTTTAGCAGGTTTAAATAAAGCAGTAGACCTCGCCGAGAAGGATTTTCAAGGGCTGGTCATAGGTAATCAGGCGGCTAATTTTTCAGTTGGAGCCAATATAGGAATGATTTTCATGATGGCGGTGGAACAGGAGTACGATGAATTGAATATGGCCATCAAATACTTTCAGGATACCATGATGCGCATGCGTTATTCTTCCATTCCTACGGTCTCTGCTCCTCATGGTATGTGCCTTGGAGGAGGATGCGAATTATCGCTTCATGCGGACAAAGTTGTTGCCGCTGCAGAAACGTATATCGGATTGGTTGAATTTGGTGTTGGGGTCATCCCGGGTGGTGGCGGTTCTAAAGAAATGGCGTTAAGGGCATCTGACACTTTCAGAAAGAATGATGTAGAATTAAATGTACTGCAGGAATATTTTCTGACAATCGGAATGGCCAAAGTTTCTACTTCAGCGTATGAAGCATATGATCTGGGAATTCTTCAAAAAGGAAAAGACATTATTGTTGTAAACAAAGACCGTCAGATAGCAACAGCCAAATCACACGCAAAACTTTTAGCTGAAGCAGGATATACCCAACCTGTCAAAAGAAATGATGTAAAGGTTTTGGGGAAACAGGCCCTGGGTATGTTCCTTGTAGGTACAGATTCTATGGAAGCCGGCCATTATATTAGTGAACATGATAAAAAAATTGCGGATAAACTTGCATATGTAATGGCAGGTGGAGATTTATCTGAAGCAAGTCTTGTAACTGAACAGTACTTATTGGATCTGGAACGGGAGGCTTTTTTATCGCTTTGCACAGAGAGAAAGACTTTGGAACGAATTCAGCACATGTTAAAAACAGGTAAACCACTTAGAAATTAAAAAAAATGAAAACAGCATATATCGTTAAGGCTTATAGAACAGCAGTTGGCAAAGCTCCAAGAGGGTTATTTCGTTTTAAGAGGCCTGATGAATTGGCGGCAGAGACCATCTCTTATATGATGAATGAGTTGCCGCAACTGGACAAAAAGAGAATTGATGATGTCATTGTGGGCAATGCCATGCCGGAAGCCGAACAAGGGCTGAATATGGCTCGGCTTATATCCCTGATGGGTTTAGAGATAGATGATGTACCCGGTGTTACTGTAAACAGGTATTGTGCCTCCGGACTTGAGACTATCGGTATTGCCACAGCCAAGATTCAATCTGGCATGGCGGATTGTATCATAGCCGGAGGTGCGGAGAGCATGAGTTATATTCCTATGGGGGGATACAAACCAACTCCCGATTACGAAATCGCCAAAGAAGGACATGAAGACTATTATTGGGGTATGGGGTTAACCGCAGAGGCAGTTGCACAACAATTTAAAGTCTCAAGAGCTGATCAGGATGATTTTGCGTACAACTCTCATATGAAAGCATTGAAAGCACAAAACGAAAATAGGTTTCAGGAACAAATTGTACCTATTGAAGTAGAACACACCTTTGTTAATGCGGCTGGAAAAAAAGAAACAAATACCTATACCGTAAATAAGGATGAAGGCCCCAGGGCAGATACTTCCAAAGAAGTTCTTGCAAAATTAAAACCTGTTTTTGCAGCAGGTGGCAGTGTTACAGCAGGCAATTCATCTCAAATGAGTGATGGTGCAGCTTTTGTCATGGTGATGAGTGAAGAAATGGTGAAGGAATTAAAATTAGAACCCATTGCCCGTCTAGTAAACTATGCCGCTGCAGGAGTAGAACCGCGTATCATGGGAATCGGCCCTGTAAAAGCAATCCCCAAGGCACTAAAGCAAGCCGGTTTAAAACAAGATGCTATTTCACTGATAGAGCTTAATGAAGCTTTTGCTTCTCAATCCCTGGCAGTAATAAGGGAATTAAATCTTAATCAGGATCTTGTTAATGTCAATGGAGGAGCTATTGCCCTTGGTCATCCTTTAGGTTGTACCGGAGCTAAACTTTCTGTGCAATTATTTGATGAAATGCGTAAACGCCAAATGAAAGGAAAATACGGCATGGTAACCATGTGTGTGGGAACAGGCCAGGGTGCAGCTGGCATCTTTGAGTTTTTAAATTAATATCTTAAAAAGAAAATAAAATGAGTACCGAAACAATGAACAAGGATATCTTACGTGGCGGTCAGTTTTTAGTAAAAAAAACAAATTGCGAAGATATTTTTACGCTGGAAGATCTGACCGAAGAGCAAAAAATGATGCGCGAGAGCACCAAGGAATTTGTAGACCGTGAGCTTTGGGGGCATTGGGAAAGATTTGAAAAAAAGGATTATGCCTATACGGAGGAATGTATGCGAAAGGCAGGTGAATTAGGCCTGTTAAGTGTTGCTGTTCCTGAAGCCTATGGAGGTTTGGGGATGGGATTCGTATCTACCATGCTCGTATGTGATTATATTTCAGGGGCTACGGGTTCATTTAGCACGGCGTTTGGAGCGCACACCGGTATAGGTACTATGCCAATAACCCTTTATGGTACCGAAGAGCAAAAAAAGAAATATGTGCCCAAACTGGCTTCGGGTGAATGGTTTGGAGCTTACTGTCTTACTGAGCCGGGCGCAGGATCTGATGCAAATTCCGGTAAAACCAAGGCAGTTTTGTCCAAAGATGGGAAGCATTATCTTATTAGTGGGCAAAAAATGTGGATTTCCAATGCCGGCTTCTGCAAGTTATTCATTGTTTTTGCCAGAATTGAAGATGATAAGAACATTACAGGTTTTATTGTTGAAAATGATCCTTCAAACGGAATAGCTTTGGGGGATGAAGAAAATAAGTTAGGAATTCACTCCTCCTCTACCCGACAGGTGTTTTTTAGTAATACAAAAGTACCTGTTGAAAATATGCTTTCGGAACGAGGAAATGGATTTAAGATTGCAATGAATGCTCTTAATGTTGGAAGAATAAAGTTAGCTGCGGCATGCCTTGAAGCTCAAAGGCGAGTGCTTGGAGAAGCTGTTAAGTATGCCAATGAAAGGATTCAATTTAAAACTCCTATTATAAATTTCGGAGCAATTAAAGCAAAGGTCGCTCAAATGGCAACGAATGCTTATGCGGGAGAGTCTGCCAGTTACAGGGCGGCCAAGAATATTGAAGACCGGATAGCAATACGCGTCGCTGAGGGTAATTCACACCAGGAGGCGGAACTTAAAGGTGTAGAAGAGTATGCTATAGAATGCTCAATACTCAAGGTAGCAGTTTCTGAAGATGTTCAACAAACTACAGACGAAGGTATCCAGATTTTTGGTGGAATGGGCTTTAGCGCAGATACACCAATGGAATCGGCGTGGAGAGATGCACGTATATCACGTATTTATGAGGGAACCAACGAAATAAACAGGATGTTGGCAGTTGGTATGCTGGTAAAAAAAGCGATGAAAGGTCATGTAGATTTATTGGGGCCCGCAACAAAGGTGGCTGAAGAACTTATGGGAATACCGTCTTTTGACACACCCGATTATTCCGAACTCTTTTCTGAAGAAAATGATATAATTGCTCGACTAAAAAAGGTGTTTTTAATGGTTGCCGGAAGTGCTGTACAAAAATTTGGTACCGATCTGGAAAAACACCAACAGGTATTATTGGCTGCAGCAGACATATTAATAGAGATTTACATGGCCGAATCTACCATTCTCAGAACGGAGAAGAATGCTAAAAGATTCGGAAAAGAAAATCAATCCACACAAATTGCAATGTCCAGGCTTTATTTATACAATGCAGTGGATACTATTATTCAAAAAGGTAAGGAAGCCATTGTCTCATTTTCTGAAGGGGATGAACAGCGCATGATGCTTATGGGTTTAAAGCGATTTACTAAATATACCAATCAGCCTAATGTTGCGGAACTCAGAGAACAAATTGCGGACAAGGTTGCTTCAGATAACAATTATAGTTTTGACTAATTGAATTCCATTTATTTTGAATAGAAAAACCGCTCCTATGAGCGGTTTTTTAAATTGAACGATCCTGTATAAGTTTTTATAGGTTTAATTCTGGGCACTTAGGGTACTATAGGAAGCAGAATAGTTTATCATTTGCTCCTCAAAACTCTCAGGCTGGACTATATTAACTTCAATAATTTCACCTTCATCATCAGTAGTTGGGACCAGCACAGGGTTTACAAAGCCACTATAGGGTGCAGACTCAAATTGTGTATTTCTATCCAACACCTCAGCATGCAGGGCCTGATCAACTTTAACCCCATAACCTTCTACCAATTCCTGGGCAGCTTTGAAGTCGCCTTCAGACTTTATCCTTTGTGTTTCACGTAATAATTCTCCAAATAATTCACGTAATGCTCCGTAATCATTGATATTGTAATATGTTTTACCATCCCTGGTCAATTTTTCTATAACATTATCTGGTTTACCTTTTTCAAATACCCAGGCCGATACCCATTGTCTGTTCACCATATGATCTTCTTCCACATCATCCCCTAATTCCAGTCGAATCAGTTGCGTAATCAGACCATTTCTTATATACCCATCATATGAGGCTTTAGCAGTTTCTTCCCAATTTTCTACCAGACCCAATTCCTCCAGCTTGGGATCCATAGCAAAATACAGTCCTACCAGGTCAGCTCTACCCTCTTCTATAGTTGATCTGTAATTTTTCAGGGTTTCCTTTGGTTGTCCTACTCCAGGATTTATTTGTCCAGAAGCATGACCTATTACCTCATGTAATGCAGTATGCAATTTATCAGCCAGCTTCCCATATTTTTCTTCCAGCCTGATCTCCTCTTCATCATTGGCAAATTCTTTTAATCTGCCACTCCCTCCGGCATTACTATATGCATCGACTATATTTCCCAGTGACACAGACTTGCTCCCATGCTGCTGTCGTATCCAATTATTATTAGGGAGGTTAACTCCAATTGGCGTACTTGGAGAAGCATCACCGGCCTCTCCGGCAACATTTACGGTCTTATAAGAAACCCCTACCACATTATCCTTTTTATGTTCTTCCATTAAGGTAGAATTATCTTCAAACCATTGCGCATTTTCAGAGAGCACAGCCATTTTTCTTGACATATCAAAATCATTTATTTGAATGATGCTCTCATACGATCCTCTATAACCCTTCGGATCATTATACACTTCTATAAAGCCATTTATCCAGTCTATATTACCTTGCGTTGAAGTCGCCCATTCTATGGCGTAGGAATCCCATACATCCAGACTTCCTGTTTGGTAATATTCAATAAGCAACTCCAAAGTCCTGGCTTGTTTTTCATTTTCAGCAACAGTCCTTGCTTTTTCCAGCCATTTGATTATTTCATCTATCGCTGCACCATATAAACCCCCTGATTTCCATGTCTTTTCAACTAATTTGCCGTTCTCCCGTACCAGTGTAGAATTCAAACCAGTTTCTATCGGGCGGCCTTCCGGGCCTTTATATGCCGTTTTATAAAATGCATCCACATCGGCATCGGTAATATCCTGGGCATAAAAATTAACTGCTGAGGAGGCTATATTATCCACCCCTTTCTTTTTATTTACTTTTTTGCTATCCACTTCATTGAAAATTACTTCAAAAGGTTCTCCTTTCAATTCTGTATTTGTTTCAGCTAGTAAATAATTTAAATATTCTTTAGAAAAACCGGGTTTTATTTTATCATTCGAATAATGATGATGAATGCCGTTGGAGAACCAGACCCGTTTTAAATACACTTCAAATTCATTCCAGTCATAAGTAGATTTATCGCCTGTGTATGAATTATAGATGTTTTCCAATGCCTCCCTGATTTGCAGATTATGACGGTAATTCTGATCCCAAATAATGTCTCTTCCCGCCAAACCGGCTTGTGTTAAATAATACACCAATTTTTTCTCTTTTAAGGAGAGTTCTTCAAAACCCGGAACCTGATATCGCAGAACCCTCAGGTCTGCAAATTGATCTACAACGTATTCAAATTCCTTATCAGCGACTTTAACCGTCTCCTCCGGCATTACTTTTTCCTTACAAGACCACAATGCCAATATTAACAGAAAACTACTTACAACATGTTTCAATTTCATGATTTTATAACTTTATATTTAATCCTGCAAATTTAATGAAACATTACAGATTTGTTATCCTTGTCAAGCATAAGTTTCAATATCTGATATCCATTTTCCTTTCCATTGAAATATAAAACTAAAGCTTGTTTAGCATATTCTAACTTTCTAATTTTAGAATATGGACAAACAACTTTTAAAAGCTGCTTATTCCCCTGAAGATTTTAGAAAAAACGGGCATCAATTAGTGGATATTCTGGCCGATCATCTGAATAAAACCATGAATAGAAATTCATCCAAAGTTATTAGTTGGGAAACACCTGGCGAAGAATACGAATTCTGGAAGAACTTTCTTTTACATGGAAAACAATCGGATATGAACAATGAAATCATAAAAAGAAGCATTCACCTTCATCACCCTAATTATATGGGTCATCAGATAAGTCCGGTTGCACCAATCACTGGTCTCACAAGTATGCTAAATGCCATTCTTAACAACGGGATGGGCGTTTATGAAATGGGAATGGCTCCAACAGCAATGGAGCGCGTTGTTGTGGAACAATTATGCAAGCAAATAGGGTTTAGCAAAAAATCCAATGGATTTTTAACCTCAGGAGGAACATTAGCAAATCTCACCGCTCTTCTTAGCGCACGCAAGAAAATTGCCCGGAAAGATATTTGGGCAAATGGCAATTCCAATAAATTGGCGATAATGGTCTCGGAAGAAGCACATTATTGCATAGACAGAGCTGCAAGAATCATGGGCTTTGGAAAGAAGGGAATTGTAAAAATACCTGTAGATAAAAATTTTGCACTAAAAACAGGGCTATTAGAAGAAAGCTATAACAAAACCATTAGTGAAGGATTTGAAGTAATTGCCCTTATAGGCAGTGCACCTTCAACTGCCACTGGTATCTATGATGATCTGGATACTATGGGTGATTTTGCTCTGAAAAAAGGCATATGGTTTCATATTGACGCTGCGCATGGTGGCGGGGCCATCTTTTCATCAAAATACAAGTCATTACTAAAAGGTATGCAAAAGGCAGATTCTATGGTAATTGACGGACATAAAATGATGATGATGCCTTCAATTACAACTGCGCTATTGTTTAAAGATGGTATTGACTCACACAATACCTTCAGGCAAAAAGCAGATTATTTACTTCAGGAGTCAAAAGAAGAAGATTGGTATAATCTTGCAAAGCGAACTTTTGAATGCACAAAATACATGATGAGTCTTCACTGGTATACCTTACTAAAAATTTATGGTAAAGATGTATTTGATGCGTTTGTTACAACCCTTTATGATCAGGGTCAAAAGTTTGGTAAAATCATAGCAAATGACCCATGTTTTGAATTAGCCGTAAAACCAATGTCTAATATACTGTGTTTCAGATTTGTTGAAAAAGACTCCGACATGGCAATCCTGAATAAAATCAATTCGGAAATTCGACAAAAATTGCTGGAAGAAGGGACGTTTTATATTGTACAAACGAAAATTAAAGGAATTATTTACCTGAGGGCTACCATCATGAATCCGTTTACCAATGAAGAACATTTTTCGGATTTACTAAAAAAAATAAAGTCCGGAGCAAAATTTATCATTGATAAATAAATTGGAAGAAGTAAAATAGCCTGCCAGGCAAATACCACTTAAATGTTAACTCATGGACTCCAGAACTTTCTGTTCACTCGCCTTATTGGCAAAATTGATAGCGCATTCTATCAAAGCCAAATGTGAGTAAGCCTGAGGGAGATTACCAAGCAATCGTTTTGTTTTAAAATCAATATCTTCACTAAAAAGCCCCAGATGGTTGCTGTAGCCCAATATTTTATCAAAAAGCTTTTGTGCGCGTTCTTCCTCTCCTATTTTAAAAAGGCTGTTAATGAACCAGAACGTACAAATGGTAAATGATGATGAAGGCAAACCAAAATCGTCTTCATTCTTATATCTGTACATCAATCCGTCATTGCTCAATTCCTTCTCTATAGCTAATACCGTGCTTACGAATTTAGGATCTTTGGCGTGAATAAACCCATAAGATTCCATCAATAGGACTGAGGCATCCAGGTGTTCCGATCCATAAGACTGAGTAAATGCATTTACCTTACTATTCCATGAATTCGAATAGATATCCTGCTTGATTTCCTGTTCCAATGCTACCCATTTTTCTAATTTCCGTGTTTTTTTAAGTATCCTGGCAACCTTTATTGCCCGGTCAATTGCCACCCAACAAAGCACTTTTGAAAAAGTGAAATGCCTTTCTTCTGTTCTTAACTCCCAAATTCCCTTATCGGCCTCTTTCCAGTGTCTGGCGACGATCCAGACAATTCCTTTGGTTATCCCCCATAATTCTTCCCCGTTCTCAATATTGGTCTTGAATTTTACCAACTGTGCGTGAATTACATCCATCAGAATACCGTATATGTCATTTTGCTTTTGTTCGTAAGCAGCATTCCCTATGCGAACCGGCTTAGAACCCTTATATCCACTTAGGTGATCCAGGGTCTCTTCTGTCAGGTTTTTTTCCTTATTTATGCCGTACATTATCTGTAGTTTCTCGTCCTTATCCGGAATAAGATCTATAATAAACTGAAGGTATCTTTTGGCAACATTTTTATGACCTAATTGAGCCATAACTTTAATTACCATGGAAGCATCCCGTATCCAGCAAAAACGATAATCCCAATTTCTAACTTCTCCTATAGTTTCGGGCAATGAAGTAGTGGCCGCGGCAAGTATTGCTCCCGATTTATCATAGCTCAGAAGTTTGAGCGTTATGGCACTTCTGGTGATTTCTTTATTATATTGATTATATTTTGGGTTTCTGTTAGTCCAGTTCAACCAATAGACTTTAGTGTTTTCCAGGTCTAAATAAATCTTCCTTGAATCCGGTTGTAAAATCTTCTCATTATACGTCAGTAAAAAGTACCCGTTTTTTAAGACCTCTATTTCCCTTCCTTCCATAACGGCATTTTTATTGAAAGAAGTGTATAAAAAGACAGTATCAAATTTTTTATTATCTGTAAGGCTAACAATAAAATTCTTCTTTACATAGGACCGTGTTTCCCCTATGGCATATTCGAGTTTGGGGTCATAATGCACTTTAAATTTTGGTTTTCCTTTTATATGTCTTACATGTCGCGCCAATTCCGGAGGTGCGTGATACTTTCCGTATTCCGTGTAATATCTTGGCATGAAATCATGAAGCTCAAAAGCATTGGTACCATCTGAATATTTTGTGATCAGGATAGCTGTATTTTTTTTATACCGCTGGCTTATTTTGTACTCTTCAGATACTTGTATTTCAAAACTACCCCCAATTTTCTCATCCAGTATCTTTGCAAAAACCGAAGACGAATCAAATTCGGGCAAACAGCACCATTCCAGGGACCCTGTTTTAGAAATTAATGCTGCACTCCGGCAATTTCCGATAATACCATAATCTAAATTATCCATATTTGAATTATTCGCTAAAAGTTCCTTTTTAATTGTTATTGCCCTGCAATTTGCCGAAATTTAGAAAAATAAAAATCAATCCCCCTAAATTTTATCCAATACATGAGCAAAACTATCATAATCTCAAATAGACTGCCTGTTCAATTGCAAATTGGCAATGGAAGCATTACTGCAATACCAAGTGTGGGAGGTCTTGCCACCGGCATGAAGTCTGTTCATTCTGGTGGCGATAGCCTGTGGATTGGATGGAGCGGCCTTACCGATGAAGAAATTCCTGAAGAACTCATCCCGAAGATAGATAAAGCACTTGCAAAACATGGATCCTCCAAATTAAATCTCAATGAAGCCGAGGTAAACGGTTATTATTTTGGGTTCAGCAATCGAACAATCTGGCCGTTATTTCACTATTTTTTGGAATACGCGGAATTTGAATTGGATAACTGGTTGACCTACAAAGCTGTTAACCAAAAATTTGCCAATGCAATAATTGAAAAGGCAGTTGAAAATGATACGATTTGGATACATGATTATCAATTAATGCTGGTGCCAAAAATGGTTAGGGAAAAACGCCCGGCTTTAACTATTGGATTCTTTCTGCATATTCCTTTCCCCTCCTATGAAATTTTCAGGACCTTACCCTGGCGTGAAGAAATTCTGGAAGGATTATTAGGTTCGGATTTAATAGGTTTTCATACATACGATTATGAACGTCATTTTTTAAGTTCTGTCAGAAGGCTGCTTGGTAACGAAGTTAGTTTTAATGATATTTATGTAGATGACAGAATTGTAAAGGCCGATTCCTTTCCCATGGGCATTGATTACAAAAAATTTAGCGAAGCCGCTAAAATTCATCAACAGCAAAGTGAAGCGCAACAGTCCGATTTACAGCGCAGACTCAATCTACATAAAAAATCAAGTCCGGATGCCAAATTAATAGTATCTATTGATCGTCTCGATTACACTAAAGGTATTGCCAAAAGATTGCATGCATTTAAATACTTCCTGGATAAATATCCACAATACAAAGAAAAGATCCGTCTCATTATACTGGCAGTACCATCAAGATCTAACGTGCCCCAATATCAACTATTAAAAAGGGAGATTGATGAACTTGTAGGGCGAATTAATGGGGAATTAGCTACGGTTAGCTGGACCCCTATCTGGTATTTTTACAGGTCACTGCCGTTTGAAAACTTAATTGATTTATATACATCCAGTGATATTGCGTGGTTAACCCCTATTAGAGATGGAATGAACCTGGTTGCCAAAGAATACATTGCCACCAGAACAGATAAAAGCGGGGTTCTTATTTTAAGTGAAATGGCCGGTTCTGCTAATGAAATGAACGAAGCTTTACTTATTAATCCAAATAATTTTGAACAGATTGCAGACACGCTTTACAAGGCAATAAATATGCCCGAATTAGAACAGCAAAGAAGAAATACAATTCTGCAAAGGCGCCTTGAACGCTATAATATTGAGAAATGGGCCAATGACTTTATGAATTCCCTCAAAGAGCAAAAAAACCGGGAAACCACTAATATTTCTAAACGCCTGACTGAAAACCTCCTGAATATTATTCTTAAAAATTACAAAAAGGCAAAAAAACGAGTGTTCTTTATAGATTATGATGGCACATTAACAGGCTTTAAAATTGATCCGCAAAAAGCAAGTCCGGATGAATCGCTATTTAAACTATTGGATCAATTAAAGGAAAAGGAAGGGAACGATATTTATTTGATTAGCGGACGGGATAAAGAAACGTTTGGCCGCTGGTTTTTGCCGAAGAAATACAATATGATTGTAGAACATGGCGTGTGGATATCAGAGCAAGGTGAAGATTTTAGAATGCTGGAAAATGTTAAAAAGGACTGGATGGAAAAAATATACCCCGTATTGGAATCATTTGTAGACAGGACCCCCGGGTCATTTATAGAAGAAAAGAATTATTCTCTGGCCTGGCATTACAGAAATACAGATCCCGACTTTGGAGCCAACAGAGCTGCAGAATTGAATACCGTACTTACCAGCCTGATTGGCAATGATGATATTAGCGTACTAAATGGAAATAAGGTGATGGAAATTAAAAGTAGTAATGTCAATAAAGGCAGGGCAACTATGAAAGTATTGCCCCAGAAGGATTATGATTTCATATTTGCTATCGGAGATGACTGGACCGATGAGTTTATGTTTCAGGAGCTTCCTGAAGAGGCAGTAACCGTTAAAGTTGGGATTCAAAAAACGAAGGCCAAATATTATATTGAAAGTGTTTCAGGAGTACGAGGGATCCTTGAAAAATTTATTTAATAATTCGTTTGCTTTTTAGGTGTTAATTACCAGGCTTGTTGGTAAGATAAATCCCCGATAAATTGATTACCCCATAAATCCGGTTATTAACCGCATCCCTATTCTTCGATTAGTTGCGGGGCAGTTAGGAATCATATCTTTTATGGATAAACTCCTGATTTGAGCATATTGGGGTAACAAATTTGTAAAAGTTCCTGATCCTAGTTGTATTTTAGCTGAATCAATTTGAAAATAATCCCTTCTAAATATTATAGTCCATGAAAAATTATTTTGCTTTATTGCTTTTAATGGTATTATCCACTATATCTTATTCCCAGGTCGATTCCCGATTATATGACATTATTGATAATGTTTCATCTGAACGTTTAAAAAATGATGTTACCACCCTGACAAACTTTGGAACACGTCATACGCTCAGCGATACAGTCTCAACTACGAGAGGCATAGGGGCTGCAAGACGCTGGATAAAAAGCGAATTTGAAAAAATATCTGGCACCTGCAATGAATGCCTGGAAGTGTTTTACCAAAAAGATTTAGTTAAAAAAGGCGAAAACCAACGCATTGTAAAGGACGTTTGGGTTGTAAATGTTTTGGCTATCCAACGCGGCACCAGGTACCCAAATAAGTTTATAATAATGAGTGGCGATATTGATTCCAGGGTTAGTGACCCTGTCAACTTTACGTCAGACTCCCCCGGAGCCAACGACAATGCCAGTGGTATGGCAGGAACAATAGAAGCCGCAAGGGTTCTGAGCAAATACAAATTTGAAAGTAGTATCATTTATGTAGGGTTATCAGGTGAAGAACAAGGTCTTTTTGGAGGCAAGGGCCTTGCAGCATATGCCAAACAAAAAGGATGGGAAATTTTGGGTATTATGAACAATGATATGATTGGCAACATCAGCGGCGTAGATGGGGTAATAAGCAATCGCGATTTTAGGATTTTTTCTGAACCTGTACCTCCTACGGAAACGGAACAACAACGCAAAGCAAGAAGATTTTATGGTGGTGAAGTAGATGGTATTTCACGGCAGCTGGCCAGATATGTTTATAAAACCACAAAAACCTATATGCCCGAAATGAATCCTATACTAATTTACAGACTGGATCGTTTTGGTAGAGGAGGACATCACAGACCATTTAACGATGCCGGATATGCCGGGATCCGTATAATGGAGGCACATGAGAATTATACCCAGCAACACCAGGATATCAGAATGGAAAATGGAATAGCATACGGAGATGTATTGGAACATGTTAATTTTGAGTATGCAAAAAAACTTACAGCGGTGAATGCCATAAATTTGGCATCTATAGCCTCTGCGCCACCAGCACCTGAAGAAGTTCAAATAGGCGGTATTGTAGAAGCTTCAGTTAAATTAAAATGGAGTAAATCTGAAGGAGCTGCTGGTTACAAAATTTACTGGCGCGATACTACATCTCCTACTTGGGACCACAGTCGTTTTGTTGGCGATATTAACGCATTTACATTAGACGGAATTGTTATAGATAATTTCTTTTTTGGTATCGCAGCCGTTGGCGCAAATGGACATGAAAGCATCATTACATTTCCAAATAAAATTTTCAGAGAATAACAACGTACCATGAAAAGAAGAAATCCTCCCCAGGTCTTTATTTTCGTCTTTTTCTTTACATTTTTTTTGATTTCCTGTAACTCCGGAATAGAAAATGACAAAAAAGGCATAAACAGCCTTTATTTGCCGGACATTAATAGTCTCTATGAAAATTATGGGCAATTAGATAGTACCGGCGCATACAATTCTTTTGCGAATACCCTGGTAAATGCCAACAGAGATTTGAATTCTTCGGAATTATATGTAGAAGCAGCCTCCTTATACGCCCAGGCGGGCCAATCAGATTCTGTAGCCATCTTATTGCACAGAGCTATAGACAATGGAATGGCCAATCCAAAAATTATCTCCAAGCTTCATGGTTTGAGAGATTATCCCGATTCACCATTATGGCAGGAACTGCAAAGGAGATTAGACTCTATAAATTCAGAGCTCCAGGACGTATCGCATTACAGTATGGAGATTGGTTCCATGAACCAATTCTGGGACTATTTTGAAAGAGCTGCCAACGACACCTCTAATGCCAAAGATATTTTTAAAGAATTTATTTTTAAAGGCCCGAATGAGCTGCGTGATTTTTATGTAGTACGCTATATTAACCTGAATGCAATGTATGGTCAAATGATCAATGCTTCACCAGAATACTTTCACTACCTTAAAAATCAGTTTAATCCTGACAGTTTAGAAGCCTTAAAATCGAAAACCACGGATTGGATGCGCAATTTTAAAAGCATATATCCTAAAGCTGTTTTTCCAAAAGTATACATTGTACCGGGTATATTAAATTCAGGGGGAACTGCTACTGAAATGGGGTTGTTTATTGGCGGAGATATGTATGGCAGGTCCGAAACAATGCCTACTGAAGGATTGACGAATTGGCAAAAAGATGCCATCATGAAGGTTTCAGACCTCCCGGCACTTACCTTACACGAATTAATGCATTTTCAGCAAAATTATCAGGATACCGAAAATAAGGAAACCGTACTTGCCCAGGTTATTAGTGAAGGTGTTTGTGATTTTCTGGTGGAACTGTGCTCCGGGGAAGAACTAAAAAATTCTAATCTTACATATCTTAGTGATCAGGAAAAGGAACTCAAAATAATGGAAGACCTTAAAAACGATCTATTTTCTGAAGACAACTCCAAATGGCTATATAACGGAGGTTCAATAACCGACAGGCCGCATGACCTTGGATATACTGTGGGTTATATGATTTGCAAATCGTATTACCGTAATGCTCCTGATAAGGAAAATGCAGTATTTGAACTCTTAAATACAAATGACTTTTTAACTATACTCAAGGGTAGTGATTATTCTTTTCTCCTGGAAAAAGACCTTTGACGAATTAGTTCATCCCTTTTAATAACAAAATGCCTTAAGGTACAATATTACATTAAATTAGTTAACTATATTTAGGCATTGCAAAAAAGCAGATTCAATAACCCAGGCGGTATAACTCCATATTTATAATGGGTAATTATAATAACTATTTTCAATGACCAGATTTTTAGTCCATTTCATCTTACTCCTTTTAATATTGCCTGTTTACAGCCAGGCACCACTTTTTACCGCACAAGATACCCTCAGGGGAAGTATTACAGCCGAAAGGGCATGGTGGGATTTGAATTATTACCACCTGGAAATTGAAGTTAATCCAAATGAAAAATTTATTTCAGGCAGCAATACCATCCGATATAAAGTCTTGAGTGAAAATCAGGTAATTCAAATAGACCTTCAACCCCCATTATCCATAACAAAAATAACACAGGAAGGAAATGATCTTATTTATAACACTATTGGTAATGCCCACTGGGTAACTCTTCTGAAGCCACAAAAAATTGGTGCGTATAATGAATTAGTCGTTACCTATTCCGGCTATCCTAAAGAAGCTAAAAACCCTCCCTGGGATGGTGGGTTCACGTGGAGTACAGATCAAAATGGCAACCCTTTCATTGCTACTTCCTGTCAGGGCCTGGGAGCGAGTATCTGGTGGCCCAATAAAGATCATATGTATGATGAAGTAGACAGTATGGCTATTAGCGTAACTGTGCCAAAAGATCTTGTGAATGTTTCAAATGGGGTTTTAAGAAAAATTGAAGAAGGTGAAAACTCTAAAACCTACCATTGGTTTGTTGCCAATCCTATTAATAATTACGGCGTAAATGTAAACATAGGTGACTATGTCTATTTCGGCGAAACATATGAGGGAGAAAACGGACCGTTGCACATGGATTACTATGTGCTAAGGGATAATCTCGATACAGCCCAAAAACAATTTAAACAGGCCGGCCTTATGATGGAAGCCTTTGAACATTGGTTTGGCCCCTACCCTTTCTATGAAGATGGGTATAAATTGGTAGAAGTTCCCTATCTCGGTATGGAACATCAAAGTTCAGTTACCTATGGAAATAAATACCAGAATGGCTACCTGGGTAATGACCTTTCCGGAAGTGGATGGGGTTTAAAATTCGATTTTATTATTATTCACGAATCCGGACATGAGTGGTTCGCAAATAATATTACCAACAGGGATATTGCAGATATGTGGATTCATGAAAGTTTCACGGCCTATTCAGAAAACCTTTATTTGGATTACTACTATGGTACTCAGGCTTCCGCGGACTACGTAATTGGAACACGCAGCAGGATTCGAAATGACCGCCCTATTATTGGGGTATATGGGGTCAATTATGAAGGCTCCGGGGATATGTATTACAAAGGCGCAAATATGCTCCATACCCTCAGACAATTACTGGAAGACGATGAAAAATGGCGGCAAATTCTACGAGGTTTAAATAAAGAATTTTACCATCAAACGGTCTCTACAGAGCAAATTGAAAATTATTTGAGCGAAAAAACAAATATTGATCTCACCGCATTTTTTAATCAATACCTGCGCACAACTAAAATTCCGGTCTTGGAATTCGGACTTAAGGACGATATACTTAAATACAGATACACCAATATCGTTGAGGATTTTGACATGCCTGTCAGAATCAAGGTTAAAGAACAGGAAAAATGGCTCTTTCCGAAGGCGGAATGGCAAACGCAAAAGCTAAATACCCGGGGCGCAAGAGAAATTCTTGTGGATGAGAATTTTTACATACAAATTAAAAACCTTTCCGAATAGCGTTGCAGAAATGGTCAGCAAAGAAAATCGGAGTTAAGATCATTTTTTGACGACACTTATCTCCGACTTAGTTTAATTATTTAAACTCCTTACCTGGCTGTAAACATTACATTTCTAAGTATAACAGTACCGGGGCCTTTTTCATCACCTTCTTTAGGTAAATATACAAAGTAGATTTCCTCTGCTTTAGCCTTGGTTTCTGCATCAAGCTTAATGGATACGGCACTTCTGGTTTCTCCTTTTTTCGGTTTGGGCATGCTTCCTTTTCCCAATAATTTCCCTTCCGGAGAATTTAATCGCATCTCAAAATCGAGGCCGGTTGCAGGCAACTCCCTCCAACTTGCATTAATATGTGCCTTTTTTATTCCGGTTAAATCTATATCTTCCAGGACAAACCATCCCTTTTCGGCTGGTACTATGAGTAAATCCATTCCACCAAACGAAACGGGATTAAATCCTTTAGTTTTAGTTTTATCCGAAAAAGGTATTGTACTACCTGTTAAATAGACCTTTTCTATCCCTGTTAATGGTTTGGCTTCACCAATACCCGAATCAGTATAACTGGCTGTCAGGACAAGCACATTAGCCCCTGGCGTAGGATTAGGGGGGATAGTGCCCCTGGCTGGGAGAGACTTTTTCGCCGCAACATCTTCCACTAAAGACTGAATATAACTCGTAATTTGACCGGTTTCAGCGTTGGTAATATTAGGATGTGCAGGCATGGTCACTTCACCCCAAACACCGTTACCGCCGGATTTAATTTTACCCTGCAAATAGCTGGTTGCATTTTTATCGCCTTTGTATTTTTCAGCAATTTGTAAATAGGATGGGCCAATTGAAGCCTCGTTTACTTTATGGCAGGTTTTACAGTCCATGGATAAGGTTAGCGCTTTTCCGGAAACAACTGCGGAGACCTCTTTATGACCCAATGAAAGGTTTACTTCATCCATTCCTTCCATATAATCAACAGAAACAAATATATTGGCTTCATCAATATCTTTGTTACCATCTGGATCATCCACGGAAACGGAATAATTAACAGGAACCCCCGGCATAAAAAATGAAGAGTTACCTCCACTAAGATCTATTTTAACCACAGGTCTCGAATTTCCTGCAACCACAGTTACCGTTTCACTGGTAGCAGTAGCATTTTCATCATCTATTACTTTAACAGACACTCCGTATTCTCCTACCTTATCAAAAGTGTACTCAATAGAAGAATCTTTGGTCTCCATCGTAGTGCCATCCCCAAGATCCCATAGGTATTTAACTTCATCCTTTTCCCTGTCAATTGCTTTCACTTCTGCAGTTATTCTCAAAGGCAAAACACCGGAAGTCTCATTTACAATCATATGGTCTATAACGGGAGGTCTGTTACCACCATTATACTGTATATAACTCAATCCCGAATCATCATTTCTTGAGTACCACCCACTACCGTATTCTAGAAGGTATATTGTGCCATCGGGCCCAACTTCCATATCTATCAGGCTGTTTAATTCAATATCCGAAGCAAAAGGTTCCATTTTGTTGTATGTTCCATCCTCAAAAAGGCTTACTGCTTTCATCCAGCCCCTCATCCAATCATAGATAATAACCTTTCCGTCATAGTATCCGGGCAATGTGTTAGGCCCATTGTACAGATCTGAATAATAAACCGGGCCGGCCATGGCATTTCTTCCTCCTGTCCCAACCTGCGGAAAATCTGAAGATTCTACATATGGATAAAATGCATAGGCAGACATAGCTTTAGGCAGCTCTCTTAATCCTGTGTTATTTCTTGAATTATTAATTGGTTTTTCAGGGTCAAAGATTGCACCGCTAACTCCTGTTTCATAATTGTATTCGAAATAAGGTTTATTATCCGCAATAAAAAGTGGCCAGCCAAAATTACCGGCTTCTCTGGCCTGATTCATTTCATCATATCCCCTTGGACCCCTGGTTGACAGGCTATCTACCCTGGCATCAGGGCCCACATCACCCCAGTATAAATAGCCATTTTTAGGATCAACAGATATTCTGTAAGGGTTTCGATGCCCCATGGTGTAAATTTCAGGTCTGGTTTTGTCCATTCCCACAGGGAATAAATTACCTTCGGGGATATCATAAGAACCATCTTCATTTACTTTTATTCTTAATATTTTTCCTCTCAGATCATTAGTATTTCCTGATGACCTTCGCGCATCATACTGTTGTTTACCGGGCAGATCATTTAAAGGTGCGTAACCACTATTTACATATTTTACATCTTTTTCATTGAATGGCGTCGAATTATCTCCGGTAGATAAATATAAAAGACCCCCGGGGCCAAAGGCAATGGAGCCACCAGTATGACAACATATCTCACGCTGGCTTGCAACATCCAGAATTTTTTGTTCAGAATCCATGTCAAAAACCCCATCCTTAAACTTAAATCTGGAAAGCCTGTTTACAGATTCATCACCCGTCGGGGCATAATAAATATATATCCAGTTGTTTTGCGCATAATTGGGATCTTTCTGTAATCCCATAAGTCCTTCTTCTGCATTTATATCAGAGTTAATCAATGTTTTATGATAAACATCAAGTAAGGCAACCTGCTTTAATTCTTTGGTTTCCGCACTGTAGTGCATAATTTCTCCTCTTCGCTGCGCTATAAGTACATCATTATTGGGCAATATGGCCATTTCCGTAGGTTCAAAGAACTCACCTCCTCCAATTAAGGTTAGCTTGGAAAATCTATCTATGTCCGGTGGTATCTGCGAACTTGCTTTAGAATAATCAAGTTTGAGATTATCCCCAATAGCGTATTCTATGCCACCTAATAAATGCTTCAAGAAATTTTCATCGCCATAGGTTTCCGAGGTATGCCCCAGCGCAGTATAGAAGGATCTGCCGCCATCGTATTCATGATACCAGCTCATAGGATGGTCATCCCCATTAATACCACCTTCATAGGTAGTTTCATCAATAGTAATAAGCACATTTATATCCGGATTTATTTTCTTGAAATTGTACATTTCGTCCGTCCTGCGCCATATGGTATCGGCGAAGAAACTGGTTGCCGGAAAAGAACGATCCTTTATGATAAAGTCTGCCTCGGGGGTCCCTGAAGGGTGGCTGTGAAAATAGGCTCCAACCAATTTGCCATACCAATTCCAATCATATTCCGTATCTGTAGCCGCATGAACCCCGACAAAACCTCCGCCTGCCTGAATATATCGTTCAAAACCGGCTTCCTGCTTATGATCCAAAATATTTCCTGTGGTACTCATAAATATAATCGCCGAGTATTGTTGTAAAGAGTCCTCCTCAAAGATGGCGGCATTTTTAGTCGTATCGACTTCAAAATTATTTTCGGCCCCCAGTTTTTGAATAGCGGCAATTCCATCAGGAATGGCAGAATGCTTAAACCCCATAGTCTTGGAGAATACCAACACCTTCGGATTTCCCTCTCTTTTTTTGGATTCGCATCCAACGATTAGAAGACAACAGAAAGCCAATGCCACAAGAAAAGTATTTTTCATTTGTTTTAGGTAAAAGGTTTGATTAAAAAGCAAGCGATAAATATAAGCATAGAATCTGTCAATTTCCAAACGGAAGGCAACGATACGAACTAAATTTCTCTAAAAAATTGTAAATTTAAGTTCCTTACTGCTATCAGATTATTAGACTGTTAGAAAATTGCGTTCTTTGTAGGGAATATGATTCTATTTTTTATGTCACGTCTCCCAAAAAAATTATCCCTCTTCTTCTTGTCCTCTTTAATTCTGGCCGGATGTCAGCGGAATTTAAAGGAAACCGTTGATATTATTATTCAAAATGGAAAGATAATTGATCTGGAAACCGGCCAAATTGCGCAAAAGGATATTTATATTTCCAATGGTCGGATCAAAAACCTGGAGAACTCAGATAGCCCCCTCCTTTATAACGGAAATAAGCTTATAGATGCTGAAGGCAAGTATATACTGCCCGGATTTTGGGACAACCACGTGCATTTCCGGGGTGGTAAAAACCTTATTTCAAACAACAGGAATTTTTTAAAACTATTTATGGCAAACGGAATAACAACAGTGAGAGATGCAGGCGGTGATCTCACACCAAGCGTATTGCAATGGAAAAAGGCTATCTCCGAAGGTAATTTAACAGGTCCCGACATCTTTACTTCCGGTCCTAAAATTGATGGCCCAAATGCCACCTGGGCCGGTTCTCTGGAAGTCGATAATGAATTGGATGTCCAAAAAGCCCTCGATTCACTGATGTCTTTGAAAACTGATTTTGTTAAATTATACGATAGCCGAATTAGCGGTGAATTATATCTGAAAACCATTGAAGAGGCTGAAAAAAGAGGCTTAATAACATCTGGACATATGCCTTTTACAGTAAATTTGGATGAAACCATTGAGGCAGGAATAGATGCAATAGAGCATCTTTATTATGTTATGAAAGGTTGTTCATCTATGGAAGCAAATGTTACGAAACAACTTCAGGCCGAATCCATAGGATTTTGGGGAGCAATGCCTTTACTCCTGGACAGCTATGAAGAAAGTACTGCAGAAAAGACATTTGCACTATTAAAAGCCAACAACGTTTACGTGGTGCCAACACTTTATATTGGAAAGGTTTTGAGTTATTTAGATGAAGTAGACCACAAGGAGGATACCTATTTAAAATATTTGGAAGAGGCCTTTATTAAAACCTATGAGGGTAGAATTAACGGAGCACTTAGGGCCAGTGCCGAACGCAGAAAAGAAAGGAAGAATTTAGATCATTTTTTTGGTGAATTGACTAACAATTTAAATCAGGCAGGTGTTGGCATCCTTGCAGGTTCAGACTGTGGTGCTTACAATTCCTATGTTTATCCCGGGATTTCTTTGCATAAAGAACTGGAGGCCCTGGTTAATGCGGGCATGTCTCCTTTGGAGGCACTTAAAGCATCGGCATATAATGGTTCCAGGTTTTTAAAAAAAGACACAGACTATGGGTCAATAGCTGAAGGTAAAATTTCCGACCTTGTCTTATTGGCGGAAAATCCATTGGAGCATATCTCGAACACACAAAAGATTGATTTTGTAATTAAAGGAGATGCGGTTTATAACTCCGAAGAGTTGGGCATACTTCTAAAAGAAGCTGTAATAGAAAAAAATTAAACCCATGAAAAGACTATTTATTATTGGTGCTGTTTTATTCCTTATTTCCTGTAATCAGGCACAGGATAAAATAAGTGATACGGCTATTTTAATTTCCAATGTTACCATTATTGATGCAGTTACCGGGGATCTTATCCCCGACAGGCAAATCGTCATAGACTCAGGCAGGATCAGGAAAATTGTGGCCAGTATAGAAAATAACGAAGTTTATAAAACAGTGATAAACGGTCAAGGGAAATATGCGTTGCCCGGTCTGGCCGAAATGCATGCCCATATTCCTTCGCCCCCCACTTCTAAAGAAAGGACAGAAGAAATCCTTTTTCTTTATCTATCCAACGGTATTACAACCATACGCGGAATGTTAGGTCATCCCTATCATCTGGAGCTCCGAAAAGCAGCTGAAAAGGGAGAACTGTTGAGCCCCCGGATTTTTACGTCAAGTCCTTCTTTAAATGGAAACTCTGTTACCACTCCCGAAGAAGCCAGGAACAAAGTAATATCCTATAAAAATGACGGCTATGACTTTTTAAAAATCCATCCTGGAATTAAACGCGATGTGTTTGACGAATTAGTTAAAACAGCCAATGAAGCAGGGATTACATTTTCAGGGCATGTACCTGTTGATGTTGGTATTGAACATGCCCTTAACAGTAAATATGCCTCAATAGACCATGTTGATGGTTTTTTAGAAGGTTTGGTGCCGGCTTCGGCAAATGTAGATCCAAATGATAATGGGTTTTTTGGCTACAATTTCACCAAACTGGCGGATACTGCCAAAATTGAAGCCCTTGTTGAACTCTCTGAAAAGAATAAAGTCTGGATTGTACCTACCCAAAGCCTTTTTGAAAGATGGTTTGCTCCCATAGATGGAGAGACACTGCTTCAACAACCGGAAATGAAATACATGTCTGCTTCAACCCTAAAAAATTGGAAAGTTCGTAAGGAAGCATCAACCGGTCCGGAAACCGATTTTGACAAAAAGCAGTGGGAAACCTTTATTGAGATAAGAAGAAAACTCATCTATTCGCTTAACAAAAAGGGACATGGATTACTTCTGGGTTCGGATGCGCCTCAGTTATTTAACGTTCCGGGATTTTCCATCCATCATGAAATAGAAGGAATGTCAGCATCAGGATTAACCCCAATAGAAATAATTAGGTCAGGAACAGTTAACCCGGCGCGATTTTTTGATATGGAAGATGTTTTCGGGCAATTAAAAGAAGGGATGGCCGCAGATATTTTACTTGTTAATTCCAATCCCATGGAAGACATAGGTGCCCTAAAAGACTTGACGGGTGTAATGGTCCGGGGTGTTTGGATAAGCAAGGAAGATATTGATCAAAAACTACAACTAATTGCAAAAAGTGCTTCTGCCAAATAGATGCACAACTTGTGAGGAAATGAGTAAGTTTCCCATTTGTAAATTTAATGTTACTTTTGTGTAAAGCCTTTACTGCATATTAAGCAAGCGTGTTGTCGTTATTAATATCTTCCGAAGTATCGGCTTAAAATGCGATGTCTAAATTACCAAAGGAATATCAATTTATAGACCTTTCAGATTATGGCAGACCCATTGCCAAAATCATTGCAAATTCTTTAAAAACCACAACTATTACCCCTATTCATGTCACCATAGGTTTCGTAATTTCGGGCCTTCTAGGCATCCTATGTATCCTAAACCACTATTACTTGGCTGCAGCATTCTTTCTGGTATTAAAATCAATCCTGGATGCCGCAGACGGAGAATTAGCTCGGATTAAAAATCAGCCTTCCTACACCGGGAGATATTTGGATTCTGTTTCCGATATAATCCTAAACCTTCTGATATTGGTTGCTATTTGGTACGTTACGGAAGGTTCAATCTGGTTTACTATCCTGGCTTTTTTTGGCATTCAGTTGCAGGGAACTCTCTATAACTATTATTATGTTATTCTAAGAAATAAATTCAATGGGGATACTACCAGCCGAATTTTTGAACATGACCCGCCAAAAGCTATGAAAGGAGAAAACCAGGAAACGGTAAATTTTCTTTTTAGACTCTATAACCTCTTCTATGGAATATTTGACCGCATAATTTATGGACTGGACCGGAATGCAGTTGATGGTCCAAATCTTCCCAATTGGCTAATGACAGCCGTCTCTACATTTGGACTTGGATTTCAGCTTTTGCTTATAGGTATAATGTTCATGTTTCAACTGGACCACTATATCATTCCCTTTTTTATCGGCTATTCCTCCTTTATTTTTTTATTTATCAAAATTCGGAAGCTGTTAAACCGATAATTATATTTATTGATTAATACTATATCCCAATTAAGACACAAAAATGAAAAAACTGTATTTCTTATTCTTTTTGCTATTAAGTACCGTAATGCAGAGTCAATCCCTGTTAGTTCCCGATAGGGTATTTGACGGAGAAGCTTTAATTCCCAATTGGATAGTTGTTGTGGATGGCAATGTTATTGCGTATGCCGGACCTCCTGATAAATGTCCGGTAAAGACTATTAAAGATACTATCTTACTTAAGGGGATGACACTTATGCCCGGTATAATAGAGGGGCATTCACATCTGTTGCTTCACCCTTATAATGAAACCAGCTGGAATGACCAGGTACTTAAAGAATCTTCTGCAGAACGAGCAATCCGAGGGGCTGTTTACGCGAAAAGATCACTATTGGCCGGAATTACCACGATGCGGGATCTGGGTGCTGAGGGAGCGGGCTATACCGATGTATATCTTAAAAAAACTATTGATGAAGGGATTATTCCCGGACCGCGTTTGCTTGTTGCGGGCCCGGCAATAGTAGCTACCGGGGCTTACGGTCCTAAAGGATTTCACGAAGGCGTTACCGTTCCGCTTGGAGCCGAAACGGTAAGTGGAATTGATGAGGCAATTAGAACAGTGCGCAGGCAGATTGGTAACGGATCAGACTTCATTAAGGTCTATGCCGACTACAGGTGGAAAACGGGAGAGCCGGCGCAACCTACTTTTTTACTGAGTGAACTAGAGGTAATGGTAGCCGCGGCTGAAACCGCGGGAAGGTACGTCGTAGCCCATGCAAGCACCCCTGAGGGAATCCGACGGGCAGTTCTTGCAGGTGTGGAAACCATTGAGCACGGGGATTCTGGAACCTTGAAATCGTTTAATTTAATGAAAGAAAACAATGTTGCTTTTTGTCCTACGCTAGCTGCAGGGGAATCTGTTGCCCAATATGGTGGTTGGATAAAAGGTAAAGACCCCGTTCCAAACAGAATTATCCAAAAAAAGGCTTCATTTAAGGAAGCCCTGCAATCGGGGGTTGAGATTATTTTTGGTGGCGATGTAGGTGTTTTCAGCCATGGTGAAAATTATCGGGAAATGGAATTAATGGTCGAATATGGTATGACCCCATTAGCCGTATTGAAATCTGCAACTTCAATAAATGCCAGAGTATTCCATCTTGATGACCTTGGGCAGATCAAGAAAGGCTTTTTAGCTGACATCATTGCTGTTCAGGGCAACCCCATTGACGATATTTCGGCAATAAAATCCGTTAAGTTTGTAATGAAAGATGGGGAAATCTATATAAGAGAGCCTTAATTCAACTACATTCATAAAGAGTATTAAAAAGAATTGAATTTAAAGAAAAGGACTTTTTAATATTTCTGAAATTGAGTTTCAAAATACCATTAACAAGCTATTAAGATTTGCAATGTAACTTTTTGGTATATTTAGCTTCTAATCCTATGTGCCTTTCTTTAATTCCAGAATGTCAATTATTTCCTTTAATAAAAATTGATCATTCTTCTTTCTTTTTTAAGGTAATAATAATTTAACTATCAATCTTAAAACTATGGTAAACATGAAAAAACTGATCGTACTGCTAATCGTCGTTGCTATTTATAGTTGTAAACAGGAAAAAAACCAAATAAAACCAAACATTGCAGAAACTCTGGAAACATATACTATAAAACAAATGATGGATAATGAAAGTGTTTTTGGTGGTAGTTTTTCCCCGGATAAATCAAAATTATTAGTTACCAGCAACCGTTCAGGTATTTATAATATGTACACAGTTGCTTCATCAGGAGGAGATCTTATCCAAGTTACTGCATCTGATAGCTCCTCTGTCTTGTCCATTTCCTATTTCCCGGAAGACGAACGTATGTTGTTTGAAATGGACAATAATGGTGATGAACTTTATCATATCTATCTTAGGGATGAAAAAGGGTCACACACTGACCTTACTCCTTATGAAGGTGCCAGAACGATTTTCTATGGATGGGCAGATGACAATAAAAGCTTTTTCTTTACCTCTAATAAAAGGGATAAGAGGTATATGGATCTTTATGAGATGGATTTAGAGAGTTTTAGTCCTACCCTGCTCTATCAAAACGATGAAGGATATTATATTGGTGGGATCTCACATGATAAAAAATATCTTCCACTTAGTAAGGCCATTAACACTAATGATAGTGATATGTTTCTTTATAGCTTGGAGGATAAATCTGTAACAAAAATAAATCCAAATCAAAGTGCTAATAGTTATGAGGACTTTTCCAAAGATGGTTCATCGCTATATTATACGACAGACGATGCTGCGGAATTTGCTTACCTCATGAAATATAATATTGTCGATGGCTCCCGTGAAAAAGTCATGGAACGGAATTGGGATATTGTTGGAAGTTATTTTACTGAAAATGACACCTACCAGGTGACTTATATAAATGAAGATGCCAAAAATGTTATTGAAGTTAAAGATGTGGCTTCAGGTGAAAATATTGAACTGCCCAAATTTGATAATACCAGTATTACTAATGTAGGTTTTTCGGAGGATGAAAAGACTATGAGGTTTTATGCAGGGGGTTCAAATGCACCATCTAATTTATTTGTATATGATTTAGAAACGAAGGCTCAAAATCAACTTACAAACGTTTTAAACCCTGAAATTAAAGGTGAACATCTAGTTACGGCAGAAGTAATACGATTTAATTCTTTTGATGGGGTTGAAATACCAGCAATTTATTATAAACCGCATCAGGCTAATGCTGAAAACAAAGTACCAGCGCTGGTTTGGGTGCATGGTGGTCCCGGAGGACAGTCAAGACAAAATTTTAATTCCCTAGTGCAATATATGGTAAACCATGGCTATGCGATCCTTGCGGTGAACAACAGAGGGAGCAGCGGTTACGGAAAGACATTTTATCAGATGGACGATTTAAATCATGGGGATAAGGATTTAAAAGATTGTGTTGAGGGTAAGAACTGGCTTACCCAACAAACAGAAATTGATGCATCTAAGATTGGTATCATAGGTGGCTCTTATGGCGGTTATATGACTATGGCTGCACTTACCTATACCCCTGAAGAATTTGCAGTAGGAGTAAACTTATACGGAGTTACCAACTGGATAAGAACACTGCGAAGTATTCCACCATGGTGGGAGTCCTTTAAAGACGCGCTTTTTAAGGAATTAGGAGACCCCAATAGTGCTGATTCTGTTCGGCTTAGAAAAATTTCACCTTTATACCATACAGATAAGGTTACTAAACCCTTGATTGTTTTACAAGGCGCCCAGGACCCCAGGGTTTTGCAGGTAGAATCTGATGAAATTGTTGCAGGAGTTAGAAAAAATGGTGTTCCGGTAGAATATGTCTTATTTGAAGACGAAGGTCATGGCTTTGAAAAAAAGGAAAATCAGATTGAAGCATATAGTAAGATTCTGGAATTTTTAGATGTATATCTGAAGCAAGATAAAGGCACCCCAATAAATGATGGTGACACAATGGAAATGAATTCCGGTTCTTAAATACTGAATACTAGTGAATTAATTTATTTTAGATATTATAATTCAATTTATAAGCTCGCTTTAATAGAATTTTGACATTAAAGCGAGCTTGAAATTTATAGTTTTATTTAAAAGGTATTTACAAATGAGAAAATTTGCGGTTATTTTAATCCTTTTGGTCGTCTCCTTAGGCAAAGCGCAGGAAACAGGAGAAGACAAATTAGGTGCGTGGTATATGTACTTTGGCACTAATAAAATTTCAGAGCGCTTTAGCATTCATTCCGAAGCTCAGTTTCGCTATTATGAGACCACGAGTAATTTCAATCAATTATTGCTGCGAACCGGCCTTAATTACCATATTAATGCAGATGCAATAGCTACAATAGGTTATGGATACATTGATACCGATACTACATTTGAAGATATACCGAACGAAAATAAATTGCTGGAAAACAGGATTTTTGAGCAATTTATCCTCAAAAATAAAGTTTGGAAACTTTTATTTGAACACCGGTTCCGTTTCGAGCAGCGGTTTTTAAGCTCAGGGTCATTT
>Ga0209536_100002378_pt1 | contig 30679 bp, 30 predicted proteins | sample DeeMarSeWOR28_12_FD_187461 | JGI IMG/M metagenome (GOLD analysis project Ga0209536, IMG submission 187461) | Marine sediment microbial communities from White Oak River estuary, North Carolina - WOR-2-8_12 (SPAdes) (version 2) | ecosystem: Environmental > Aquatic > Marine > Intertidal zone >...
CCAGCAATGGATGCACACTTCACTGAAAAAGGAGCTACTGACATTGGCGACTTGAGCCAGATCACGCCAACAGGTGCCCTATGGACGACTTGTTTCTCAACCGGCACGCCTGGACACAGTTGGGCAAATGTGGCCAGTGGAGGCATGTCGATCGGTCATAAGGGACTGATGCATGGCGCTAAAGCAATGGCGGTTACGGCTATGGAACTGTACTCGGACCCGAAACACTTGCAGGCTGCGCGGGATGAGTTTGAAAAAAATATGGGATCAAGGAAGTATGTATGCCCGGTTCCGGATGATATCAAACCGCCTCGGCTTGAGCCAAAGCGCTAAGATAAAATATTGTCACTATGCCCCACCAACAAGCCGAGGGAAACGTTTTTCATAAAAATCGCAGCATACTGACCCGCTTTGCCTGGCTATCCATTGCTGCTGCAATCCTTACAATTGCACTCAAGGCCGCTGCCTACTTCCTGACCGGCTCGGTCGGTCTGCTTTCGGATGCGCTGGAATCCTTCGTCAATCTGGCGGGCGCAATCATGGCGCTGGCGATGCTGTCCATTGCCAGCCGCCCGGAAGATGATTCGCATCACTTCGGGCACAGCAAAGCCGAGTATTTCTCCAGCGGCGCGGAGGGCAGCTTTATCATCATCGCCGCGGGGGGGATTGCTTACACAGCGGTTGAGCGCCTGATCAATCCACAGCCGCTCGAGCAGCTTGGGGTCGGTTTGGCTGTCTCTGCAATTGCGGGATTGATCAATTTGGGAGCGGCGCTGGTCATCGATTACAACGGAAAGAAGCACCATTCCATCACGCTTACCGCCAACGCCAAACATCTGATGACCGACGTATGGACGTCCCTCGGTGTGTTAGCAGGTGTAGGGCTTGTGGCAATCACAGGTTGGCAAATCCTGGATCCTCTGGTCGCTATTGCTGTGGCAATCAACATCGTCTGGTCTGGAATTGGAATCGTCAGGCATTCTGTCTCCGGCTTAATGGATAGCGTGCTGCCCGAAGAAGAGTTGGCGCTCATTCGCGGGAAGATCGAGGAAATCCTGCCGGAAGGCACGACCTTTCACGCCCTGATGACTCGTCAGGCCGGAGCGCGGCGCTTCGTTTCTTTCCATGTGCTTGTTCCGGGGAAATGGACAGTGGAACACGGTCATAACCTTCTCGAAAAGCTGGAGGCGCAACTCACCCAGTTATTACCCAATACGGTGGTCTTCACCCACATCGAACCACTTGATGACCTGGCATCATGGAGTGACCAGACTCTCGACCATCATCATGAAAATGATCTTTTAGAAGGTGATGTAACGTTGTTCGATGAGTAATTTTTGCTTTATCGGGAGCAGGCATAACGGTCAGTTTTGAAGCGGGGACAAAATCGTAGCTAAGGAATTTCCCCATCTAAAATGGTTCTCCAGTATTATGACACCATAACCGTTAACAAGTAGAATGTGAGTATCATTCATCGCATTCGCACAAAGTCGAAAAGAGGTGGCATTGCTAAATTACATCTTGCGAAGATTGCTGATTTTGCCAATCATCATGTTCCTCATCACCGCGCTCCTCTTTCTGCTCCTCTTGCAGTTGCCAGCCGAGAGGCGAGCCCAGGTCTATATCCCATCAGTAAACCCCCATCTCACTGAAGAACAATATGCAGAGTTGGTCCAGTATACGATCGAGCGTTTCGGGCTGAACGAACCGTTCTACGTTCAATATTCAAACTGGATCAGCAACCTGTTCCGGGGAGATTGGGGTTTTTCATATACCTGGAGAGAACCCGTTCTGGATGGGTTGCTGCGGCGCCTGCCGGCTTCCATCGAATTGGGAATCTTTGCGTTGGTGCCGTCCGTGCTCCTGGCTTTTATCTTCGGACGGCTAGCAGCTAACAAACATGGCCGGTTCTCCGATTATGCAGTGCGTATGACCGCATTCATCGGTTGGGCAACGCCCAATTTCATTTTTGGGCTTATTTTTATGACGGTGTTCTACGCCTGGCTGGGCTGGTTCCCGGCGGAACGCATGAGCACTTCAGTCGGCCTGCTCATTAACTCAGACAGTTTCCGGAGCTACACTGGCTTTCTCACTATTGACGGCATCCTGAATGGAAATTATCCGGTCACCTGGGATGCCATCCGTCACTTGATGCTGCCGGGTATGACGTTGGCCGTTTTCCAATGGGCTTTGTTCGTGCGCATTATGCGTTCATCGTTGCTGGAAGAATTCAAGCAGGATTACGTCACAACCGCCAGATCCAAAGGGCTATCTGAGCGTTTGATCTTGAAAGACCACGCCACACGCAACGCAGTCTTGCCTGTGATCTCAAGCGCCGGAGTCGCCACATCCATGTTGTTCGGCAACGTGATCGTTGTGGAAGTATTGTTCAGTTTCAGCGGTATCGGACGCTGGGCAATCCAGTCTATCCAAAGGTTCGATGCCCCGGTGGCCATCGGTTTTGTGCTGTTGAGCAGCGCGATATCCTTAGTGGCAAGCCTGGGCACTGACATTTTGTTCGCCATTGCAGACCCGCGAGTAACCATCGAGTAATATGAAGATCAAACGCAAACACATTCTCGCAAACTTCGAGTTGATCCTGGGTATTCTAATCGTCCTTGCCTTCGCGATCACTGCCGTGGCTGCTCCACGAATCGCGCCACCCGAAGAAGGAAAATCACCTTATTACCTCCCTAGAGATGGGTATAAGGGTCATCCGTTGCCTCCAAATGAAGCTCACCCGTTGGGGACATTACCGCGCCAGTATGACGTTTTCTATGGATTGGTCTGGGGCACGCGCATGGCCTTCCTGGTTGGGATAACCATCACGCTGGGACGCACCCTGATTGGCGGACTGCTGGGCCTTACCAGCGGCTATTTTGGCGGCCTGCTGGATGCCGTCATCATGCGCATCACGGACACCTTTATGTCCATCCCGGCTGTGGCTGCCGCAGCGATTTTATATGCGCTATTCGGCGAAATCGGCCAAGAGATGAGACCCTCAGATGCCCTGTTCAGCAGCCGGAACGAGCAAATCATCATTGTTGCACTGGTTACCTTTGGCTGGATGCAGTACGCTCGCTTGTTGCGCGCCAATGTGCTGTCGGAGCGTGAGAAGGAATACGTGCAGGCTGTAACAGCAGTCGGTGCACCAAAAGGTCGCATTCTATTTAAACATGTGTTACCAAACTCTATCCGAGGGCTGCTGGTTTTGATCGCGTCAGACATCGGAGCTATGGTTGCAACCGTGTCGGTGTTTTATTTCATCGGGCTGATCGGGGATTCCCCGCATGGCTACCTGGCCGATTGGGGTTTGATGTTAAGCGCATCACGCGATTGGATCGTTTCCAGTTCCAGCAGTCGCTTTGAGTTCTGGTATACCTACGTGCCTCCCACTGCGGCCATCGTGCTTTTTACAGTCGGTTGGAGCATGATTGGCGATGGCTTGCGCGACGTACTCGATCCTCGCACAGGATAAGTCCATATTTTAGATTTACGAATTGCGATTTACGATTGACGCATCAGCGCGATTTTATACGGATATAAGGTCGCCCGCATCACACCTCGGGCCACGGCCGGGTCATTCTCCATGATCGTTCGCGCCGCCTCTTCATTTTCCGCTTCGAAGATCGCGATCCCAAAGGTAGACTCATCTGTTGTTTGCGTCCGTCCCACCAGGACCATTACACCCTTTTCAGTCAAATTCTGTAGGTAAGCAAAATGCTGCTCCACAATCTTATCTTCCTCGGGTGTGGAGCCTTCGGTCAGCAGTTTGAGACGGGTTACTTTGAGAATATAAATCCATTGGTTCATTCTAGCAACCGGATAAACAAAAAATATCCCAAATAATATAACAGGATCACAACAATCAGGCTGGGAACCAGGGGCACATGAAATTGTGTGACAACTTTGAGCGTGCTAAATACAAACCCGACCCCAAGCACCATCCCTATCCATTGACGATTTCTTCTAATGAATTCCATTTGCGTTACCCTATTTCCTGCATCCCTTCCCACTCTTCCAACTTCTCATCCATCTCACGCTGCACGGAGGCATATTCTTTCCCCAATTTTGCCACTTCGGCCGGGTCATCGGGCGGGTTTTCCAATTGCTTCCCCAACTCAGCTAATTGATGCTCTAGGTCGGCGATCTGGTTTTCCAATTCCTGCATCTGGGCGATGCGGCGGCGCTCGGCTTTGGCTTCCGGTGACCTTGACGGGCGTATGCCCTTCTTGACCGCTTCTACTTCGGCCAGTGCGGCCATCCGTGCAGCTTCTTTCTCGCGTTCTTCTTTGAGCTGTGAATAGGTGCCTTTGAAGACCGCTAACTCCGACTCGTCCGGGTTGACTTCCCATATCTGGGTCGCCAGCGCATCGATCAAATAACGGTCATGTGTGACCAGCAGGATCGTGCCGGGATACTCATCCAACACGGCCTGCAGGATCTCCTGCGAGGGAATGTCAAGGTGGTTGGTCGGCTCGTCGAGCAGCAGCAAGTTGGTATCTTGCAAGGCCAGCTTGGCCAACGCCAGCCGTCCGCGCTCGCCGCCGGAGAGCATCTCCACTTTCTTGAAGACATCATCGCCTGAGAACAGGTACTTGCCCAGGTAATCTCGTATCTGCCCCGGCAGCCAGGTTGGCACAACCAAGTCGATCTCGTCCATCACGTTATTTTCAGGGTTTAACCCTTCATGCGCCTGCGCAAAATACCCAATTTGCAGAGAAGCACCCAGAAGCACTTCCCCGCCCAGCGGTTCCAACTGTCCCAGGGCGGTTTTCAAAAAAGTGGTCTTGCCTGCCCCGTTGGGGCCGATCAGGGCGGCACATCCTAGGCGGCGCAATTCGATATCAGGTGCGGAGAAGAGGAACTTGTCCGGCCAGCCCACCTGCAAATCTTTCGTACGGATGACCAGGTCACCTGAACGCTTGCCTGTCCGAAGATTTAGATGCAGTTTTGGAAGAGTCCGCACGGGGGAGCGTAGTGCCCGCACACGCCTTTCAGCCTCTTCCACCCCAAAGGGACTGGTGGTGGTCTCCACATCCAGTTGTGACCAGTTGGTGTTCATCACCGTTTCAAAACCAACCTGCTCGATGGCTTGCACGATGCGCGTCAGCCGCCGCAGCTTGCCCTTGGCCTGAGATACGTTTTGCCCGGAGATATTCTTCTTGATGTATTCAACTTCTTTGAGCAGCTTTTCCTTCTCACGCTCAAAGGTTTCTTGCCTGCGTTCGGCGCGTTCCTGGCGTTGGTGCAGGTAGGCCGAGTAATTGCCACGATATAACTCATACCCTCCTGCAAGCATTTCCAGCATCACGTTGCAGACCTTGTCCAGGAAATAACGGTCGTGCGAGACGATGACGGCTGCCCCGTTCCAGCCCGCGAGATAGCCTTCCAGCCATTCGACGGCGGCGATGTCGAGGTGGTTGGTCGGCTCATCGAGCAGGAGCAGGTCCGGGTCCGAGAGCAGGAGGCGGGCGAGAAAGGCGCGGGTGCGCTGTCCGCCGGAGAGATGTTCGATGCGCAGGGTATAGTCCGTTTCATCGAATCCCAGCCCGGTCAGCACCTGCTTGATGCGCGTCGGGTAGCTGTATCCGCCCGCTTCTTCAAAATCGTGTTGCAATTTGCCGTAACGCTCCATGACGTCTTCGGCCTGAGCGGGATCGGCCATCAACGCTTCGAGGCGATGCAGTTCGGCCTGCCTGGATTTGAAATGACTGAAGATGGACTCGCACGATTCCCAGAGCGTGCCGTCCATGTCGAAATCGGCCTCCTGCGGAAGATACCCGATTCGGACTTTTTTTGAAGTTGCTACCGTTCCTGTAGAGGCTTCGTCCTCCCCAACCAAAATGCGCAGCAGCGTGGTCTTACCCACCCCGTTGGGACCGACCAACGCCATGCGCGCGCCCTTGGCAACGGAAAAGCTGATGCCGCTGAAGAGGTCGAAATCGCCGAAGGATTTGGAGATGGAAGTGGCAGTGATGAGAGACATGGTTAGCTATTAGCTGTTAGCCTTCAGAGTAAAATGCCCCCGAATTATAACCGTACGAAGCCCCCTCCGCCCTTCGGGCACCTCCCCCATTTTCCGCTGAAATTCGCGGAAAATGGGGGAGGACGAGTGGGGGTCATTTCACAATCGCATACAAGTACGCATCCCGCGGCTCGTTGCTGATATTGGGATGCAAGACATATCTTCGCAGCAATCCTTCGCGTTCCATGCCCGCCTTTTCCATAACGCGTGCGGAGCCGATGTTTTCCACATCACAAATGGCCTGTACACGGAAAATATCGGGGTGATTGAACGTCCAGACGATGACAGCATTCAGGGATTCGGTCATATAGCCTTTGCCCCAAAATGACCGCGCCAGTACATAACCAACTTCCAATTTGAACCACTTGGCGTGTACTTCCAACATGCCAACAGGTTCATCTTTTTCTTTAAGTGTAAGAACATATGGAAAGTTGGTTTTCTGTTCCCAAACATCTATACAACGCTTGATGAAGTCTTCCGTCTCGCTCACATGCTTGTGCGGCTTCCAAATCAAGTAACGCGTTACTTCTGAGTCTTGGGCATAACGCTCGAAGATGAAAGGCGCATCCTCTATGCGCGGTTTACGCAGGATGAGACGATCTGTTTCGATTTTTTCTGGCAGGCTCATTCCGCCCCGATGTTCGTCTCCGGGATGTGGATCTCCTGCTCCTTGCCCAGCTCCAGTGACCGCTGGTAGGCCGCCCAGATTGCGCGCGAGATGGCCGTGCGGAAGCCTGCCTTTTCAAGATAATACAACGCTTCGGCGGAGGTCCCACCCGGCGAGGTGACCTGGTTGCGCAGCGTGGCGGGATGTCTTTCAGCCTGGTAGTAGTAATCCACTGAGCCACGGATGGTTTTCAATACCAGTTTCTCAGATATGTGACGAGGGAAGCCCATGTGCACACCGGCATCGATCAAGGCTTCCATGAACATGAACACATAAGCCGGGCCAGTGCCAGATAGGGCTGTTGCCATATCCAGGTAACCTTCATCGTCGACCAGAACTTCATCTCCAAAGGCACCCAGAATCTTGGCAGCGATTTCTTTCTGTTCATCACTGACAGCCTCCGAAGGCATCCAAACCGTGATGCCTTCGCTGATCTGTGCCGGGGTGTTGGGCATCGAGCGCACAACAGCGGCGTGCTTCAACCCCTTGCTGATCTTCTTGATCTTGGCACCGGCAACAATCGATAGCACCAGCGCATGGGATGGGATCGAGCCCTGTAATCCCTCCAGCACTTCGCTCAGGCGCTGCGGCTTGACCGATAATACAACGACATCTGCCTGGGAAGCGGGCTGGTTGTTGTCAATATAGGGTTGAATACCGTACTTATCCTTCAATTCTTCAAGGCGACTCTCGCGGGGATCAGCAGCCAATAAATCCTGCGACTTCGCCAGTTTCTGGCGTAGCAGGCCACCAATCATGGCTTCTCCCATAGCACCCGAACCAATAAAAGCGATTTTCTTATCTAACATAAGTAACTCCTATCATTAAATACGAAGGACACAAAGGGCACAACGTTTCCACTTTGTGACCATGATGTCCGCCTGTCCCCGTTCTTTGGGGATTGTGTTGAGAATCATTTCTGGAAATATTGCAACGTCAACCGCAGACGTTCCTCCACGTCATCGGGCGCATCTTTCGGAACCGATTGCAGGGCCGCCTGCGCTTCGACTACGCTGTAGCCCAGGGCAGTCAACGCTTCCAGAACTTCCGAATCCACATCAGACATGGATGCTACCGTCTCAAGGGTATCAATTGGTTTCAAGCGGTCTTTCAAATGCAGGGCGATCTTCTGCGCCGACTTTTTCCCTACACCCGGAACACGACTCAGCAGTTCCGGCTCGTCACTGAAGACTGCCCGCTGCACGGCCTCGATGTTCATTGTGGAGAGCACCGAAAGCGCCACTTTCGGACCGACGCCTGCTACGCCCAGCAGATGGTTAAACAGGTTTCGATCCGCCTGGGATTCGAAACCGTACAGGGTCAATTCCGTCTCGCGGACAACAAGATGAGTGTAGACAAATGTCGTCTTCCCAACTTCGGATTTTCCACGCAGGGGAGCGGGAACGTGCACACGCATCCCGACGCCGCCTACCTCGATAACGAGGGCATTTTCTTCGATCTGGGTGATTTCACCGCGGATAGTTGCAATCATGAGTTATTTTTACCACGAAGTCACAGAGTCACATAGACAAGAGTAGAACAGCTTAGAATAGAAGGGCAGTCCCTATGCCAACAACTAATATCATAACGATCACCGGAATCAGGGATTTCCGTAAGGTTGAAGAACCAGTCATCAAGGCAATACCGCCTTTTACCACCGTATTCGACATTGTGGCAAGGACAATCGCCAGAGAGGCTTTATCCAGGCCGAGAACCCCCGTTTTGCTCAATTCCGCCATCGATAATGTAATAGCATCCACATCTGCCAGGCCGGAGATGATACTGGAAAGGTACAATCCGGTATCTCCCAGGTACATCTGGGCGGTGCGGGAGATGAGTAAAACAAGGCCGTACAACAAACCAAACTTTATCGCTGACACCAGATCAAAGGGATTTGAAAACTTCACATCACCTTTTTCTGCAGTGCGCTGCGCGAAGAACAGGTATGCACAATATAACAGACCGATCAAACCCGCAGCCGCAATGGGCACCCACACCCATTTCAGCAGTGCCACATTGACCACACTCACTTCGATCAACACCCGGGCAAACATGACCGTCCAGGCTATAGTGATCGCCAGCACAAAGGGCTTCGAGAGATCGGGCTCGCGGTTGCTGCGCTCCGAAAAACTGAGTGTGACCGCCGTGCTGGAAACCATGCCGCCCAATAAACCCGTTATCCCAATCCCCTGCTCTGGACCGACGATTTTTATGGCTACATATCCTAAAAAGCTGATTCCCGAAATGAACACCACCATGAGCCAAATCTTGAAGGGATTCAAAACATCGAACGGAGGCGGCAGGAAACTTTCATTCGGCAAAATCGGCAATACAATTGCGCTGATAACCGCCAATTGCAAGGCTGCGAGGATATCTTCCCGTGTGAGAGCACGCGCTAACCGGTCGGTTTCCAATTTGATCGAGAGCAAGACTGTTGTCACAATGCCGATTGCGACCGCCAGGGTAAGGTATCCCCAATAGCATAACGCACCAATCGCAATTGAGATCACGATGGCAACTTCTGTGGTCAATCCGATTCTCCCCTTACGCGCAGCGGTGTAGTAGGCCATCGTAGTAAACAACCCCAGGAACAGAATGATCCCAAGGAAGGGCAGGGCAGAGCTGAGTTCATCGGCGAGCATAGCAGCCAGCGCCCCAGCGAGCCCGAAAAGCGCAAAAGTGCGTTCACCGGCAATGATCGCACGATCCGGGCCACCCTTTGCAAATTCCCGTTGCAGTCCGATCAGAAAACCAATCGCTATGGCTGCGCCAAAGCGCAAGAAGAGATCGATATTTTCCATACGAGCCTCACTCCCCCTCGTTCGCCAGATTAAATGTCTGAGCGCTATGCAAATGACAGATCGCTACTGCCAGCGCGTCAGCGGCATCATCGGGTTCGGGGATTTCATCGAGAGACAATAGCACCCGCACCATCTCTTGAACCTGGCGCTTGCCCGCTGAACCATAGCCAGCTACAGCCTGTTTGACTTCGTTGGGCGTGTACTCGAACACATCCAACCCGGCCTGTGCCAGAGAAAGCAGCACCACGCCCCGCGCCTGTCCGACAGAGATAGCTGTGGTCACGTTGCGCTGGAAGAATAGTTTCTCGACAGCAGCCGTTTCCGGTTTGTGCTTGCGCAGCAATTCACCCATTTGTTCGTACAGTGTCGCTAACCGTTCGGGGGCGGGGGTGTTCTTTGGGGTAGTGATGACGCCATATTTAACAGCCAGCAGGCTCCCGTCCGGTTCGAGGCGGACGAGCCCGTAACCGGTTGTTGCGGTTCCAGGGTCAATCCCTAATGCAAGTGTCATTGCATCTCCACATAAAAAAGAACACGGAGGATTTTACTATGTAACCTCCGTGTTCATTATGGATGTTTTAAAATCCTATTCGGCTTCGAGTGCCGCCAGAGCTTCTTCCGACATCTTCAAGTTTGAGTACACGTTTTGAACGTCATCCATCTCTTCGATGCCTTCAATCACTTTCATCACCTGCAAAGTTTCGCTCGTGTCCAACTCCATCTCCTGCTTGGGAACCATGCGCAGGCCAGCATCTTCAGGATTGACCTTGGCAGCATGCAGAAGATCGGCGATGGCCTTGAACGAATCCACCGGACCGGTGATCTCAATCTCCCCATCATCCTCCGTAACGTCATCCGCGCCCGCTTCGATAGCCAGTTCAAAGGCCTTATCATAATTCAGCGCGCTGGATGGGAAGGCAAAATAAGCCATACGCTCGAATTGCCATGAGACGGCGCCAACTTCAGCCATGCTGCCACCACTTTTCGAGAGTGCGTGACGGATCTCGGATACCGAGCGGTTACGGTTATCCGTGACAGTTTCGATCAGCATGGCAACGCCCTTGGGACCATAACCTTCGTACATGATTTCTTCGTAGGCCGCACCATCTTTATCTTCACCGGAACCACGCTTGATAGCGCGTTCGATATTATCTTTGGGCATGTTCTCAGCGCGCGCCTTATCAACAGCCAGGCGCAGGCGGAAATTGGTTTCCGGATCGCCGCCGCCTTCACGCGCTGCAACTGCAATTTCGCGTGCAAGTCGGGTAAAAATAGCGCCGCGTTTGGCATCCGCTGCGCCTTTTTTGCGTTTGATGGTGGACCATTTTGAATGTCCAGACATACGAGTACTCCTTGAAAGAACCCGCCTGCAAGGGAGGCGGGGAAATATTTTCTGGGAGCGAAATTATACCATGTTGGCGAAAAACCCAACGCCCATGGTCTTGGGGCCGCCGTGGACGACAATGGCAGGCGGGAGCTCATAGATGGGGATTTCAGGGACGGATACGTTGGTTTTTAACATCTCTACGAGCTGTGCCGCTTCATCCTCCGCTTCAACCTGCATCACGCTCAAATACGACTCAGCGGTTCCCGGGCAGCTTTCCGCCACCACTTCCGCCAGACGGGCCAATGCGCGCTTCTTGGTGCGCTGCTGCTCGAACGGTTCCACCTGGCCCTCAGCGATCTGCAAGATGGGCTTGATCTGGAGCAGCTCGGCCACCAATGCCTTCGCCCCGCCGATGCGGCCGCCCTTTTGCAGATATTCGAGCGTATCCACCAGAAAATAGATCCGCCCGCGCGGAATCATCTCGCGGACCTTGGCTTCGATCTCGTCTGCAGACGCCCCCGCTTTTGCCATATCATCTGCAACTAACACCAATGAGCCAAGGTTACAGGAGATGGTCTGCGAATCGATCACGCGCACATCCAAATCAGGGAAATCCTGCGCGGCAACTTCTGCCGAGCGCACCGTCCCACTGACTTTAGCCGAAGGCGCGATCACGATCATACTCTCGCCTTTTTCCTGCGCTTCCCTGAAAAGCGGATAATACAGCGGCGGCTCGGGAGCTGCGGTTTTGGGCAACTCGGTTGCAGCTTTCAGCTTTTGCATGAAGGTAACTGTATCCAGTTCTTTGTCATCATGGTACGAATCTTCCCCAAACATGACAACCTGGGGGATCAACGGAATGCCGCGTTCTGCGAGCACACTTTTCGGCAAACTGCATGTAGTATCAGCGATGATAATGGTCATAAGAACCTCCCAAGTTCATTTCACAATACCCAGCAAGGTTTTCCCACTGGCGAGTTCGTGGTCGTAATATTCTTCCAGGGCAGCGTTGGTACCGCGCAATCCGGCGACGACTTTTTCACTCCACAACAGATACTCCTGGCGGCGTTCCAAAGACCAGTGCGCAGGCGGCAAGGCCAACAAATCGCGGACGTTACAGCATTTATCTGCCAGTTTGATCAACTTGGCGCCGAATGATTTGTCGGGCGCGGTTTCGATTTGCAAATGTTTCCGCTCGGCTTTGGGCAGGCTTTTATCATCGGTCACTTCCAGCACCAGGGATAAAACTTCTTCCCCGAAACCGTCCCGGATTTCATCAGGCCCGGTGTTTGTGTCCTCAATCGTATCATGCAAAATAGCCGCCAGCAGCACGTCCATATCGCGCACACCGCCTACATCCCAGAGCATTTGTGCCACATCAATGGGGTGATTGATGTAGGGTGATTGGACGCTATCTTTGCGGCGCTGATTTCGGTGTTTGCCTGCAGAAAAGCGAAAAGCTTTGAATAATAGACCGGTGTTTTCAGGGTAATTCATTTATGCTCCGGGTTCATCCTTGTTCTTCCCGCAGTTAGACTGCGGGAAGAACGATTGGTTCATAGCTTAAGGGTGTACGTGCGATGCATCTTATATAAATCTATGCCGAAATTTTCCATCTCGCGCTGCATTTTGGCATTTTCCATGCCGATCTGTACCACTTCGCCATGATTGAACTGGCCGGTCTCCGTAGCGGATTTGAATATCTCGCTGTACAGAATAGCCGTACCACCGGAACCGCGATACTCAGGGATCAGCCCCATGCCGTTGAGGTTGACCCAGTCGGTGCGTTTGAATTCGCGCAGCAGGGTGATCCATCCGAAGGGGAAAACCCGGCCTTTGGTCTTTTGCAGCGCGGCGGAGATGTCGGGATAGGCCATCAAAAAGCCCACTGGCTCATCGCCCTTCATGACGATTTTTATCAGGCGCGGATCGGAGAACCAGAGCAGTTGGCTTGCCATGGCATCCGCCTCGTCGTCTGTGATGGGCGCGTTCCCACCGGTTCCCCGTAATGCGCTGTTGTATAGATCCTTGAGTTTCGGGACCAGAGCGCGCAAGTCTTGACGTGTGCGATAACGCGCGATGCGCAGTCCACGGCGTTCAGCAATGCGCTCGGCCAGTTCATGGATGCGGGGCGGGAATTCCAGATCTGTGCCCAGGTAACCGGAGACAACATCACGTTCAGGTTGGAATCCCACCGATTCGATCAATTCAGGATAGTAAGGTGGGTTGTATGGCTGTCCAAAGGCGGGACGATGCTCAAAGCCTTTGACCAGCAAGCCGAAGCCCTCCATCACGGTGAAGCCCTTGGGACCGAGAATTCTCGTCAGGCCGCGGGCGCGTGCCCATTTGAAGGCGGCTTCAAACAACACATCGGCAATTTGCTGGTCGTTTTTACATTCAAACAAATAGAAGAAGGCCGTCTCTTCGTTGTTGTATTCGTTGTAGACACGATGATCCATCACGGCGATACGGCCGATAGGACGAGTCCCTTCGTAAGCCAGAAAGAATCCAGCTTGGGAATGCTTGTAGAACGGGTGCCGCTTCGGGTTCAGCCTGACGCGGTCGTCCATCCGAAGGGGCGGTACCCACTGCGGGATGTCTTTGTATATACGGAAGGGCAGGTCAAGGAAGTCCTTAACCTGCTTTTTTTTCGAGAGATCAATTTGGATGATATTCATAATCATAAAGTAAGGCGGGATGGCATCCCGCCCTACAGGTCATTACATGGCTTCTGCACGCGCAGCCATTTGCGACCGCAGAGCTTTTATGTCACCATCGATAAAGAACAGCACCCCGGTATACAGGAAGAAGCACAGGATCCATGCCGTTATGCAGAGGATAAGGATGGCGTCTGGCAAGCCGATGGCTTCAGCCAAAATGCCAGTGATTGCAGGGGCAAAAGCTGCCCCCGTATTTTCGATGAAATACTCGGTTGCCTGAGCTGTACTACGGACTTCCGGAACGGTTACATCATATACCGTGGCGATGACATTGGGCGAGGAGAGCGGCATGAATACGGCTGTCAGGCACATGAAAATGAAGAACTGTGTGCGGGCCTCTACGGGGGTAGTCATGGCAAGGTACAGGAAGATAGCGCCCATGAGAACACCAATGCTGGAAATGATAATGCGTCCCTTGTTGGTACGCTTGAAAAGCGCATCGCCAAGCGAACCGCCGATGAAATATCCCGCGGCCAGGATGAGAATGACCGGCGCCATCGTAAACAGCACAGAGTCATTATCGTAGCCACGGTTAAGCATCAGGTAACCGAAAAAGAAGTAGACAATGACATTCCATGGAAAATTCCCTACAAATCCCTGGGCAAAGACGAACCACATAGTCTTCTTCTTAAAGATTTCCCTGGCCTCCTTCCATGAAAAATGAAAGTGCGCCATTTCTTTCTCTTCCAGGCCTTCAAACTCGGGCTCGGCCTTCCCGCGCGGCACTTCCTTGACGCCAAAGAAAATCAAGACCGCGAGCACCAGCCCAAGGGAGCCTGTGATGTAGAAGACCGAGCGCCATCCGCCGATCAGCGGGGCGATCATCAAGGCTAGAACCGTTCCAAGCAAATAACCAATTGGCTGGGCAAGCTGCAAAAGTCCGTAGACTTTGCCGCGCATATTGGGGCTGAAATAGTCAGCAATCAGCGTATACAGGCCGGGATATGAAGAATCGTCCACACCAGTGGAAGCGCGGGTTCCCAGGAAGGCGGGATATGTCCTGACAATCGAACTCAGCCAGGTGGTCGCGCCCCAGATAGCAGAAGCCAGCGCCAGCAATTTGGCGCGTGCGTAGCGGTCATAGAGGTACCCCCAGATTGGATAAAGTATCGTAGCGACGATCAATGCGCCAGAGTTTATGAAGCCCCACTCCCTGTTGCCGATACCGAACGTTTCACTTATGGGCACCTGCATCGAGCCTATCATCAATTTGTCGGTTTGATGCAGTAACATGAAAAAAAAGAAAATAGCGACAACAAACCAGCGATAACGAGAGCTTTTTGGAGACATGGTCAACCTCGCATGGTGGGATCACTGCTTCTTGCATAAATAAACGAGCTATCGTGAAATTCTTTACTGGGAAAAACAAAGGCTTGAGTACAAATATTTACGCCGCACACAGTAGAGATAGTGTATAACAGAAAAAAGAGCGAGTCAATCACTCGCTCTCTTCTTCTCCTGCTAAAATTTCCTGCGCCAGTTTCTGCAATTCCTCGGCACCCTCCGTGTGGCTGGCCTTCCAATATTGATCCAGCAAATCCAGCGGCGAAAGGCTGCTGACGGTCTGGTCGGCTGGCAGTCGGATGCGCGCTTCTACCTGCGGGCGCTTGACCAGATGGAATTCAAAGGCATTTTCTGCCTGCTTGCGCAAAGCGCCATCATCGATCAACGTATCCCATTCGCGGGGATATTCGACCGTCAAGCGGATGATGGCTCCATTCATTTCTTCTGGACTGGGCAACTCTGCCTTGAGAGTCTCCGTCACGTTCTCCCCGGATTTTAGGATTGCTCGGCGGTCTATGAACGGTCTCACGCCCTCGAGTTTTCTCCACTCTACCTGTGTCTCCCCTTTCGTCACTTCCGCGATGACGAAGAATTTATCATCCTTGGCTTCACCAAAGTCCACGCGCTCGATCGAGCCGGGATAGATGACCGGCGGATGCGCCCCCTCATTCAAGTCCTGCGGCTTATGGATATGACCCAGCGCCACGTAATCCAGCCGTTTATCCTTCACCAGTGAAGCGGGCAGAACCAGGTCCGAGCCGAGCATCACGGTGCGTTCTGAACCGTAAGCTGCACCCTGCACCGAAGCGTGTGCCGTCAGGATGATCGGCAGGCTATGATCAGCGTTATCCAGCCATTCCTTTATCAAATCGGTCAGGCGTTGTTCGATCTCGCTGTAAACTTCTGCCCGGTCCACCCCACTGATTTCCAGCGCGGCCATCAGGCCAGAGCGGGAGATGTACGGCATGGCGATCAGTTGGACAGGCAGGTTCAACTCGTCCGCGCTCAGGAATTCCGGTCTTTGCAACACACGTACGTGTGGGATTTGCAAGGTGTCAAATTCCTGGATGGCGTGTGCACGTCCCGCAGCGGGGGACATGTCATGGTTGCCGACCAGCAAGAAGGTCGGGATGCCCGCCTGCGAGAGCCGGATGACCCGTCGACCCCACTCACGCTGAAAGGTGGGAGCAGGTGAACGGTCCTTGTAGGCATCTCCCGCGAAGATGACCATGTCTACTTTTTCGGAGATGGCTGCCTCCACGATGGTATCCAGCGATTTCAGGAAGTCCAATACGCGTAGGGGCAAGCCGGTCTGCGGGTCGTGTCGGCCGTAGTTGGCCATGTCTATGTGAGCGTCGGCAAAGTGGAGTAGTTTCATAATTATTTTTCGTCCTGAGCGGAGCGATTGACGGGAGCGTAGTCGAAGGGCGCTTCGACTACAGGCTACACCTTCCGCTCAGCGAGGAATTCATGGCTGGATTCCAAGGTCTTGCAAGGCCTGCACCGCAGGCGGCCAGTTGGGATGGACTTTGAGCGCGGCCCGATAATCAGCAATGGCTTTATCGGTTTGACCGGCCATGTAGTAGGCACGACCGCGCCAGATCAGGCTTTCTTCCAGCGTTGGTTCGCTGATGGTGTCGTTCAGGGTGGTGTTTGCCAGGTTGATCACATCGGAAAAACGGTTGCTATAATAGTAGGCAAAATATGGTCCGGTCTGGTACCACATTATGCGATAAGGGCGGATACTGTCATCAACGGAGAGACCCGCGTAGAGTTGAAAGGCATAATCGTAGGAGTACGTTGCATCACCATACTGGCGCAAGGCGACATGGCTGGTTCCAGCGTTGAAATAGGCAAAGAAACGGTCGATGCCGCTCAAACGTTGGCCTTCGGTCTCAGCCCGCCTCAGGGAAACTCGTGCGGCACTGTCGGCATCAGCCAGCGGGCCAAGTGCGGACAAGACTTCGTTTTCGCGCTCAGAAGGATAGACAACTACGAACACATAGTTGAAGGAGCGCCAGCCTTCCATGAACTCATCATAAGGGATGGGGAAGTTAGGCCCATCAAAATAAGTATCCTGTGCTATGACCACGCCTTTTGCATCGTCGTACCCGGTAACGAACTGGTAGTGTCCCATCCAGCCCATTTTGCCGGTGTAATCACGCTCGTAGTAGCCTTTTTCGGCTACTACGGGAAATCCGGCGGAAATCAAGCGTTTGAGTGTTTCGATGTCACCACCATAGCGCATGACAGAACTCATGCCGGGCACTTCATCGGTCACGAAATCCTGCAGTTCATAAGGCATGACGTTCTTGTCTTTGTCGCTGGGTTTAATGGCTTTGCCGATCACATCGCGGTTCCCATCCCAGCCCCAGAAGGTGAGCGCCATAGAGAAGTTAGCCGGGCCGCAGTAGTTCAAGTGTCCATGTTGGTCTTCGTATTTGACCCCGTCCAATTTGACGGTAGCAGGTAAGGGCGTGGAAGTGACGGTTGGCACAGGCGTAGGGCCAGGTTCAGGCGTTAAAGTTGCTTCTGGTGTGAGTGTTAGAGCGTATTCGGCGCGTGTCGTTGCTAGCACAGATTCAAAGTCCGCTTGTTCTTCGGGCTGGAAAACGGCCTCATCCGGCGGGTTAAAGAAATAGGCAATCCGCGTGCGCAGTTCGTCGAGCCGCCAGGACAGGCGAGAATGGATGGGGGGGAGGTAATAGATGCCAATCCCCGCGATGAGCAAAATGGGGAGAATAAACCAAATACGTCTAAATTTTTTTAGCATGGCGGGATTATATCACCGGCGAAATTGCCTCTTGACAAGAAGATGGATAAGTGTATAATATTTTCAAATAACTTTGAAAAACAAAGTGCTTTGTAAACCAATAAAGGAAAACAACATGTCACAATTATTCACACCTAAAAACGCTGAGCGAAAAATCTTCCGGCTTGCCATCTTCCAGGACGGCATCTGGGATATGCAGATCGGGGGCATGATCGTGCTCTTCAGCTTCTACCCTGTCACACGCAGGCTGTTGGGCCCAGGTTGGAACCTGGTTTTGATCTTTGGCTTGCTGGGGTTCTTGCTGGCAATCGGTGCTATGTTAAAGCGCAACGTTTCTAATCCTCGTATGGGACTGGTCAAATATGGAAAAAAGCAGAAATCCAGGCTGCTGACGATGCGACTGATCATATTCGGCATCTTCCTGGCTTCCAGCACGCTGGCAATTGCGCTCATCCTGCAAGTCTTCCGGGGGCCAGACTGGGGCGCAAAGACACCTGAATGGCTCCAGATGCTCGATATGGATATTGTCTTTGGTCTCTTCGTGGTTGCCATTTTCAGCCTGGTTTCGGTAGTGTTCCGAATGTGGCGGCCATTCATTTACGGCCTGCTTCTTGGGGGCGGACTGGTTGCTTCAGGAGCGTTGACGGTTTTTGGTGGCCCAGAATTCCAGTATCCGTTCGCTATCGCTGGTGGCATCATCCTGGCAATTGGGCTTGGAATATTCCTGCATTTCGTACGCACTTACCAGATCCCCGTTGAAGAGGCCTAGCATGGTAAACCCTGAAACTCAAGATACAGAACTTCATCCGCTTACCAACATAGACCGGGTAATCCACGCGCCCGCAAGGCTTATGATGATGACCTACCTGTATGTGGTCGAAAGCGTGGACTTCATCTTCCTGATGCGCCTGACCGGCCTAACCTGGGGAAACCTGTCATCTCATCTCAGTAAGCTGGAAGAAGAAGAGTATGTGAATATCGAGAAACAGTTCATTCAGAAGAAATCACATACGATGGTCAGTCTCACTGAAAAAGGACGCCAGGCCTTCAGGGAATACAAACAGCTTCTGCTGCAAGTACTCACGGACTTGCCAGAGTAGAACCCCAGAATCAAAAGTTCGCCCGACAGTTGAACTGTTGGGCGAACTTTGTTACTCAAATCGCTGTTTTCTACCACTTCAACTGGAACTCAAGCTACTCGCCATCTTCAGAACGCTCGTGCTCTATGCTGATCTCTGCAGAAACAGGGATATAGATACATTCACCGGCAATAGATCTACTTTAATAAATGACTACGGCTACAAGAACTCCCAGTAGCGCTATAGAATATAGCACAATAAACATTACAGGCAATTTATTTTCCAAGTCTGAAAAATTTAACCCCTTACCTTGAACGATATTTCCATCTGCATCTCGAGGATACAATTCATCCTCTCTATGGTACATCTTTTCTATTCCATCTAGGTCTGGCTTCTCCTCCATTTCCCATATAGCCTGAAAACGAAGGCGGATCAATAATCGATATTTTCTAAGCAATTGATACCACCAAACTGAAACAAAAATGCCAGCGACTATGATAGGAACTGTAAAGATGAATGACCAAAATTGCATAAAGTTCGCGTCTTTAGCGATAAAAATAATCACTGTTAGCAACAGGGAATTTACAGTGATATAAAGATTTGAAGCATTCTGTCTCCTGTCTGTAAACCGGGCAGTATCATTGATAAACATCTTGTATTCATCGAACTTAACGGAGTCAATTTTTTCTTTATTCCCTTCCATTTTTTATCTCCCTATACGTGAACAGAACCGATGTAATTATTATATGGCAAAAAAAGACTTCCGATGTTTCGAAAACATCGGAAGTCTTAACTCTTTTACGCGTCACTGACTTCGCCGTCGATCACGTCGCCATCTGCGCCGCCATCATCCTGCGGCGGAACGGATGGGCCGCCGGGCGCTTCAGGCTGTGGCTGTCCCTGTGCATACAACTGCTGGCTAAGCGCATGGAAGGCCTGCTGGACTTCCTCGGTCAACTGTTTGATCTTGGCAGTATCATCACCCTGGGCAGCACCCTTGAGCTCTTCAACCTTGCTCTGGATGTTCTCCTTCTCAGCAGCGGGAACCTTATCGCCCAGTTCATTCAGGGTTTTCTCAGTCTGGTAAGTCAACTGGTCAGCGGTGTTGCGCGCATCGATCAATTCACGGCGTTTCTTGTCTTCGGCCTCGTGCTGGCGGGCTTCCTGCACCTTCTTCTCGATATCATCCTTGCTCATGTTAGTCGAGGCTGTGATGGTCACCTTCTGTTCCTTGCCAGTGGCCTTATCTTTGGCGGTCACGTTCAGGATGCCGTTGGCATCGATGTCAAAAGTCACCTCGACCTGCGGGATACCGCGCGGGGCCGGTGGGATGCCGTCCAGGCGGAAGCGACCCAGGCTCATATTGTCAGAAGCCATCGGGCGCTCACCCTGCAGCACGTGAATATCTACAGCCGTCTGGTTATCGGCAGCGGTCGAATAAATCTCGGTCTTGCGCACCGGGATGGTGGTATTACGCTCGATCATCACGGTCATGACCTCGCCCATGGTCTCGACGCCCAGCGAAAGCGGGGTGACGTCAAGCAGCAGGATGTCCTTGACCTCGCCACCGAGCACACCGCCCTGGATGGCTGCGCCAACAGCGACAACTTCATCGGGATTGACGCCTTTATGCGGCTCTTTCCCGTTCGTTAGCTTGCGCACCAAATCCTGGACCTGGGGCATGCGCGTCGAGCCCCCGACTAACACTACCTCATCGAGATCTCCCGCAGACATATTTGCGTCCTTGAGTGCGGCTTCAAACGGGCCTTTGGCACGATTGAGCAGGTCTTCGGTCATTTGATCAAATTTTGCGCGCGTGAGTTTCAACTGTAAGTGTTTCGGGCCAGAGGCATCAGCAGTGATATAGGGTAGGTTGATCTCGGTTTCCATCACAGTGGAAAGCTCAATCTTGGCCTTTTCAGCCGCCTCGCGCAGACGCTGGAGCGCCTGGCGGTCAGTGCGCAGGTCAATGCCCTGGTCTTTCTTAAACTCATCTGCAGCCCAGTTGACGATCTTCTGATCCCAGTCGTCGCCGCCCAGGTGCGTGTCACCGTTGGTGGACTTTACTTCGATCACGCCTTCGCCTACTTCCAGGATGGATACATCGAAGGTGCCGCCACCCAGGTCGAAAACCAGGATGGTCTCGTCTGTTTTCTTGTCCAGGCCATAGGCCAGCGCGGACGCGGTCGGTTCGTTGATGATACGCATCACTTCCAGTCCGGCGATCTTGCCCGCATCTTTCGTGGCCTGACGCTGGCTATCGTTAAAGTAAGCCGGTACTGTAATCACGGCCTGGGTGACCGTTTCACCGAGATAGGCCTCAGCATCTGCCTTGAGCTTGCCCAATACCATGGCAGAAATTTCCTGCGGGCCATATTCGCGGCCGGTCACCGGCACTTTGACTTTCACATCGTCTGAATCCCCTTTGATAACTTCAAAGGGCACCATCGAGCGTTCGACCTCGGTCTCTTCGTAACGGCGACCGATGAAGCGCTTGATAGAATAAATAGTATTTTCCGAGTTGACAACGGCCTGGCGTTTGGCGGTTTGCCCCACCATGCGCTCACCATTCTTATTAAAGGCCACCACAGAAGGGCATAGACGTCCACCTTCAGCGGTTGAAATAACCGTTGGCTGGCCGCCTTCCATAACAGCAACCGCGCTGTTGGTGGTTCCTAGATCGATTCCAATAATCTTTCCCATAGCAGTACTCCTAGCATTTAGTTTCTATCCCCCATAGGATACCGTATCAATGCAAGAATCTTGTTAACATGGTGTAGAAATTGCGTCGATTTTTGCCCCCTCCCCGTCCATCTCCCATATTCCGCAAACTTGGAATATTGGGGAGGGTGCCCACCGAAGGTCCCCGATAGGGGAAAGGGCAGGTGGGGGTTAGGGCCCACTCACCTTCACCCAATCAAAAGCCAATATCACGGGTGCTTCGTCAAAGGATGCGAGTGACAAGCCTATTTTGCCACCTGTCAGGCCGATGTGCGCTACATCTATCTTTCGCAAGAGCTTGCCATTGATATACAACTGGAGGATATTTTCGTAGCAATCCAGGCCAATTTCGTTGGTTGCGTTTCCTTTCTGAATGTGTTCGGATGTGTCACTAATGAGAGGAGTGTAGCGAGCTATATTCTCATCCAGCCACTGACCGTATAACACGTAATACATACCGTCACTGGAAACGTTGAATTCGTACCAGCCATTTTCTTCGCTGTAGTGGCAAATCAATCCCATCGCATTCATGTTACTTCCCTGAGTTTCAACACGTGTTCCAACCTGCACACCTTCGTATTCAAATGCCCCATAGATGACATATAACCAGGTAATTGTGCTATACAGTTCAAAGGTGAGCACACTATTCTCATTGAGGATGTTTACACGGCTAGAATCGCCAGATGCATACAAAGTGGACCAGTGAGATAGTGGGGCATCAAATTCTTCGGTGAAATAGCGTTCGGGGAGAACGGGGGTTGGAGATGCTATTGGGATCGGGATATCTGTTGGGGTAACGGTAGCCCCCTGTGGGGATGATACAGGCACAGGGGTGGGGAGAGTGCGCGTGGCTACAACTTCAGGCGTAGGTGACGGTTCCACAGTCGCACTTTGGCATGCAATTAATAATAGAAGAAATCCTGTCAAAAGAAGTTTTTTCATGATTTTTTACAATTATAGACCCTAAAGGTTTTGGAAACCTTTAGGGTCTATTCAGGTGGAGATGGCGGGAATCGAACCCGCGTCCGAAAGATTCGCGCCTCGGAAATCTACGAGCGTAGCCGGTTGATAATGGTCACTCAGAGCGCCTCAACTGGCGCGGACTACTCTGAGCCAGCCGCTAAGTCTTTCGCGCGTGTAGCGGCATAGTGCGCGGCACCCCGTATTTGTCTCGCCCGGGCCAGCCCCTAACGGGGTTCGGGACAGGTGGACGCGCTCTCATCTATGGAGAGCGGCCGTTATGCTATCGCTTATGCAGCGAGGGGCATAGCAGCGTAGGAAGTGCGTTTGGCACTTAATGTTTTGCGCTGAGTTAACGAGTTCGGCGCCTCTCGGCTCGCATTCCGGGAACAGCCTCTCCCGTCGAAGCCTGTCATCCCCAGATAGGGGGCTTTTCCCAATTTCGTGAGATTACCTGACATTGAATCTCACCAAGTTTCATTATATCACGCGGATATAGGATACAATAAATATGCTTGATTGAATATTGTCTTTATGCTAGACTTTGATAAAAATCCAAGGGATGAGATATGGCTGACACAATTTTGGTAATCGATGACGATCTTGATACTCTACGCCTGGTCGGTTTGATGCTACAACGCCAGGGATATCAAATTTCTGCTGCCACGAACGGACAGCAAGGTTTGGAAAAAGCGGTCGAGGAAAAACCTAGCCTGATCCTATTGGACATTATGATGCCTGATATGGATGGGTATGAGGTAGCCCGTCGCTTACGGAAAAATCCAGTAACAGTCAATATTCCAATATTGATGTTCACTGCAAAAACACAACTGGATGATAAGGTGGCCGGATTCGAAGTCGGCGCAGATGATTATCTCACCAAGCCTACCCATCCCTCGGAATTACAGTCACACGTTTCTGCTTTGTTGGCTCGTTCCGCAAAGCCATCTGCTGAGAAGGCGCTTGATTCAAACGAGCCGCGTGGCTATGTGATCGGATTGATTGCTGCTCGTGGCGGCATGGGCGTTTCATCACTGGCATCCAATTTGGCAGCCAGCCTCTATAACAAATTCCAGGAAGATGTTATTCTGGCAGAGCTAACACCTGGACAAGGTAGCCTGGTGCTTGATTTGGGCGTCGAAAACGAAAACGGGCTGGCAAACATCCTTGGTATGGCTCCTGCAGAGATTACCCGTAAAAGTGTTTCATCACAAATAGTCCAGCACGATGCCGGGTTTAAAGTTCTGGCAGCATCCAATCAACCACGGGATTTCCAATTGAGCAATCAGGTGACTCAATATGAACACCTGGTCGCGCGCTTAGCCACATTGGGACGCTTCATCGTTCTGGATTTGGGAATGGGCCTGCCCCAATTTGTACAACGATTGCTGCCCCGGATTGACGAACTTGTCGTCATGGTTGAGGGAGTACCAAATACCATTGCCCATACCCGCGCCCTGATTGATAACCTGCTCGAGATGGGCACAGACAAAAACCGTATTTCCGCTGTTTTGAACAACCGCGTTCGTACCGAGAATCAGCTAGCCTGGGCAGAAGTCCAGAATCAATTAGGGCATCCCATTGCAGCTACGTTGACACCAGCTCCTGAGTTATTCCAGCAAGCCTCACGCCTGAAAACACCTTCCGTTCTTTGTCAGCCAGAAAGTTTGACGGCACAACAGATAGCCAAATTGGTAGAACGGATCTCAGAGCATGAGGCGCAGAAAAAATGACCTCTGCTCCCAGTCAGACCTTGACCAATATCGATTATGTTGCTGAGCTCTTACGCACGGCCAAACGCACAGTGGTTCTGACTGGAGCGGGCATTTCAACACCTTCGGGCATTCCCGATTTTCGTTCTGAGGGAACAGGCCTATGGTCCAGAGATGAACTGATGGAGGTGTCATCGCTCAACACCTTCCGCACAGACCCGGAACGTTTTTTTGTCTGGTTTCGCCCTCTGGCAAGTCTGATCTTAAATGCAAAACCAAATCCCGCCCATATTGCGCTGGCCAACTTGGAGAAAGCTAAACGCATCCGCAGCATTATTACGCAAAATATCGACACCTTGCATCATAAAGCGGGATCTAAAAACGTTATCGAAATGCACGGCACACTGCGAACACTATCTTGCACCCAATGTTTTCATCAAGCGGAAGCACAAAATTATCTGAAAGCATTTGTTCAACAAGGTGAATTACCGCTTTGCTCTGAATGTGGCAGTTTGATGAAACCAGACGCGATCCTGTTTGGTGAACAATTGCCCCAACAAGCCTGGTACGATGCCCAACGCGATAGCCGCCAATGTGATCTGATGGTGGTAGCCGGTTCTTCCTTGGAAGTCTTGCCGGTTGCCGGCTTGCCAATGCAAGCCATTGACCGTGGCGCGCATCTGGTGGTTTTGAATAACACACCTACTTATCTTAACGTTCGAGCCGATGTGGCCATACAAGAAGATGTGGCAGAAATCATCCCGGCAATTGCGGAGCAAGTACTCAATGGCTGAAATAAAAACAGAACGACTGGATAGTTACTTACAACTGATCGATATTTCCCGCGATCTAGCCTCAACGCTGGATCTTGATGAACTACTGGATCGCATTGTTAACGCAGCTGCCGACATTACAGCAGCAGAAGCTGCTTCCATCTTGTTGTACGACAACACCGCGCGGCAGCTCTATTTTCAGGTTGCTACCAATATAGAAGAACCGACCCTGCGTGGCCTGGTCGTGCCGCTGGAGGGCAGCATAGCTGGTTGGATCGTAACCAAACAAAAACCATTACGCATTGATGACGTGAGTGAAGATTCACGACACTTTGGCAATATTGAACAATCAACTGGCTTTTCCACCAAATCCATACTGGGAATTCCCTTGATCACCAAAAACAAAGTAGTTGGCGTGCTAGAAGTTCTGAATAAGAAGGAAGGAAATTTCACCTCAAGCGATGAGAATTTGCTGACCGTGCTGGGAGCACAGGCAGCAGTGGCTATTGAAAATGCACGACTGTTCCAGCAATCCGACTTGATCTCCGAATTTGTCCACGAGCTGCGCACACCCCTGGCCTCGCTCAGCACAGCTACCTATTTACTTTTACGCCCCGAGATGTCACGCGAACAGCAAGAGCAAATTGTCAACAACATACACAACGAAACCCTACGCCTGAATTCGCTGGCTTCGTCATTCCTGGACTTAGCGCGGTTGGAGTCGGGGCGCGTGCAGTTCCGCAAATCTACGTTTGATATTATGGATTTACTGCATGAATGTAGGAATGTGGTGGAGTCCAAAGCCGAAGAAGACCATATCCAGATTCGTGTGATTGAACCCGAAGGCCCTTCGATGGTGGACGCCGACCGCGATAAAATCAAACAGGTGATTCTAAATCTACTCAGCAATTCTCTCAAATATAATCGTCCTAACGGTTCAGTGATCCTGAAAGCCACTTCCAGCGAAGGACAAATGAAAGTTTCGGTGCAAGACACCGGTATGGGTATCCCCGAAGATGCCCTAGGGCACATCTTTGAAAAATTTTATCGCGTCCGTGATCACGAAACAAAAGCCTCTGGCACAGGTCTTGGCCTGTCCATTTGCAAAAAAATCATTCAGGGGCACGGCGGCACTATAGAAATCAAAAGCAAATTAGGGATCGGAACAAACATCATATTCACCTTGCCACGCGACAGTAAAACCATACCCCGCTAAAAGCACACCGCCTGTCCAAAAAATGGACGGGCGCTTTTTTTATGGTGAAACCAGCACTTTGAGAACCCCCGGCTGCGCGGCGCGCTCAAAGGCTTGTAAGGCTTCATCCAGCTTGAACTCCGCCGCGATAAGCACACTGGGGTCCACATACCCATTTTCCATCAACCGCAAGGCGGGTTCAAACGGCCCACAACGAGAACCGACGATAGTAATCTCATCCACCACAATGGACGAGAAATTGACCGACAACTCACCCTTATAAGTAGACTTCAACACCAGCATCCCACGCGGACGAATAGCCTGCCTCGCTAAAGAAAAGCCACTCGGCGACCCGGTCGCTTCTACCACGATATCCCAGCGCCATGGTTGGACATCTTCTTCCGAAACGATTCTGATTCCCCGTTCAACCAATATTTTTTTCTGGTGCTCATATCGCGCCACCACGTGCAAGTCGCAACCTGTAAGCACCAACGTTTGAGCGATCAACTGACCCAACCGGCCAGAGCCGATAACTAGCACGCGTTCGCTGGGCTGGATGTGCACCTGCTGCTGAATCTCGAGCGCAGCCGCCAGAGGTTCCGCAAAAACAGCCATCTCGTCCGGCACCGATGCGGGGACACGATGAAGGTTGGCAATTGGCAGTGTAGTGAATTCTGCAAAGGTTCCGTCGCGATTGTTGATTCCCAAAACAGTCCGGTTTTCGCAATGGGAGGAACGTCCACCAAGGCATTGCTCACAGCTTCCACAGGTTATATTGATATCGCTCACCACGCGTTGGCCAACCCAAGCCCGGTCATCCGCTGAGACCACTTCACCGATGAATTCATGTCCAGGGATGCCCCTAAACGGATAATATCCTTTGACCAATTCAAGATCAGTGCTGCAGATCCCGGCCTTGCGAATGCGAATAAGCGCCTCACCGGGTTGGGCGGGTTCGGGCACTTCGCGTAAATCAAGTTGATGGTTTTCTAACCAAAGAGCCTGCATTTCCCCCATAGCCTTTATTCAGAAACTGCCCAGCGGTCACGCCCTGCATTCTTGGCTTCATACAGCGCCATATCTGCACGGCTCAAAAATTTTTGCCAGTTCTCCTCACCATGCCTGTACTCTGCCACGCCGATACTGACAGTGATATTGATCTTTTTGCCAACATCAATGTCTGTTTCTCGAATAAGCTTACACAAACGCGAGGCCTGTTCACCAGCTTTTTTTAGTTCAGTATTGGGTAACAAAATTAGGAACTCTTCTCCACCATAACGTCCGACCATATCCGACTCGCGGACGCCTTCACGCATCATGTCTGCCAATTGGATCAGAACCTCGTCACCAACTGTGTGCCCATAACTATCATTGATCTTTTTAAAATGATCAATATCCAGCATGGAAATCGAAAACGAAGTCTTGTAGCGTTCAGCGCGAATGACTTCTTTCTGCAAACTGTTGATAACCTGGCGCCTGTTGGACAAAAATGTCAAGGCATCGGTGTGCGAAACCTCATCCGCCTGGATAAGGATAGCTCTTAGCTCAACTTCCTTTGCTTTGATAGAGTGTTTCGCCTCTTCCAATTCTTGCCTGGCTTTATTGAGTTCTTCAGTCAGGCGTTGAATTTCAGCATTCGGATTGTCTGTCAAAGTTCCTTCCTTTAGCGAGAGCCTTTCCTGCCAAACTGACGTTCCAACATATCTACAGAAAGATGGATCATGGTTGGTCTGCCATGCGGGCAGGTACGCGGCGAATCACAGTTTTCGAGATCGGTTATCAAGGCGCGCTGTTCATCGTTTGAAAGCGATTGCCCACCTTTAACCGCCATCCGTTTGCAGACACGGGCCGCAATGCGTGCTTCGAGTTCTTCCTGCAACGGGGCCTCGTCTTCTTCGAAATCTTCTACCAATGCGCGCAGCGCGGAGGCGGCATCGCTGCCTGTGAACAAGGTCGGCATGGCGCGCACCTGGAACGTGTTCGGTCCAAACGATTCCACTTGAAAACCAAAACGGTTCAATAATTCCAAGTTTTCTTCCAATAGCGTGGTTTGCGCAGGCGGCAGGGTCACGCTCATTGGCTCCAGCAAAGCCTGCGAGGGAATATCGCGCTTATCGTATTGGAGCATTAACTTTTCGAACAAGACCCGTTCATGCGCGGCGTGTTGATCCACCAGGTACAGTCCATCCGGGCCTTCGGCGACCAGGTAGGTGGCGCCGATCTGACCGATTAGACGGAGGAGTGGCATATGCCCAAATTCAGGCTGCTCCGCTTCTCTTTCAGACCTTGTACCTACCTCCGTTGTATTATCCTGCTTCGCATCCTGGGCCATCGTCCAGTCCAGCCCAGATTCTTTTGGCCCCGTTGATGTGGGTCGATTCCCCCACAATGTGGTCGGCGGCACGCTGGGAACGGGCGTGTGAGCCAGCAGGGCACGCCGCACCGCGCGCTGTACAAAGCTGAAGACCAAATTCTGCTCCCTAAAACGGACTTCTGCCTTGGCCGGGTGCACGTTAACATCCACCGCTCCGGGATCAACTTCAAGGAACAAGGTCGCCAGCGGGTAGCGCCCGACCATCAGCATGGTGTGATAGGCTTGCGTTAGCGCGGCATTAAGCGGAATATCCTGCACCCAGCGGCCATTGATGAAGAAGGTCATCTCGCGGCGGTTAGAACGGGTAACCGAGATAGGGCTGATGAAGCCTGATAGTTTCAGGCCTTCGTCTTCGGCGATAACTTCCAACATCTGTTTGGCTGTGTCCACCCCGTAGAGCGTGGCCAAGATAGCGCGCCGGTCACCGTCACCGGATGTTTGCAAGGTGACCTTTTTGCCTTCTGCCAATTTGAAGCGTACGTTGGGATAAGCCAGCGCATAGCGCGTGACGAAGGTGTCAATGGCGCGGCGCTCGGTCGTGTCCGATTTAAGGAATTTCAAGCGCGCCGGGACGTTGTAGAACAGGTTCTCTACCTGCACCACCGTACCGACTGGCACACCGACTTGCTCTACCTTCCCCTCACTCCCGCCTTCCACACGGATGCGCGCGCCCACTTCAGTCTCAGCGGCGCGAGAGGTGATGGTCATGCGCGAAACGGAACCGATCGAAGCCAGGGCCTCACCGCGGAACCCAAGCGTGGAGATGGAAAAAAGCTCTTTGGCGGAAGCAAGCTTGGAGGTGGCATGACGCGAAACAGCCAGGGCCAGCTCATCTGATGGGATACCGGAACCATCATCCGCCACCTCAATCAGAAGACGTCCGGCTTCTTCTATTTTGATAGAAACAGAGTTCGCGCCCGCATCCAGCGCATTTTCGACAAGTTCCTTGACCACCGAAGCCGGGCGTTCGACCACCTCGCCAGCGGCGATCTGCGAAGCGACTTCGGATGAAAGTATCCGGATAGGCATGGAAATATTATACCGCTTGGGAACATAATTGCGATTCTACCTACAAGAAAGTGACTATCTCATCCAGCGGCTTCTTGCTGATGTCAGGTACGGTCGTCCCTTCAGCGGGATAGCCGACCACCAGCACCAAAAAGGGACGCTCGTTGGCCGGGCGGTCCAGAATTTTGTTCAGGAAGCCCATCGGGCTGGGCGTGTGGGTCAGGGATGCCAGACCTGCATTGTGTATGGCTGTGATGATCATTCCGGTGGCGATGCCGACTGATTCGGTCACATAGTAATTTTTTAGTTTCTTGCCATCTGGCAAGATGGTGTTGCTCAGCCCGAAGATGACGATCAGATAAGGTGCTTCCTCAAGAAAGGGCTTCTGCCAGTCTGTGCCGAGAGGAGCCAGGGCTTCCAACCATTCCCGGGGCGCGCGGCGCTCGTAGAAATCCCGCTCTTCTTTCTCAGTACCTTCACGGATTTGTTTCTTTACATCCGGATCACTGACCACGACGAAGTGCCAGGGCTGCATGTTGGCTCCGTTGGGCGCTGTCCCCGCGGCACGGATACATTCCTCGATGATCTCGCGCGGCACCGGGCGACTGGAAAAGGTGCGGATGGTGCGGCGGCGCTGCAAATCCTTGCGGAAGGTTTTGGCTCGTTCGCGCATTTCTTCGAGAGGATATTCATGGTACGTGGAATATGGGATGAAATTAGACTTCGTCATTTGTTCTTATCTCCAATTTGCGTTAAATCAAACTCTAAATGGATGTCATCTGGTTCCAGGGCATAAAGTTCTTCATCGAGTTCGGATGCCAGCACACAGCCCAAACTCAAATAAAAATTAACTGTATTCTCGGAAGCCGTAGCAGAGATATACATCTTCTTTGCTTCTAGCTCGAGAGCTTTTTCAGCCGCCAATAGAAACAGCTCTTTTCCCAATCCATGTTTGCGATAATTGTTGCTGACGTGCAGGAATTTCATCTGCAATGTGTCTTTTGCACTGCCAATAAAGCGATTTTCCAGCACGACAACACCAACCAGAAGCTCACCGGAGAACGCGCCCCAGAAGTAGCCGCCATAGTCAAAGCAATCTAACAAATTCGGCGTGTAATGCTCTGGCTCGCCGTTTGGCCAACCACGCATGTCATAATGTTCGGGTTTAAGGACAAGTTTCCCATCCTTCAAATAATAGATATTTTCAATCACTTCCCTACGGTCAATCTGCCAGATATATGGAACTTCGGAACGGGT